>Ga0209400_1000919_pt1 | contig 25033 bp, 23 predicted proteins | sample M_130807_EF_Meta_FD_187313 | JGI IMG/M metagenome (GOLD analysis project Ga0209400, IMG submission 187313) | Freshwater microbial communities from Lake Montjoie, Canada to study carbon cycling - M_130807_EF_MetaG (SPAdes) (version 2) | ecosystem: Environmental > Aquatic > Freshwater > Lake... | reverse complement strand
ACGTCAGCCCCACTTTCTCCCCCATGATTCAACGTAATCAAATGCATGGTCTTCTCAGCCGCCTTTTTCCCACTTCGGAGATTTCCAAGGTGGCTCGCCCCCCCACCTCACTCATCGGCTCGTCTCCCTCCTTTTCGGTAGCCCCCATTACCAATAGTATCTATAGTATGAAGCGTCCGAATCAACCCAAGATCATGGTGGAAGGTAAAACGAGTGAGAACAATGTTTCGATGGAAGAAGTCGTCGAGTTCATTGAACTCATGAAACAATACCATAGCCACGGGGTCATCATTTCTCATAACAGTGGATTCTTTTCCAAGTCGAATTACCATATTGAGTGTCACGACGGGTTCATCTTGGTCTATGTTCATTTTGTGGAGTATAACCAAGATAAGATCAAGCCCGCGGTGGATATCATCGACCAGTTATCGGCCAAGTTCAAGCAATATACGGCGACCAAGGCAGCCAACCAAGAAGGGGAAGGTTCCACGGAATGGATTGACAAGACCCTTTTGGACGAGATCAACAAGGAATATCAGATATTTGTCTCACAGAAGGAGGCCATCATTCAAAACTTGCGTGAGAGTCAACGTAAGATTGTATCCCAGATTGAAGAATTCAAGTTCGTGTGTCTCGACCAGTATTTGTCGTCCAAATTCACGGCCCCCCTTCCCAAGAATGGTCACCGATGTGATTTGTGTAAGGTGTTCAATGCCAATAATTTAAAGGCTTTGGCAGCCCATAAACGGGGATGTATCCGTAAAAACCCGGCATTGTCCCCCATGTCCGACCTATCGTCGGTGCGAGATACGTCGTTCACCAACCATTTACTGGATGTATCCCTCACCTCGGTCCTAGACAGTGATTTATGATTCTGGTTACTGGGTTACACCGTCCACTTACACCTGTCCACCCCCTGAGGTATCCAGGTGCGTTTAGATTTATCCTCCATCCACCTTGCCCCTTTTTTTCTGGTAAAACGTGGGGTCTCTCGGGAAAGGGTAAACTATGGGGTTATCCTATATCGATGACCCACCAAGATGAGGAAGAGTACGCCCGATTTCGTGAGGCGATTATGGCGGGTATCCCGTTTCGTACCGATTCCCCCCACCATGAAGTTCGGGTAGTGCCAATGCGTATCTCTCCTCCTCCGATGTATACGGTCCATCCTCCCCGGTCGGTACTACGGGACCCCGATTCCTTCTTGGCATCTTACTCGGAGCGTGAACGCCGAGAATTACAAGAATATTTGTCGGCATATATCTTGGAACACTTTTCGGATCGGTCCGGTTTCCGGGCTCCGTCGATTTTGAATCATCAGGATTCGTTGGGTCTGAGTACCACCCAACGAACGTCTCATCCGTCCCATGATACCTCCCATGCGAATCCAATGGCTTTCCCTTCGTCTTCTACTACGACCTCACCTTCCCCCTGTATATTCTTTTGTATATGGTTATGGCAAGGGTTTGGACAAATATTCCGTACAGTGTATCGTTGGTGGTTATGGTGTCCTTGTCAAAAATCATCACGCCCCACCGGGACAGTAGTATGAATCCCCACCCAGCCTCTCTCCCCAGCCTCTCTCCCCAGCCTCTCTCCCCAGCCTCTCTCCCCAGCCTCTCTCCCCAGCCTCTCTCCCCAGCCCCTATCACCATCAATACAATCGTTACATTTGTACAAAATCTACTACAGATGTAATATACAACACGGTAGATGCAGCCAATACCGCCCATGTTTAATAAAATATCAAGCCACACTATACATATATTAACCCCATGACCGACCATGTTGTGTACAATGACCGGAACTATCGGGTGGTTCAGTTGAATAATCACACGTATTATGTCAACCCGATTATTCATTTGAGTTACGATGGTTCGGTGTTGATTTTGGATATCAGTGGTCATCCCGAGACCCCTTTTCCCCCTCCCCGTCCGACTCCTTACCCCTACCCTCAGCCCCACCCCTACCCTCATCCGTATCCCACCCCCCATCCGTACCCATGGTATGAAGAACCACCCGGGGTCCATGTGTACCCCCATACCGATATGTCGACGATGGATCTAAGTGGGACACGTTTCCGTCCTTACTATGATGTGAGTGGTTGGCATATCGCCCCCCATGGTACCAAGGATATTGGGTGGCATATTCACCCCATCGATGCATCCACCAATATTGCTTATGATGCCAGTGGGTGGCATTTTATACCCCATGACCTCTCGGGTCATCCGTTGGTATGGAAGGTCAATATGACGACCGGTCCTACCCCGTTCTCTCCCCCATCGGAACCCCCGTTGGATGCCTCACTGAATTGGTGGTATTTACACCATGGTCATCCCCATGACCTGAGTGGGATTCATGTCCGTACGGTGTATTTTTATGATATCATACCATGTATCATACCGGTCACTACCTGGGACGAAGAGATGGTGGATTTCATCCCAAATGCAACGATCCCACCACTGGACCTTTCCATGTTGGATGTATCGTGTACCCCTACTCCGGTTCCGGCGTTGTATCTTCAGATTGATTTATGCCCGTCGACCGTAGATACTAGTGCGAATGTGACCGTGAATGGACCTTACGATGTATCGGGTGGAGGGTTATTGTACGATATCAGTGGAAACTACCCAACCACTGATATGACCAAGCCATTTCCGTATGTCATCTATATTTGTGACCATTGTTCACGAGCCAGTATGGTTCCCACCCCCACCCCGGCTCCCACTCCGGCTCCCATCGCCTAAATGACTCCCTCCACCCCTTTTTACGCACCCCCGGACCATCCTCCACGGGAGAAATAGAGCCATGATAAAACACTTTTGGTCGACATGAGTGTTTTCGGCCAAAGTAATATAAAAACGAGGCATATAATAGTGTATACTTCCATACGATAAGATGGTAAGAGCCTCCAAGCAATCCGCCCCCACGACGACTCAGTCTGCCCCTGCCCCGGTCCAAGTGGCCGAGCCCAAGAAGGCGGCTCCGAAGAAGGAGTCGGCCAAGGCCGCCGCCCAGCCGGTGGTCTCCGAGGCCCCCAAGGCCGATGCCTCTGCCGATGCCCCGGCGAACGAGGTGGTGGTCCCGGCCGGTGATATGGTCGAGCTCCTGTCCGCGTTTGCGACCAAGATCAACGAGGTCGCGACGTTCCACGCGGCCCTGAAGGCCCAGTTCAAGGTCCTCCAGAAGGCGGTCTTGAAGGAGCACAAGACGGCCCAGAAGGCGTCGAACCGTAAGAACAAGCGTTCTGGTAACCGCAAGCCGTCGGGCTTTGTCCGCCCCTGCCTGGTGTCGGACGAGTTGGCGGCCTTCCTGGGCAAGCCGGCGGGTTCCGAGATGGCCCGTACGGAGGTCAGCAAGGAGATCAACAACTACATCCGTGTGAACAAGCTGCAGGACGAGAAGAATGGCCGTCAGATCAACGCCGACGCCAAGCTGAGCGCCCTCCTGAAGCTCCAGACGGGTGATAGCCTGACGTACTTCAACCTCCAGCGCTTCATGAAGCACCACTTTGTGAAGGCGACGCCGGTGGCCACGGCTTAAGTGACCTGCTCCACCCGTCCACCCCAACCAACCCACGGTTGATAAAAAATATCCGTGTTAAAGCCCTGGTGGCAAATGTATCTATAGTTATTCCTCCTTATCAAAAATAGTCGTACTATGATATGAAGTATGTATCATTTACATTCTCACCCCCTTTGTGTTTTGCTGTACTATACCTCATATAATACCATGGTTTAACTCGATAAAAATGACATAAACATATCATCCTATAAGCTATTAGCTTATAGCACGATATAGGTACACCGTCACCCCTGACCCCCTCGTTCCACCATCATGGCATCATTTTATTATATTTTGATGAAGATGGTGTTACCCCGAGGGGCTCGCCCCGATACCCTCACCAAAATATTTAACTTGAACCTTCTACCTGGGACCAAAGCTCTTCATCCCCGCCCCAACTTCTCGGCCTACGAGTTGATGGACCCCCATGACCCCCAGTTTGTGATATTGGAGCGTATCATGATGAGCCTGACGAAGGTGTGTCATCAACCCAAGCCGTTGGCCATCAGTAAATACGATTTTTTGGCTCATCTCATTACCAATATTTTTTATTCGGAGAGTGAAAAGGCCCAATATAAAGAGATTTTTCACCAGACGTCCAAGGTGTACCGGGGGTTTTCACGGCTAGCCAGATGTATCAGGATTCGTCGGACCCCTGCCCATAATACGATGGATTTGGGGTTGAATCCTTTTCCCCCGGGATTTGACCGACTCCGGTCCCCCATCAAACCTTCCCTCCGGCCCTTTATGTTACTCCAGAATGGGGCCAAGTATTTCTTCAGCCGGGCCGATTTGATGAACCTCTTGTCCAATGCTCTGGGAAATACCATGTTCTTTTTCGCCAAACCTTTACCGTGTACGAACCCGTACAACAAGGTGGAATTCAGCTATATGGACCTTATCAATATCTATCATTACCTTCGGTCAGGACAAATGCGTATCCCTCCGTTGATTGTGGCATTTTACGAGTGTGATTTTTCGTTGAACAAGTTCCTCTTAGATAAGGAATATGTGATTCGTGAATACGCTATCCGACAATACATAATGAAGACGGACGAAGATGAACTGTACGAGGATATCGTGGATATGTTGGATGAATTTTGTCCGACCCTGAGTATTCATGAGGATTTCCCCCGGGCGAGCCTGGTCCGGGTGATGCGACCTTATTTGTACCTGTTTTATCGGTCCAGGTACTCGTTGGGGTCCGAGACCAAGACGAAGTATCGCCGTATCTTCAACCGGAAAATCCACGAGTTTTATCAGAAGAACCCTCAGTTTGGTCGTAAGGTGATTACTACGATGCATACCCGATTTGAACGCCGTCCCATGGGTAAACCTCCCCGGGTGCATTTCATTGAAGAGTGTGTATCGCTGGATATGCGTGAAATTATTTGAGAGGAGACCCGCCCATATCCATATATCCATATAATAAAAAAGACACCCCGAAGAGTGTCTTTTTTATGGCTAACTACTATACACTATATACAAGTCCACACTATACACAGGTCCACTATACACTACACTATGCCCGGGTGAATTAGACGGTCCCGAGGAACCGGGTGTGTTTGTTCTGAGTGGCCGGTGGATTCGTCTCCGCATACCAGATATAGGGATTGACTCCGTGGGTCATCGGAGGCTGACGGTGCTTGAGGAACATCCAGGCCATGTAGGGGAAGGTATCGATGTTCGGATAGACCACCATCGTCTCCTCCTCCAAGATTTTCTGGACATCGTATGCGTTCTTACTATGGTACCAGTACTTCATCGTCACCACCACCGGTTGGTATTCCTCCCGATGATTCTCCCCCAAGAGTTCCACCACCTCTTGGTCGTAGTCTCGGGAGGTTTCGGGGGCCCAAGCCCCGGGGTCGACCAGTCCCAGTTCCATGGCATCAATGGTTTCGGAGAAGAAGTGGTCATGGGTCACGGGAGCTTGGAGTACCGCCTGGTAGTAATATTTGGGTACATACAGCACGAGGTCGTAGTGGACCGGGTTCGGAAGGTCGGCCACGGGACTGGTGTTGGGACACACTTTCCAATAGCGGTCAATCAGGTAGTACATCTTGGTTTGCTTACCTTCCATCAACTGATTTCTCAAGAACTGGGCATTGTAGCCATTACCCCAGGTCGAGAAATAGATGAAGCAGATGTTGTAGCCACCCCCGGTATCACTGTTGATACGAGGTACCGATTCGATACGGTCCACCTTACCGATTTCAAAGACTTCTTCGAACTGGCGGCGGATGGTGTCGAAGCTGTACGTAGCATCGATATAGGGGACAAACACACTCATGGGGGCGGACATGTCGGTTCAGTGGTTGGGTTGGAATGGGTGGGGGGTGAAGCCTTCCTTCTCAAGAAAAAGGCCAATCAATTTTTCTTGGTCCATCCACCCTTCCCATAACGGTATAGAAACATCTCGTATGTCTATACATATCTATCATGGCCGACTCCAACATCAAATATCAAGTCTCCGAGGGATACGACGACACCCTCGATTCCGAGAATCCGGTGACCACACCCACCGTCGAGATGGAACCTCCGACGGTTCACCTCACCAATCTGACCAAGATTGATACCCTGAATGCCGACGAGATGACCCAGCGTATTATGGAGTATGTTCAGACCCACCGGCCCAAATTGTACATTTTGACCCCCTGTTTTGGGAGTATGTGTTATGTGAATTATGTCCAGTCCATGGTGGGAACCATCGAACTGTTTCGGCGGTTTCAGATCCCCATCAAGTTTGAGTTTTGTAAGAGTGACAGTTTGGTTCCCCGGGCCCGAAACAACCTCATTGCCCGGGCCATGGCCGACCCCGATATGACCCATATGATGTTCATTGATAACGATATCACGTGGAACCCCATCGATATTCTGAGGATGGTCATGGCGAATAAGCCTTTGGTGGGAGGGATTTATCCTTTGAAGCGGTACGACTGGAGTAAACTGGTACGGGACCCTCTGAACCCGTACAATACGAATATGGTACAGGCCATGGTGAACCGTAAGAATCAGTCCAATCTCTCGAGTTTTCTTACTGATGAGATGGCGGTCCAGTCCAATCTCTTGAAGTACAATGTCAACTATCTAGGTACGTATATGCAAATTGATAATAACTTGTCCAAGGTGCGTCATATTCCCACCGGGTTCATGTTGATTCAGCGTATGACCATCGAGGCCATGTTCAAGGCGTACCCCGAGACCAAGTATACGGATGATGTCAATTTCTTGGAACCCTCGGAGAATACCTTTGCGTATGCCCTCTTTGATTGTCGGGTCGAGGAAGGTCACTATTTCTCGGAAGATTGGTTGTTCTGTGAAAGGTGGCTTCGTATCAATGGGGAGGTATGGGCCGATGTGAGTGTGAACCTTACCCATACGGGTATTGAGGATTACCGGGGGTCGTATATTGCGTCGATGGTGTAGAGGGTTGCCAGGAACACCCTCCAAAAAATTGATTGGCCTTTTTTCTGGATGAACCGACCAGTAACCCATACCAATTCCCGAGACATACCCAATCCCACCAACCATGACCAAGTTGTTTATCAAGAACTTTCGCGGTAACATCTCCCCCCAGGACATTGTCCAGGCCATTCATCGTAATGGCTATGGGGAGGTTCGTGATATTCAGGTTCGGACCAGTCGTCGTAACATCCGTCATGCGGTGGTCGACCTGGAATGGAACAACCAAGTCCTGGCGAATCTCTATGTTCAGGGACTGTTGAAGATGAACGAGACCCTTCATGTGCCTCTACCCCACCCTTACGGTAAGTATATTCAGGTGGTACAGTACCAACCCACCAAGGATACCAAGATTCAGTATGACCCGGAGGATCTCGACCATGACCCCCAGTTCCAGTGGTATGGTACGCGTATCCTTCGTTCGTTGGGAATCGAGTAATTCCTATCCCCATCCCCACCATCAACCACCAATCCCATAAAAAACAAAAAAATACCGAGGTCTCTCCCTCGGTATTTTTTCTCCCCCGTCCCATCCGACCCCACCCTCAACCCAACCCCCCTCGGCCTATACGTCAAACATCTCGTATACCTTGGTCAATTGGGTATAATCCCGGATATATTTGGTGTTCCGAGTTAACCAGTAGTAAAAGTCCTGTTTTACACCTCGCCGAGTACAATCCCGACGGTATTCGTAGTACCACTTCATCGTCTCGTGTAACGAAACCCCCTCATGACTGTTGTAGTCTGTACCCGATAACACCAGTATCTGGCGAAAGGTTCGCATGTCCATGTGTAAATCGCTCAAAATCGCCTGGAGGTGGTAGAGTTCCACGGTATGGTTTTGGAGGGACAATTCCCGAAGTACACGGGCGGTACCGTAGACAAACATATCCATGTCGTCACTCATACAGGCCCAGGCTTGCCGAGTTTTCACATAATGAACACATACCTGGTCGGATTCCCCCGGAGCATCGATAAACTGGATACTATACTCGTGTAGGATGGATTTAACACATTGTATATGGGTCGAGTCTACTTTCAAAAACTGCTTCTTCAGACAGGCCAATTGTATATCTAATTCATGGGTACGGTCCAAGCCACTCTCAAGTTGGTGTATAATTTCCTTGTACTTACCTTCTGCCTCTCGTTTTTTCTCTCGACGTTGCATCAAGAGGGTCCGTTTCTCTTCGGGGGGTTTACCGTCAAATATGAATATGGGAGTTATCTTATACTGCTGTAATAGGGTGATCATTCGGTGAATGTTTTCAATCAGTTTGTCCTCGCCCAGAAACTTGTAGATATAGATGAATGCATCTATCACCACGGTTTTCCCTCCTAGGTATTGTAAGGATACCCGTTGGATAGTGGCTTTACCACACTTGTTGATAAGAAAGCGGTTTAAAAACTTGATACCCATAATGTATGTAGTGTAGTTTGACGGGTAGACTTACTGACAGGGTCATCACGAATCAATTTTTCGTGGACCGATCCGAACCGACCCGTTCCCGGCCATTTATAGTATCCGGGTAGAGTAGTAGTATCGTGCCTCCATCCTACCCCGTCCCGTTCCGTCCCCCGGCCCCACATGGAAAATTACAACCTATGTGATAAGCTGTTGAAGGTTTTACCCATGCGTCCGGTCAGGTCAACGAACTATGAGGCCCTGCTGAAATCGCTCTACGAGGATTTATCTCACCAGTTTGACCTATCGGTACCCACCGACACGGTTCAACTCGTGAAGACCAGTGATACCCCCCACTTTGGTAAAGAAGATATTTTTATACCCGCCCTCATTCGTGATAAAATCCGGGCAACCACCGAGGTCACCCAATCCATATTTCGTTTCACCCTACCATCCGGCCGTGAAGTCCATGTATATGTCTGGATTCCACATAAGAATCGGGTCGATTACAGTAAAAAGGTGTCCGAAAAAATTTACCGATGGATGCGATTTCTCGACCACCATGCATCATGTGCCTGTAGTAAACGGTTGACCATCTATGTCTATCTTACCAAAATACGTAAAACCCTCCCTCCTCCTCCCAAACCCCTTGAACGTACCGAAGTGAACAGTGCCTTTACCTTTGCGTGTCGTACCAACAACGAAATCTACCTCTTTCGTGAAGAGGAATGGTTCAAGGTACTGATCCACGAAACTATGCACTCCTTAGGCTTGGATTTTTCGGATATCCATTACCCCCAGACTTCCCAGAATATCCGTGATTTGGTCTTCTCGGGAGTGTCCGCGGAATACATCAATTTAGCCGAAGCATATACGGAGACCTGGGCGGAGGTGTTTAATATCCTCGTGACGGTGTATACGATTACCCGTGAAAAGGCTTACACCAGGACGGTATCCCAGATTGTCGGAAAATGCTTATACTACGAGAAATGTTGGGCTCTCGTGCAGATGTTCAAGGTATTGATTCATCAGAATACGACCTATTTGAATCTGTTGTATGGTGAGGAATATATTGAACATGACAGCCGGGTATTCTCTTACTATGGGTTGAAGGCGATTCTCATGTTTCACTTGGAAGAATTTGTATTGTGGTGTCGAGAGAACAGACGGCCCACCGAGCCCGTATTCATGTTCAAGTCCGAACCCGAAACCATTGATTCACTGGGGACGTTTATGATTGAACACGCGACCCACCCTCTCCTCGTTACGAGTATGGAAGCATTGGAGTCTTTTGTACCCCATATGAATCGTTCTTTACTCATGTCGTTATGGGGGTGAGCCATCCCCATCCCCATCCCCATGAACCCGGTAAAATTGATTTTACTTCAGGCTATCTCTATACCACCTCATACCACCCTCTCGCCCCTCCCCCCGTCACCACCATGAACTTCCCGATTACCCTCCTATACATCGTCTGGTCTTCTACTGTCCTGGGTAAGAGATTCTTCCAAGGATCCCCCCGTCGGCCTAAGATGGTATTCTATCAACCCAAGCACTGCTCCAAATGTCAACACTGTATTCCCAATCTACACTCATCCATCTTTGACCAATGTTCCCTGTACCAGATGGGTACAGATGGGTTTGATATGTCGATTCCGGATATGTGGTATTTACCGGTAACGGCCCATCTGGAACCTAGCTCCACCGTACAGCCATATTATATGTATTGTCAAGAAGTCCGTGAACGGCCGGATATGTGTGGTGAATTTGGTAAGGATTTTCGACCCAAGTCCATGTCAGATTCGAACGACGAACCACCTACCCCCGACCCTCCTGTATCCACATAAACATACGATACCATATTCATTACATCCAACTGGGATTGAATGAATCCTCACCGAGACCTCTCGCCCTCCGACCCGACCCCCGATAATATCGCCATCGTCTCGGGTTATTGGAAGGTGAAAAATAAATATTCTCACCAACATTACGACCTGTGGTTCCGTAACAGTCTCAAAATCAACCAGTTTACCTTTTTTTTCTGTCAAGACGAGGAACATATCGAGTATATCCGTTCCTTTCGGGGAAACTTACCGACGGCGTACATCAAGTACTCCCTGACTCAATTTCATTCGAACCAATTCTATCGGGACCACTGGGTACATCCGGTGCATGTACCCTCCCCCGAATTGGGTAAGATTTGGCATGAGAAGATTCGTCTCATGAAATTGGTCAAAGATAATGACCCGACCCCCCGAGAATTTTATATCTGGTGTGATGCAGGTGTCTGTGTCTACCGAGATTCCCCACCTCCGAGTCAGCGACTGACCCTCCGGGACATCCATAGTCTTCCTCATGACAAGTTTTGTTATAGTGATCCAGGGAACCCTCCCCACGATTATCATCACTTTGCCGGTACGGTCTATATCATGCACCGTAGTATCGTGGATACCATCTATAACCTGTATATGGAGTATGTGCAAAAATGTACTACCATGTATGACGATTGGCGGTGTGGTTCTGACCAGGTCATTCTCACCGAAATCATGCGAGACCATCCCGATTTATTTCATAAACTGTCGTATGGGTATGGTATGAACTTGAAAGCCCTCTACGACCATCATATATGATGTTCATTCCCCCACCCCATCCACCATCCCCATATTCATAACATACATCCCGGGTCACACTCCGCCTTGGCCACCTCAGCCACCTCGGCGGCCACCATGGGTAGGTAGAGCTCGTTGGTGACCTGGGTCTTGGCCAATAAATCGTCCACCAGAATATCGAGTGTATCACGGTTCTTACGAATCAACTCCACCGCCATATGGTAAGCTTCCTTGACCAACTGAGTGACCTCGCGGTCGATGGTGGCCTTGGTAGCTTCGGCGTACTTGGTAAACGGCTCGGATTGAGGGCTCTTGAAAAAGACATTGAGCTTGTCCCCCATCCCGTATTTCTCAATCATGTCCGAGGCCAACATGTTGGCCTGGTTGAGGTCACCGGTCGCCCCCACCGAGACGAAATCTTCCCCGTAAAACACCGCCTCGGCCGCCTTTCCTCCCATGGCCACCATCAGCCGTTTCACCAAGAAATCCTTGGTATAGAGCCCTCCCTCCGTGAAGCCATCCTTTTCCGTGAACAAGGTGAACCCTCCCACCCCGGAATACGAGGCCTGAATGGAGACCTTTTGTAAATCAAAGTACTGAGGGTATTTGGCCACGATAAAGGCATGTCCGACCTCATGAATCGCCACCCGACGTTTGATATCGGCCGGGCGGTCGTCTACCGTCTTCTTGATACCGATCAAGGTCTTTTCCAGGGCCTCACGAATATCCGGCATCCCGAGGGTGGTATCGTTCCTACGGGCCACGAGAATGGCCGCTTCGTTGAGTAAGTTCTTCAGTTGGGCCCCGGAAAACCCTCGGGTGATTTTGGCGAGCTCCAAGGTATCAATCTCCGGACCCTTGACCTTGTTTTTCAAATACAACTCCAAGATATCCTGGCGGGAGGAAGTATCGGGAAGGGGAATTTGGATGACCCGGTCAAACCGTCCAGGACGTAACAAGGCCTTGTCCAAGATATCCCGACGGTTGGTGGCGGCGAGTACCAAGATACCGTCATTGGTATTGAACCCGTCCATCTCGGACAAGAGTTGGTTCAGGGTTTGGTCCTTTTCTTCATTACTTCCCGTATTCATGTTGCCTCCCCCACCCCGTTGACGGCCGATGGCATCAATTTCGTCGATAAAGATGATACAGGGGGATTTACGGCGAGCCTCGTCGAACAGGTTACGGACCCGTTGGGCCCCCAAACCCACATACATTTCGATGAACTCCGAGCCGGCCATGGCGATGAAATTTGCGTCGGCTTCCCCCGCAATCGCCTTGGCCAACAGAGTCTTACCCGTCCCGGGAGGACCTTCCATCAAAATACCTTTAGGGATGGTGGCCCCCGCATTGACATAGTTGGTGTTGTTTTTCAAGTAGGTAACTATTTCCGCACACTCTACCAAGACCTCCCGTGAACCGGCCCAATCGGAGAGTGTGGTATTAATAGTGTAGTCACGGTTACGAGAGTTGACACCGGGGGGCATGAATCCGAATCCTCCCATACCCATACCCATGAACGGGTCGTAAGCCTCGGTTTGGTTACGGTCATTGTTACGACGGCTCAACAACCGAGCAGCATACATTTGTACCGAGCGGAGAATGGATAACACGATGAAGATATTGATGAATCCTCCCAGTAAATCGGGGGGAGATTCGGTGGGCATATTGGGAAGGAAGATGGGGTCGAGTTGATTCTTCAGGGAGATATCGACAAGTTTGGTGGTAATATAGGGATTGATGGGAGTGATATAGGTATAGTCTTCGTCTTTGGAACGGGTAATGACCCGGTTATCCCCGAAATAGATTTGCTCGAAATCATGCCGTTCAATACCGTCAATCAAGTTTTGGAGGCTGAGAGGTTCGACGACCCCGGGGAGGCGGTTGGAACTCGGAAGTTGGGTCATCATCTTACGATAGATATCGGAAAATGGTACTCCGACCACCGTACTTGCCCACCATACCATCGCGATGGCGATACCCGAAACTGTTCTATACGTCATCATCCGAGACCTACACCCTGGATTATATGGTAATATAATATAGAAGATAGTAACCGGTTGGTTTTATCTGGTTTGAGTACCCGACACTCGTTATGACCCAACGATACCATGGAAAGGGCCCCCTCACCGATTTTATCACAAAGATGGTAACTCCCAAGAATACGACTAAGAAGCGGTCCCGTAAATTACAGTGTAGCCCCATGGTGGCCGGCCGTGCCGTGAACAAGGATTCGTGTTATACGGGTAAGGTCCTGTTTCAAATACGGGATGCGTATGAGCGTACCCACCCATCCGAACCTCCCATCCGAGGTAGTCCCCAAGCGGTATTCAAACAATTAAAGGCCCGGCTGGATAAGGTATGTGATAAGGAGGATTGTTGGCTCACTCTCCTTCCCAAGAACCAGCGTGAATATTTGGACCGCTATATCTTTGCCCCTGACCAACCCACGGAGTGGAAAGACAACCCCCATGAGTGGTTATCGAATTACGATATCATCCATGTGTTGAAACAGTACGAAATCGCCCACCCCGAGTTTGAGGTATTGGGTCCGAGCTCCATCGATTTTGATACCCGGATACCCAAGAAGTCTGCCCCCTCCACGACTCAATGTGTGGAAGAACGGTTGTGTCATTTTGAGTTGGCCGACTGTATCCAACGTGGGAAGACCAAGATAGGTATAAGTATCAACCTCGATAAACACGATGGCCCAGGAACCCATTGGGTGTCCCTCTTCGTGGATGTTCCGAATCATATCATCTTTTATTTCGATAGTGAGGGTGGGGCAGTTCCCCGGGAAATCCAAACCTTGGTTCAACGGGTGATGGAGCAAGCCAAGGTTCTGAATTTAGGTATTCGGTTCGACCATAACGACTTGGAGCACCAATACGGTAATTCGGAATGTGGGATGTATTCACTCTTTTTTATCATCACCATGTTGACGGGTCGATGGGGAGGGGTGGGTAAGAAAATGTCGATGAAGCAGCGTATTCGGTGTTTCAAGGAGCGTCGGATCAGTGATAAGACGGTGGCGGAGTTCCGGGACAGGTACTTCAATCCCCAATGAAAATCCCCCTATAAGGTATATGATGCCAAGACCCCGGTCAACACCAAGAACCAGACCAAGAACCAAGCAGACCCGCACCAAGAAGCGGACGACTCGGCGCCGACCCAAACATGGAGGTCGGGTGGGGAATAACACGGTGGATGTGTATTTGATCGCCTACCCCCAGAGCATGAATCATGACCGTATCATGTATTATGTTCAGCAGAATCATGCCGACACGGGTGACCTTCTCAATACAGATTTTGTGGAGGATTTAATGGAGACCATGATCAAGAGTGACCCCCCGTTGGTCGCCTATAAAAAGACCATCAAGACCCAAGAAAAGAAGGATTGACCGCGTCTCCACTCTCTACTCCTATCAATATCTGTATCAATACAGATATAGAATTATACACGAATATCATTTAACCTAGAAACCCATGGCCCGTTATATCCATCCCGACAACCAAGAAATCCTATGGAACACGATCACCCAACATCCCCGAATGCGGTTCGCCATCCCCGATGACCGACGACCTGAGTGGTTCAAACTCCATGTTCAGAAGGTGTATGAGACCATTCCGCGTTCTTGGTTGACGCGTAAAATCACGACCAATGAACTGAACCAGTTGAACCAAGCCACTCTACGAGATATGATCAGTGATTTGACACCCCCACCTAACTATCCAGAGAATGTATTGTCCACTCCTCGTGCCGAGCCACCTACCAACTCCTATTCTGATTCCTACACCCATGGATCCATGAAAAGTAGTCATACTCACATGATACAGCAACGCTTCTTGGAAAAACAACAGGAGATGGAGGCGATGTTACGGACCCCAGCACCCCAAACCGTGGATTTCAGGATGGCGGGGTTGGATGAGCCGATTGCCAATATGGATGAACTGATACAGAAGCATGTACGTGAACGTGAGAAGGACCTGATGCTACCGTTGATACCACCTCCGACCTCGGCTACCCTATCCATACCTCCTACCCCCGGCTCCCTTCGGATATCGGACCAAGAGGTCTTGGTACCCGTCACGGAGACTATCCAATCAGCCTCCGTCCCAGCCTCCGTCCCCGGTTCTACCAAGACCGTCACATTTCAGGAACCACCCTTTACCACCAATACATTCATCGGTGACCAAGAACCTCCCGAAGACCCACGTATCACTCTCTTGACCACCGAGATGAAACAACTGAAGGACCGGGTGACCGTCTTGGAAGACTTGGTACGGATGGTGACGGCCACAGTATCGCGGCCCCGAGCCGATCCCCCGACCCTCGAACCACCTACCGACCATTCGTCAACTGAAGAAATTGGGCCATAATCGCCTTGGATTTCTCTTCGTTCTCCATTGCTTGGAGCTTGGCACTATATTCCTTCTTCATGAATTGTTCCTGGGTCCATCGCTTCTCCTGTTCCAAGAGCTGCTTGGCCTCGGCTTCTTGGAGAGGGGTCAAGTTCTGTTGCCCTCGGGCCCGCTGTAAATGGTCAAAAGAGGCGTATTGGGTCACCTTATTCAAATCCTGTTCACCCACCGCAAACACGGTTTGGTCTTTATGAACCCGACGAAGGTCATCGTAACGAAGCTTACCAAACGGGTCCGACGACACATAGTCTTGGTCCCCCCCGTCCCCGGACCCGTCTTCCAAGTCGTCGTACAACCGTCCTACCTGTCCCCCACCTTGATACAGGTTTTGTACACCATTGTATTTGACTAAATGCGTGGCGGCTTGGTGTTCTTTGATACGGTTGAATTTGTCGTGAATCGTACCCCCCCGTCCCAAGTCAGGTAGAGTATCCCCGACCCCCTGTTCTTGGGTAAACCACTGATTCCGTTCTTGGGACCGCTGTGTTTTTTGTTTATTTAGCATATTTTCTTCAAACAACTGGTTAAATTTGTCTTGGAACTTGCCTTGACCCATTTTCTCTACCACCTGATGGATGTGTTCGGGGGTGGTAATACTTTTGTCCAAGCCTTTACCGTCGGTCTCATACATCATCTTCTGGGTGGGAACGGCCTGTTGGGTTCGCTGTTGGTTTTGGTAAAAATCGACCACGATTTCAAAAGCCCGTTTGTAGAAGATAAAGTACTGGGGGGCCAAGCGGGATTTATCGGGATGCATTTTCAACACCACGTTCTTGGCCTGTTTCATGTCTTGGTCGGTCAAGGTCGAGCGGCCTTCCAAATGAAAGAGACCCAAGATCTCTTGGAAACTGTACATCTGTAAATTGAGATTATGGGTCGTCGGTCGTATCGAACATTGCTTGGGAGAAGAGCCTGGCTGCATGGTACCGAATCACCAAGAACCCAATATAAGATAGATGGTGATAGCCTCTTGGTCCACTCTAACGAAGTAGAGCCCTACCTCTACCTCTACCCCTACCCCACCCATAAATATATCCAGGATATGTATAAGATGTCGGGGTCGAGTATCCGTTCTCCACGGCAACATGCCCTATTTATTACCGATACCCAAGACACCATATCATGTATGATGGTGGCCCTGGAAGGATTCAACATCACCATGGTAGATTTGGCGACGATTCAAATCGATTCTTCCACCCCGGACATGATGACCTACGAGGTCAACGATACCTGTCTCCCTCGTCCCCTGACCGACACCGATTTACCCATCTGTCTGAATAAACAGGTCGACACGGTTACCACCCAGTGGAAAGGTAAGTATGTGTATATCCTCGAACCGAGTCGGCTCATCCAATATACGTTGGAGGAACCCACCCCCTCGGGGTACAATATCACTAAGAATGGCACTCAGGTGGTCTTGACCATTGTCATGGGGTCGGTACCAGTGGAAACGGCTCTGGTACCTCGTCCGGAATCGGCTCCTTCGGAAAATTCGAACACGAATCCCCCAGGAATCGCCCAAGCGGTTCCTATCATGGAAGGGCAGGTGATGAACGAGGACGAAATTGTGCAAGCGTACCGTATCGGAGAGGAACTTGGTAAATTGGTAGAACCCAGTATGTCGGCACCCCCGTCGGTCATCCCGTCGGCACCCCTCGCACCACCACCTCGCCCTAACCCATATTCACGGTTCGGATAGGTTCAGGGTGATATGGAACACAATATCTCCCTTTTTGGAGACATCCAGGATGTTACCGGGGTTCCCCACCGGGATTCCTCGGTGTTTAAATACTACCGTCTGTTCACGCTTCAGACATAACCCATCTCTTAAAATAGAAAAGTTCTGGCCAGCCAACTGGACATCGATATGGGCCGTTTCCGAGTACCAAATGTCTTGGAGGTCCCAATGTACCCTTTTATGGACATGATGATGGTCATCGATCCATACATCCTCTGGACATACCGGGATACAATGTACCACCATTTCCCCGGGGTCCACCTCCTCCACCTCCCCGTCCACCTCTCCGTCCCCGTCCACAATATCAAACACCGATTCTTCCATCCAGAGAGGAATGATATACGTATGCCCCCGCTCCGTATGCCGATAGACATTACATGACAAGAGGTCGTCCAAGTGAGGATATAGGATATAATGACGGTCTCGGGACATTTTCTTTTTCAAAGTACATCGTAGGAGGGTTCCAATATGTTGCACGATACTATCGGTGATGGTCGGAAACCGCTTACGGTTTTTACAGATGAAGCAGTAGATACGTAACAAGACGTCTTTGTCAATCTGTTCAATCATTTGTACGGTCTTGGGTTGATATTTGGCCAGGAGGTGTTCGATAAGTTCCACCGGGGTTTTGCCCAAATGCTCTTCCACTAAATTCCCCATCACCCCCGAAATATGGCAGAAGGAATCATAGTATTGTTTAAAGACGGACCCATATCCACCTCCGTTTCCGAATTCATTTTCCGAGCCCTCCTCGTCCGAATCATCCACGGTCTCGGAATCCACCTGATTCAAGAGTACCATATAGGCTTCATGTAAGGTTTGAAATTCCCCCACCGCATCCGGAGACATGTTCTTGTCGGGGTGGTATTTCAAGCACAATTTTCGGTATTGTTTCTTCAACGACACCGAATCACATATATTCTCTCCTCCGGGGTCAAGTTCAAATATCCGGCAGGCATCTTGGTAGTTCATCACGTGTCTATCATACTATACCAAGAAGACTTCATATTGATTCGGACCATTCCCCATCCCTACCGTCGGTAGTGCCAATGTTGAACCGAGTGTATCATCACCAGGGTCATGGTGAGCACCGACGACACCAACAGGGTGATGTCCGCGATAATGACCCCATGGATTCCCCATAACATACTGGATAAACATAGTAATACATGACTATGAATAGATAAATCATCCACCCGACGGGTAAGATGGGTCTTGTAGATTTGTGGTATCAGAAACAGACTACTGGTGAGAATGGCCAGAGCCGCGACTACTTGCCCCAAAGTGGGTTCCCACATGATATATATTACCCCTACACAAGATGGGTTCGGACGTTCACTCCCCAAAGGCTTCTATCATGGTAAACATGGCATTCTCAATATGGAAGATGGACCTATAATTGTTACCATACTGTTTGAGTATCGTGACCAGTTTCAACATGAACCGGTCGTTCTTGGTCTTGGACACAATAAACCCATGTTCAATAAAATATTGGTAAATGTTCCAGATACACTCGATACCGTCCAAATTATAGATCAAGATGTCGTACAAACAGTCCCGGAAAAAAGTGATACCCGGTTGGTCCCCGGTGCCTTGGTAGAGTTTGATCATTTCTTGGATAATGATATCGCACACAGTATTGAAGTGGTCCGGGGGGAGTTTGTCCACAGTATCAATCAACGAGAATGAGTAGAGTTCTTTGAGATTCATGACATCCTTCGTCTCGATTTGGTCCAGTATCGGTAACACCTCCTTTTGTTTATTGGTATGAGCATACTGGACCATCTCCTCCTTGGAGGGACGCTCTATACCGATGATTTGGCACCGATTCAGGATATTGTTGGGTAGAAAGCTCACATGTTCGGTGATGAGTATAAAATTGACCTGTATTTCACGGCTCTTTCCGTCGTACCCGTAACAATGTTTTTGCATATAACTATAGAAGATATCGAGGAGCTCATTATGAATCGCATGAAAATTCTTACACACGATAAAGCCGATTTTCTCGGGTTTGATCGTAATAATATCAATAATCTGACAATAGATTTCGTGCCAAATAATCTTGGAATTACATCCGAGAAGCGACATGTCCACCTCGTAATGGACATCACTGATACGGTAGATATAGGATTGCTTATCGGTGGAGGCTTTGATTTTCTTGTCGTACTTCAGCTGAGATGGACTGTAGGCCTTGAGCATATTCAGTACCTCGGTATATTTCCCCACCCCCACGGACCCATAGACAATGATATTCTTGGAAGGGTCAAACACGTATTTACTACCTTGGGGATAACATTTTTCGAAGGATTTGTAGTAGTCTTCGAAATGGGTCTCATAGAACTTCATGGTGTATACAACGGAATACTATACATCATGAACTAGAACGTTTTATGTGTTATTCGACGCACCCACACCACACTCACATGGTAGGGGGTGATAGGACCACGGTCCCCAGATGGTCATTCACATAGCGGGATAATTGGAAACTATACACACTCGATGTCACCAAGATGACCGCGAAGACCAAGACAAAACTATTCACCACTTTGTTCCGTTGGGTAAACCCCGAAAAACCCCCCTTGATATGTTGGAGTAGGTAGAAGAGCCAGACCAACACCGTGCTGGCCATCAAAAGCCCCAAGGCCCTCTGTTTGAATCCGTCCATGTTACCAAAGGTCGGTTCCACCCCCTTGGGGATATAGGTCTGGTACAATCGGATGTAGTCTTGGACCAAGATGACCAAGGCCAACAACATGAAGACCCAACTCACCACGATGATGGGAACAGAATAGTCGGCAAAATTGAGGTTGAATATTTGGGTAATATCCCATGACGTAGGATGGTATTGGATGTTACGGAGAGTATCGAATCCCGGTAACGTGGGACGGGTATAACCCAAGAAGAATAAAAATACCAAGTGTAATACCAAGAAAAACATCACAGATATCATCTCAGTGTTGGGGTAGTTCAGGTAGACGAAACACAATACATACGATACCAAGAAAATGACATGGTAGAGTACGGTTCGACTATCCAACATCTTCAACGATTGTATGGTCCACCGTACGAATAGACCCATGGGTTGTATCCATGATGAGACATGTTCGGACCAGTTGACCATGGCCATTTATATTATACTCAGACCATTCGTCACCGAGGGGGGTTATTTCTTTTTCCTGGGGAACCATTTCCGTCCCCCACCCCCACCAGTGCCCTTACCCCCACCACCGCCCCCGCCCCCCCGAACAGGCTTGGCAACTTGCTCGTTAACCCACTGAACCAAGACATCGACCTCACAGGTCAACGGATTCTCGGTAAATTTCCGGATATTCACGAACCGGGGCTTGGTCATCTCGGCCGTCTTGTAAAACACATAATTACCGTATTGTCCCTTACGTACACTCATGATGTCGTTCAGGGGTCGTAGAATCTTGGGGTCACTGGCCACCGTGTCCACCCCGGTCAACACCCCCACCGCATACGCCAAGTCCACGGTCGCCATCTTTTCTTCCGGTATTTTCAGGGGTTTCTTGGTCGTATTCCACTCAATAAATTGGCCGTAGGGTCCCGTACGAAGGAACACTCCCACATCTTGGTGTTTTCCTAAATAGGACTGCTTGTAGACCAAGAGGTCGTCGATACAGTACTCGTTCCTCTTCAACTTTTCCAAGTCAATTTCCACAGATTTCTTAATCGGTAAGAATTCGATAGCATCCTCGTCCATGATACCCTGTTCATTTTCACAGCCATGGCGACGGATACAAGGACCGTGAGCCAAGAAGATCAACTCATGTAATTGGTCCAAGGGGTAGACCTCCTTCTTGGTCTGGTTGGTGGCCTTGATCATACGGGCGATATCCGTCCGGGCCTTTTCACAGATGGAATACCAAGGGAGGATACTGTCCGCTCCGGCAGAGATACCATCGAGCTCCTCTTCCAAGTACTTGGTATAGGTATATTCAAACAGCTCGGCAAAATGTTTCAAGAGGAATTCGATACACAATATTCCCACGGGTTGGATGACCAATTTGGCCTTTTCACCCCCCACAGTTTTCACCACGGTCCGTTCGTCAATCCCCCCGTCCCCGGCTCGTAAAACAAAGTCCACACACTGAATCTTCCGACCTTCGATATCGCGTTTGACCACATACCCACGTTCTTGGATAGTTTCGACAAAGAGAGCATACGTCGAAGGTCGGCCAATCCCGTGGTCTTCCAGTTTTTGTATGAGACTACTTTCAGTGTAGTGGGAATGGAGTCCCCGGGTCACCACGGTAGCTTCGGTATGATGAAGTACCGCCTGGGTCTTGGTGGCTCCCAAGAACGCTAGCACCCCCTGGGCTTTGGATTGTTCTGCTGCCAAATCACCCTCGGAAGTTTCCAGGGCCTTCCAACCCAAGAAGACCGGGACTTCGTGATGGTACACATAGACATGGTTCATGGCCCCCGATACCTCGATCTTGTAAGAGTGGTATTGGGCCGTAGCCATACACGACTGTACGGTGTTTTTCCAGATGAAATGGTAGAGTTGTTTCAGTTTATGGTCATCACCCCCCAGATGGGCACATCCCAAATGGGTGACCCGAATGGCTTCGTGGGGGAGTTGCAAACCTTGGTTGGAGATTTTATCCACACGACCCACATACTCGGTTCGACCATGAAACTTACCCAAGATGTATTTTGTCGCCGATTCGATGAAGGCCGCCGAGTATTTTTTACACTCGGTACGCATGTAGGTGATATGGCCGTCTTGGTAAAGTTTTTGGGCAAGTTGCATGGTGGTCTTGGGGGACAGGTGAAACAGGTTACTGGCGACTTGGAGTAGACGTGAGGTATTCAGGGGGGCGGGGGGCTCCTTACGACTATCTGTTTTATCATGGAGAACAAACCGGTGGTCGTGGGTCTGAGAGGCTTCCAAGAACCTCCGTACCTCGTCGGGATGTTCAAATTCATGTTTAAGTTCACAGGGGAGATTATGGGGTGAGAAGAAATATCCCATGGTCCGGTACCGTTGCTCACCCCCTGGGTTCGCGAGTTGTTCTTGGTAATTCTCGTAGACGAGCCGTAACGCGGGGGTCTGACACCGGCCCGCGGACAACGACTTGGCCTTGGAATGATAGATGTATTTCCACAACACAGGCGATATTTTGAACCCAATGAAGAGGTCCAAGATCTGACGGGCATGTTGGGACTGGACCAGTGGGAGGTTCAGTACAGTGGGTTGACGCACCGCCGTCTTCAGGGCATACTCGGTGATTTCGTTGAAGAGAATACGCTGGGTGGTTTCCAAGGGTAGACCAAACATGGTACAGATATGGTAGCCGATGGCCTCCCCTTCCCGGTCATTGTCAGTGGCGATGATTACACGTTCCGGAGGGAATTGTCGAATGATGTCTCGCATGAACGCGATATGGCCCTTCTTGGAGGGTGAAGGAGAAAAGGTGATATGGTAGTCGTGCTTATGGTCGATACTCTTGAGTCCGTCGATTTGGGTGATATGACCTTTGGATGCGATGACTTGGTAGTTGGGTCCGAGGTAACTCTCAATCTTTTTGCATTTACTGGGGGATTCCACGATGACCAAGAACCGACCGGCATCGAAGGAAATGGTTCGGGTGGACACACGCGATGAGTCCTGTACCGGTGGTTCCATGAGCCAGGTGGTCGTCCTTTCCCCCATATCTACGTCGAGGTTTTCTTCCACGGGTTTCTTGGTCCCGACCTTGGATTTACGGACAACCACTTTCTTGGGGGGCATACGATGTACATATCATACACACATTGTTTTCATATCACTTCGTGTATCTCCATGTACCAAGAAACCCATCTAGAAACATAACCGTATTATCTATAGTAATAAAGAAAGACTATGAATATCGATTCACAAGAACCAGACAGACTCATACTAAGGGTCTTGGTCAAGGAACATACGTATTCACGTTGGTCATATGCGTATCCCGACAGTAAAGAAGATATTTCTGGCACGGGGTTACCCTTTCCATTGACGTATAAATGGTTCAACAATGACTTGGTAGATTTCACCGATACAGCCCATCCCGTCTTGGTAAAATCACCTACCCGTTCGGCGGCCTATATACCGGGGGTCATCATCTTAAACGGAAACCGTACCTACGGCCGTACCGCCAATAAAAAACGGTTACTCTATAAATGTATTCCCGACGATCGACGCCTACCCCATTTCTTGGTACCCTATGACATGAAGATTGATTTTTCCAAAGCCTATATGAACAAATATGTCCTGTTTAAATTAAACCACTGGGAGGAGGAACATCCCCACGGGGTCTTGGTCGAGACCTTGGGAGATATTGATAAAATAGAACTGTTCTATGAATACCAATTATACTGTAATTCGTTGAACAGTTCACTCAAAGAGATGACCCAAAGAATAAAAGAGATGACAAAACACAAGACCATGGACGAATATTTTCAAGAGATAGCATCCGACCCCGGTTATAAAATACAGGACTGGACAACGATACCCAATCCCCCCAAGGTATTTACCATTGATCCGATGAATGCCGTGGATTACGACGATGGACTGAGTATCATGGAATGTCCAGATAGCACGGATATCTATGTGACCGTCTATATTGCCAATGTCGTATTCTGGCTCGAGAAATTCAAACTATGGGATTCGTTTGATAACCGTATTGCCACGATTTATCTACCGGACCGTCGACGACCCATGCTCCCATCGATTTTATCCGAAACCTTGTGTAGTTTGAATGAACATACGCGTCGGTTTGCCTTGGCGGTGAGGTTTCGTATCAAAAAATATGAGGATACATGGACGATGGATGAGGCCGCGACCACGATTCAAAATGTCATCATACAGCCCTATAAAAATTATGCGTATGAAGACCCCAAGATGGTATATCAAGATGTGAATTACATCAAATTGTTCGAAACCACGGTGAGGTTAAGTCATCATATCAGAAACAGTAGTGAGATGGTGGCGTATTGGATGATAGTGACGAATACCTATCTTGCCAAGTACATGTATCCACATAATGCTGGTATATATCGAGTAGCCGTTAAAAAAACCCCCGATAAGAATCCCCACAAGACTCCTCGTCAACCGATTATGTATCATACACCCATATCGACAAACGACCCTCCCAAACTCTTACTTCTTGGGGAGGACACCAATGAACCCGAAAGTGAATATGACAGTGATTCTTCCGAAGAGGTTGAAAGTGAGGGTGAACTCGACCCGGTGGCCAAGGAAAATTACGAAAAACTCACCATGGAGGAAAAAAGGTTCATCGAGGGGAACAGGAAGAGTCGTAGTGTATTATGTGAAGAGGTGGATAAGGATGAAAAGATGTACGTGAGATGCACGAGTGGTATACGTAGATATGAGGATATATGTAATATGTGTGAGCTGGAGAGATTGATGGGAGTGACTCTGCGTGACGGAATGGCTGCAAAAGATTATTTCGAGTGTGATAAAAAAGAGGAGAAAGAGAGAGTAATGAGAAGGTTGTTAAAGAGAACATTGAGTGGGGAATATGAAGGATACAGTGAAGGGGATGGGAAGTATATGGTGAAGGGGGTAGGTGTGATACGATTAAAGGAAAAGAGAGATAAGTATGAGAGGGTGAAAGTGAGGGGTAGTGAAATATTACAGAAATCGTTAGGTTATGTTGTAGGTTGGGAGTTGTTGTGTTGAACGAAAAGCAGATAGAATATAAATGAAATAAATTATTATTAGTAGTTATGTTGAACGAAAAGGTGAGGAGGGTAAGTAAGGAAAAGTTGTTGTTGTTGATTAGAAAGTATATAGGTGTTAAGGAAGTAAGTTTCGTTAGC
>Ga0209400_1000918_pt1 | contig 25052 bp, 35 predicted proteins | sample M_130807_EF_Meta_FD_187313 | JGI IMG/M metagenome (GOLD analysis project Ga0209400, IMG submission 187313) | Freshwater microbial communities from Lake Montjoie, Canada to study carbon cycling - M_130807_EF_MetaG (SPAdes) (version 2) | ecosystem: Environmental > Aquatic > Freshwater > Lake... | reverse complement strand
GGGCTTAATAAAAAAGGCGTGGCCAGTTACAGACGTAGCCACCCTGGCAGTAAACTACAAACTGCGGTTACTACTAAACCCAGTAAACTAAAACCAGGTTCAAAAGCTGCCAAACGCCGTAAAAGTTTTTGTGCTCGTATGAAGGGTATGAAAAAACACAGAGCCGGAGCCAAAACTAAGAGAGATCCAAACAGTCGCATTAACAAAGCCCTACGTAAATGGCATTGCGAGTAATATCAAAATTAAATAAATACTACTATGGAAAAACTACACCAACTTGCTCGAATCGCATTTGCCAGCGAGTTTTCATTCTACATGAAAACCCACGCATTTCACTGGAATGTAGAGGGTCAAGATTTTTACGAATATCACACATTGTTTGAAACCATTTATCAAGAAGTATTAGATAATATTGATGATTTTGCAGAAAAACTACGTAGTCTTGCAATCTATACACCTTATACACATCAAACACTTAGCATGTTGAGCAAGGTAGAAGATGAAAATTATGTGCCATCCAAGAATCAAATGGTGCAGGAACTGTTGATGGACAACGAAAAAATGGTCATCATACTGAAAAAATGCTATGATGCAGCTGAAGAAGCTGGTGAACATGGATTTAGTAATTTTTTAGCTGAACGTATGGATGCACACCGTAAACATGGTTGGTTTCTTAGGGCCAGCACCAAACAGGACTAAACATGAGAGCAAAAGAATTCGTAATTAACGAAGGTGCAAAAGCACACGGTACATTCAAAGGTATTGGTGCAAGTGCAGATCTAGCATTGCCAGGTGTATGGGTGCAAAGACAATTACGCAATACTGATCCGTATATGCAATATCGTTATGGGTTGGCCATGGCAGCGAGTCGTGCTGACGCAGCTGGGCATATTGAGTTTGAACAAGAAAGTGGATGGGCTGAAAATTTAACCATTGTGGGATACACAGCCCAAGATGAGGAAGTAATTAAAATGGCTGATAAGCTAATGGGTGTTACAGGCACTCAAGTTGCAGATAGCGCCAGCAGAGAATCACCAGGTGTAAACTCAACAAGCCCTGTGTCCAATTGGAACAACAAAAAATGAACAACGAATTCAAAGCCAAACAATTCAAAGACACTACAGTCTATACATTAGAAAGTGCCACAAGTGGCGGCACCAGTGCAGGTGCTGTGGCCAGTAATAGTGTAGCAATAGGAGGCGTTCAACAACGTCGCTCCAAGGATAGCATCATTGTTCAAGACTACGAAAAAAAAATTGAACCTACAAAACCAAGAAATTTTGTTGCTAAGAATGCTAAGATGGGTGGAGCTGGACAACATAAAGATAAAAAGAAAGCTGAGAAACAAGGCGATGTAAAACACAAGAACAAACAAGTTTCAATAGACGAGGATCATAGCACAGTTGGTATGAATGGTAACCCATTTGGCATGCACAGTTATGCCACTGCTGGAAAAAACACCAGTCGTTGGAGTGGTCAGGGTCGTGATGATTCTGTGCATGAGACTCCCATAGAGATGGATCCCTCAGATCCAATGAACCCCATGATTTATGGTCATGGCGCCAACCCTGCTACACTAAAATATCGCATGATGAGAGCTACAGGTCAATTGAAAGACCTAACACAACGAGCACAAACAGCCAGTGCTGTAGAATGGGAAATGATTGCCAAACAGTTTGATGAATTGACCATGAACATTGAACAAATACGTCATGGCATTGATGAACTGGCCAAAAAACGCAAAAAAGGTGGCATTGGTTCAAGAGGTATTGATGTCCATATTGGTGAAGAAGTTGATGAAGGCTGGAAGTCAGCACTAGGTGGCGCGGCCCTTGCAGGCGCAATGGCACTAGGTGGTGGCGCTCGTGCTCAGTCATCGGGAGAAGACTTTTTACCAGATATTGTTGCTCATGTTACTTTTAAAGTCAATGGTAATACAGTTACCAAAGATATTAATCTAGGAACCAGTTTTAAGTCTCCAGGTGACGCATCAGCTGCACTAGAAAAATTTTTGAAATCTAAAGGTATTAAATTCTACGAGTTTAGCCTTGAACGTGTGTCGGAAAAAGAATACAACAACAATTATCTAGACAAGGCTCCAGCATCCGACACAGGTGCATCTGGTTCTATGGACAGTGGTCCTTACAGTTCAACTGTTAGTTCATCAAGTGACTACATGGCCAAAGAAGGTGTGGCGGAAGGCACGGCCGACCAAACTGTATTCTCTGGCACAGGTTCTAACGGTGGCAAATATGAAATCATTCAAAAAGGTCCAACAGACTTTATAATTCACGCTAACGGTAAACATATTGATACATACTCAAGTTTACAAAGAGCAATGAGTGTTCTTAAAAATGAAGTTCCTGGATTGAAACAAGGTGTGGCGGAAGAGTGGAGTCAAAAATATAAATCCAGTATCAACTGCTCACATCCAAAAGGATTTAGTCAAAAGGCTCACTGTGCTGGTAAGAAGAAGCACGAAGAAAGTATGATGACAATGGAAGCAGTATGCCCAGATTGCGGCATGTGTCAAACACACGGCAGTCTTGATGAGATCAAGAAAGGTGCTAAAGATTCAAATGGGTTTACCAAATGCTGGCCAGGACATCATGCTGCCGGTACCAAAAAAGGTAAAAATGGCGGGCAAGTTCGTAACTGTGTGCCCAATGAAGGTGTGGCAGAAGGCCTGCTTAATTATACAAGAAGACAACAATTAATTCAGTACTTGGCAAAGAAACTGGGCTGGGAAGTGAATTATTTGGAACTTGCCAGCGATCCTGAACTTATCAAATGGTATAAAGCTGCACAAGCAGGCAAAGATCCAATGAAAGCAGAACATGTAGATCCCTATATCGAATCTCTATACACACAACTATCAGAAAAAATTCCTGCCAATGCTCCAGTTAGCGCATATATTGATGATTTCATGAAGGCAGCAAAGACTCCAAATGCCAAAGGTCATCATCAGTTTAAAAATAAAAGTGCAGAAAAAATACAACAAATGGCTGTAGCAGCCAGTTATAGTGCCAAAAATCCCAGCAAAAAGAAAAAATGAGATTACTAGAGTTCTCAGATAGTGATTATGAAATTCATAATCGAACCAAACTGGATCAAATTCTGGTTGAACTCTGCCACCAAATTATCAAAGGAAAACAGCATGATCCTATAAAATATGGGATGGTTGCGGCCTGTGTCTTAGACCCCAAAAACCGCACTGTATTCGGCATTAACGAGGCAGCCGAAAATAATAAAAGACGCCACGCAGAGAGAGTTGCCATGGATCGATATGTTGAACAACATGGAGAAATTCCCAAAGGCAGTATTATCATAACCACATTAAGTCCGTGTAATGAATACAACACACATATGGCCGACGAACGTTATGGAGAAAGTTGCACTGATATCATCAACAACAGCATGGTCAGAAAAGTATACTGCGGATACCAAGACCCCAGTCAGGACAACGAGCGTAATGAATACACTTTGGAACAAACCAGTAATAGTGATGTTAAAGAACTTTGTAAAAAATTTGCTGATACATTTTTGGATAATGCACACAAAAACTTATCAGAAAACACTGCGGCAGGTATCACCAAGGCGTTCAACAACCTAGGCGATCCTGTGTTTGCCAATCTGCAACGTGTGGCATTGTTGGCTATGCAAGGTAGACAAAGCGAAGCCGCTGGTCGACTGCAAACAGTTATCAAGGATGCTGATCCTGCTGTGCAGAAGAAAATTACGGATGCTGTGAACAACATCAAGCCTGTGACCATAAACGGTCGTGTGGCAGATTCCAGCACACTAGACAAAAGCAAACAGCACAATGACTGGATCATAAACACATTCATTCCATGGGTGCAATCTTTATTGGGTCAGCAAGCTGTGGCGGAAAACTTTGCTGATGGTAAGAATCCAGGGCGCAAAGGTCTAGCCAAACGTGTAGGCGTCAACACCAAAGCGTCAGTGAGTAGTCTACGCAACACAGCCAAACATTCATCAGGTGAAAAGCAACGCATGGCCCACTGGCTGGCCAACATGAAAGCTGGACGAGCAAAAAAATAATCAATAATTGTTGACTTATACTGATAAATCCTTTATTATAAGTGATAAAGGAGATAGATATGAGTAAAGCATTTGGTGCTCCCGAACAAGCAAAGATCAAACAGATTGTGGCCGAAGGCGTCACAGTCATGCAGGAAATTCAGGATCTTACTGAAGGTTTGAACGAAACTATTAAAGCAGTGGCTGAAGAATTAGAAGTCAAACCCAGCGTAATCAAAAAAGCAATTCGTATTGCACAAAAAGATCAGTGGGATCAGGTATTTCGAGAGTTTGATGATCTTGAAACTATTGTAGATATTAGTGGCCATGCTCACATGAGAAAAGACGAACAATGAATATATTTTTTAACGCAGCCAATGATGTGTATCAGTGGATCAAAGATGACTACAAAACATATCCTTTTAGATTCCTTATTGAATTCATAGCATGGGCGATTTCCATTGGTTGTGCAATAACTATGGCAGTCACTGTGCCTAATCCACCATTATTAACTTTGTATCCAATTTGGATTGTTGGATGCACATTGTATGCGTGGGCTGCCTATACTCGAAAAAGTTTTGGTATGCTGGCCAATTATACCTTAATTGTTTTTATAGATAGTACTGGTTTAATTAGGATGTTGATATCTTGAAACAAATGGAACCCACAGTTGAACCAATTTGGTTACCAAATTTTCCTTTATGGCAAACTAAACTATCTGACGAAATACTGGGACCAATAAAATTGGAAATAGATCAAATCAAATCCAATTTTAGTAGTGCAATATCTCACAATAACTATTTGGTGGGAAATTTAGATCATTCATATGAACTAATCATCAGTAAGCAACAAATTGAAAAACTAGTGCTTCCAATGTGTTTGAAATACATACGTACATATAATTATGAAAATTTAGCTAAAAACTTAAATTTTGAATTAGAATTAAGCAAGGTATGGGTAAATTTTCAACAACGTTATGAATTCAACCCTTGTCATTCCCATAGTGGCGATTTTAGTTTTATAATATGGATTGATATTCCCTTCAGCATGGGGGACGAGTATGCTGTTGCACCAGGTTCAAAATCTGCTGGCCTTGTACCAGGACATGTGTGCTTTTATTTAACAAATACTTTGGGATCTATATTGCCATACGATTTTCCAGCCGATAAAACTTTTAACAATAACATGTTGTTGTTCCCGGCCTCTTTTATGCATTCTGTAAATCCTTTTTATAGCACTGATAGTTATAGAATTTCAGTGTCTGGAAATATAGAAATTATAACTACAATTTCATAAATAACTATGAGCAAGGTTGTATCAGCCATAAATGATAATCAAGGTATTTGGGAACCACAAATCCCATAAAGGAAAAGAATAAATGAGTTATTGCGATGCTATCTGGAACCGTGAAACAGACATAGTCAATGTTGTTGAACGAGATCCTGTCAAGGGTAGAGTTTACAAAGAATATCCTGCCCGTTATCTATTTTATTACCCAGACCCTAAAGGAAAATACAAAAGTATCTTTGGGGAAAATCTTACCAAAGTATCAGCGAGAAGTTTTAAAGATTACATCAAAGAACAAAGAATACATAGTAATCATAAGCTGTATGAAAGTGACATCAATCCTGTATTTAGGTGTCTAGAGGAAAATTATCTTGGCAAAGATACTCCCAATTTAAATGTAGCATTTTTTGACATTGAGGTGGACTTTGATCCAGAGCGTGGCTACGCAAGTCCTGATGATGCATTTATGCCAATCACTGCCATATCAGTACATCTGCAATGGTTAGATACTTTGGTGTGTTTGGCTATACCGCCAAAGACACTGACCATGGGGCAAGCACAAGAACAGATTAAAGAATTTCCCAACACTATATTGTTTGAAACAGAACATGAAATGTTAGACACATTTCTTAATTTAATTGAAGATGCAGATGTGTTGAGTGGATGGAATAGTGAGGGTTTCGATATTCCGTATACTGTAAATAGAGTTATCAAAGTGTTAAGTAAAGAAGATACACGCAGATTTTGTTTATGGAATCAATATCCTAAAAAAAGAGAATACGAAAAATACGGAAAGAAAGCAGTCACTTATGATTTGATTGGTCGCGTACACTTGGATAGCCTTGAACTATATAGAAAATATACTTACGAAGAACGTCATACCTATCGACTAGATGCAATTGGCGAGATGGAAATTGGTGAAAACAAAACAGTGTATGAAGGAACGTTAGATCAGTTATATAATAATGATTTTAAAAAGTTCATTGAGTATAACAGACAAGATACTGCATTGTTGAATAAGTTAGATAAAAAATTAAAATTTATCAGTTTAGCCAATACTGTAGCCCATGAAAATACGGTATTATTACAAACTACTATGGGGGCTGTGGCTGTTACTGAACAGGCCATTGTTAATGAAGCTCACCATCGAGGCATGATGGTGCCCAGTCGTCCTAAAAGAGATCCTAATGCCAATAATCAAGCCGCAGGTGCCTATGTTGCTGTTCCTAAAAAAGGACTTCATGATTGGATTGGTAGTATGGACATTAACAGTTTGTATCCCAGTGTAATTCGTGCATTGAATATGGGCCCAGAAACTATTGTTGGTCAATTACGTCAAGATTATACTCGAGAAGAAATTGAAACCAAAATGGCTAAAAACGGTGGAAAGTTTGCTGAAGCATGGGAGGGTAAATTTGGTAGTAACGAATATGAATTTGTCATGAATCAGGATCGAGTCAATGACATTATTATTGATTGGGAAGACGGACGTACTGATGTAATGAGTGGTGCTCAAATTTACGAATTAATTTTTGAAAGTAATAATCCATGGATGATCAGTGCTAATGGTACTATTTTTACTTACGAGAAGGAAGGTATTATTCCAGGATTATTAAAGCGATGGTATTCAGAGAGAAAGGACATGCAGGCCAAACTCAAAGAAGCAATCAAAGCAGAAAATAAAATTGAAGAAGAATATTGGGATAAACGTCAGTTGGTCAAGAAGATTAACCTAAATAGTCTGTATGGTGCAATTTTGAATTCAGGGTGCCGATTTTTTGATAATAGAATTGGACAATCAACTACACTGACTGGTCGAGGTATTGCCAAACATATGGCTGCTAAAATAAATGAAGTAATTACTGGGGATTATAACCATACTGGTAAGGCCGTTATATATGGAGATACTGACAGTGCCTATTTTAGCGCATATACATCATTGAAAAATGAAATTATCAAAGGTGAAATTCCATGGTCTAAAGATAGTATCGTTCAACTTTATGATACCATTGCTGAAGAAGTCAATACAACATTTCCACAGTTTATGCTGGATGCACATCATTGTCCAAAAACTCGAGGAGATGTTATTCGAGCTGGTCGAGAAGTTGTTGCTATCAAAGGTTTATTCATTACCAAAAAAAGGTATGCAGTTCTTTATTATGATAAAGAAGGTAAACGCAGTGATATAGATGGAAAACCTGGAAAAATTAAAGCCATGGGGTTAGATCTTAAACGCAGTGATACTCCTGAATTTATGCAACAATTTTTGGAAGAAGTATTAACTCAAGTACTAAACGGCGCTGAAGAACAGGAAATTCTAGATATGATTACTACTTTTAGAACAGAATTCAAATCACGACCTGGCTGGGAGAAAGGTAGTCCCAAACGTGCTAATAATATTGCCGCTTATCAAGCCAAAGAAGAAAAAATGGGCAAGGCCAATATGCCTGGACATGTCCGAGCAGCTATTAACTGGAATACGCTAAAACGCATGAATGGAGACAAGTACAGTCAACAAATTGTAGATGGCATGAAAGTCATTGTCTGTAAAGTTAGGCCTAATGCTTTAGGATATACCAGTATTGCATATCCAGTAGACGAATTAAGATTACCCAAATGGTTTCAAGATTTACCTTTTGATCATGCAGAAATGGAAGCTGTAATTATCAATAACAAGATTAAAAATCTTATTGGAGTATTAGAATGGCGGTTGGAAGATACCCTAGATACTAATACATTCTCATCATTATTTTCATTTGACTAATATGAACTCTAAAATATTAAACATGTTCCCATATGTAGAATTATTTGATTCTTTTTTATCTAAAGAAGAAATTCAATCATTACAAATTGATCAGATTCTTTTTGAAAAAAGTCCTCAATTTGATTTTACCATTAAACAAAATGTGATTGGCGATTATAGAAATAGTTGGACTTATCATCCCGTAGATGATAGATTTAACTTTATAATGGATCGCTCATTTGATTTGCTCAAAAACTATTTGCCAAAACTTGAAAAAACTTCTTTAGAAAGAATACAAATTACAAAATATTTAACTGGTGAATATTATAAACCTCATTTTGATTATTTTAATATTCCCCCACATCATTTAGACGTAGTTAAAATTGATCGACGTGCTACTTTTATAATTTATTTTAATGATAATTTTGAAAATGGTACTACATTTTTTCCACACTTAAATTTAAATATAATTCCAAAAGCTGGATCTGCATTATTTTTTAGATATGATTACGATGATCCAAAAGTTAAATCTGATACATTACATAGCGGAGAAATTGTAATGAATGGAACAAAATATATCGCAACCATATGGATAGCTGACATTGATTCAAAAAATCAAAAATAACTATTGACACATTGTCAATACCTAAATATAATTACATAAAGGAAAATAAAATGCAATCACTATTAAAAGACATTGTCGCACATACAAACAAGTTAGGTTTTCTTAACATTGTCAAAGTCACTGGCACTAAAGATAAAACATCAATTGACAGCATGGCTGAAGATCGCACTGTTATCATGTATGCGGAAACTGCCAATCCATACCCTGAAATGATTGGCGTATTTGGTATGCCACAACTGGACAAACTTAGGTATTTGGTTGAGGGTAAGGAATATCAAGAAGAAGCCAAAATTGAACTTCTTACTGGCCAACGTAATGGAGTGGATATTCCCACTGGTTTACATTTTGAAAATGCAGATGGCGATTTTAAAAATGACTACAGATTCATGAATCAGGACATTATCAATGAAAAATTGAAGACTGTCAAATTCCGTGGTGCCAATTGGCATGTGGAAGTAAACCCCAGCATTATTGCAATCAACAGATTTCAATTCCAGGCAGGTGCTAACACTGAACATACATCATTTTTAGCAAAGACTGATGGCGATAAGCTAATTTTTAGTTTTGGTGATGCCAGTAGCCATGCAGGCGAATTTATATTTGCCACAGGTGTGACTGGTAAAATTACCAAAGCATGGACATACCCAGTCAGTGCAGTAATGAGTATTTTAAAAATTGCCGATGCCAATAACACGCTAATGAGTTTCAGCAATGACGGCGCCTTGCAAATTACACTGGACAGTGGTATTGCAGTTTACAAATATATTATTCCAGCACAGGCATGATAAAAGGGTTAACGGGCGGTCGGGGCATTGCTGTAAACGGTGGTAACACTAGTTTGCCTTATGTTGGTCCTAATACCAGCAACCCGGTAACGGGTATGCTCCGTATCAACGGCACAGAAATGGAAGTGTTTACTGGCAGTGGCTGGCAAATGATTGGTACAAGTTATGCCACTGTTGAACTTGATACTGAAACAATAATGTTGTTAGACTGGGCAAGGAAAAAGAAACGTGAAGAAGAAGTTCTAGCATCATTACCCAATGATAACCCTGCTGTTAAACTTGCTAGACAAAATATAAATCGTATTAAACAAGAACTTGCTCAAGCAGAAGAACAGTTAAAAATAACAGAGATATTGACACATGAAGAAACCACCAGTTAATTTATCACCTTTACAGGATGGCATGGCAGTTTATTTGCCAGCTATCAGTACATTTTACCAAACATATGTTGCCAAACAACGGTTAGGTAAATTTATTGAAGACAACAGAATCCCCAAAGGTTTTGATCGTGGCATTGAAGGCATGAATTTTCTCAATGAAGAACAAGGCTATTTTACCTACAAATATGGTCTGTATTCTGCAGGTCATGCACAACTTGATTTGAACAAGAGTTTGACACAAGAAAGCATGATACAAGATCGAGACAGAAGTAAAACATTGATCTTAGGTGATTCTGGCGGATTCCAAATTGGTAAAGGTGTACTAAAATTTGATTGGTTGGATTTTGAAGGTAAAAACGCTAACAAGACTAGGCAAAGCATTTTAGAATGGTTAGAATGCACTGCTGATTGGAGCATGATGTTGGACGTTCCCACATGGGCGTGTGATCACAATCATACTGAAAAAACTGGATTAAAGACTTTCGAAGACTGTTTGGAAAAAACTAAATTCAATAATGAATATTTTTTAAAGAATAGACTGGGTCAAACTAAATTCCTAAATGTACTACAGGGTAGTGATTGGGAACGAGCTGAACAATGGTATAACGGAGTCAAGGAATTCAGTGATCCTGCAGTATGGGGAGACAAGGCCGCAGAAGGTTGGGCCATGGGAGGTGCCAACATGAGCATGATGGATGTCACACTTAAACGTCTAATGACCATGCGAGATGATGGTATGCTAAAAGGCAAAAATTGGATGCACTTTTTGGGCACAGCCCAATTAGACTGGGCTTGTTTTTTAACACTGATTCAAAGACAAATAAGGAAACACATCAATGAAGAAATTACCATATCTTTTGACTGCGCCTCACCGTTTATTGCCACAGCACACGGACTTGTCTACACAAATCCACAACATTCGATCAAACGGTGGAGCACTATTATGGAAAAAGCCCCAGACAACAAAGCACTTGCAGAATCTAAAATCCCATTCCCATGGGACAGTGAAATTGCCAGCAGAATAACAATGGGCGATCTTTGCTGGTATAAACCAGGCATGTTAAATAAAATTGGCAAGGAAGGTAAGACTAGTTGGGATAGTTTTAGCTATGCATTGATGATGGCACATAATGTCAACAGTCACATTACCAGCGTACAACGTGCTAACCAACTAATGGACATTGAAATTGCTAAAACTCAAGGTAAGATTAACTGGCGCACTTGGAGAGCTGTCAAAGCTAATGACAGCAGTTTTGATCAATACAGTGACTGGGTTCCACGCAATATACTATATTTTGCTAACTTTATTGAAGACCTGTTTAACACCAAAGATAAAAAATCAGCATTTGAAATGATTGAGGATGGAATTACATTCCTAAGGGCTCTTGAAGGCACACGTAGTCGAGATGGAATGGCAAAAAATACATTCTTTAATTTATTTGATACTGAAGAAATGGTCTTAGACAAAAGTGTATCAGAAGTTTCAGCAATGCCAATTTTAGATGAAGATAAACTCATAGATTTGGAAAATAGTATCAATGAATAAATTTACCGACTTTCCCGAACAGCCCAGACGCATGACAGCTGACGAGGGAGAATTCTATTTTGATACCATGCTGTTACAGATAGCACAATTTGCCCCCAATGAAATTGTTGCTGTTGCAAGAAGCGGATTCAGTTATGGTATGTGGGTGTCACAGATGTTGAAACTGCCCTTAGGTGCATATTGGTCAGAACGTGGAGAATTAATCACCAGCAGTGATCCTGAACGTTTGGTGTTTGTGGACGACAATATTCTGTCAGGCAGCACATACAACGATACCAAACTGTTCATGGAAAGATATTACCCCACTACTGAATGGCGTTGGGCAGTATTGTTTAGTGATTGGCATACTCCCATAGATATTCGTAACGAAATTATACAAGGTGTTAGACTGCCATACTTTGCTGAAGAGCCAATATGGGGAAGTAAAAAAATTAGCCAAGATTATGGAGTGAGGTATAGAGATGAATAAAATTGCTTTTGACTTAGATGGTGTATTAATCCCTGATTATAATGTAATTCCTAATCTTACAGATGAGGAATTTTTTAATCAAACCCTATATACCAAACCTTTGATTAACCCATTATTGCCGTTTGACATAGTAACTGCTAGACTAGAGATACATCGTGATGTTACAATTAAATGGTTGCAACAACTACAACGTATGCCAATTAATTTGTACATGCGGCCATCGTTAGATGAAACCCCAGCTGAATTTAAATTTAGAATGTGCGTAGAACAAGATTACGAAATTTACGTTGAAAGTGATCCAGTTATTTCTTCAGAAATGGTTGATCTTTGTGTTAAACACAATCACAAACTTGTTGTAATACATTATGACACATGGGTTATGCACAGTTTGGCAAACTTTAAAATCTCTTAATATGAAAACAAGTTTAATTATTGGAATGGGTATCGGCAATTTATATGCCACAATATTAGACACTCTTGGTCACGGTGTAATTACCGTTGACTCTGATCCTAATAAAAAAGCAGATTTCTTAGCTGTAGATGATGCTATCAAAGAGTGCCGTTTGTTTGATACTGTGCATATTTGTACTCCCAATTTCACGCATTTTGAATTAGCTGCCAAAGTGGCCAAATATAGTAAAATTGTTTTTATTGAAAAACCAGGTGTAGCCAGTAGTAATATATGGGAAAGTTTAATTAAGTCTTTTCCCAATACTAGATTTATGATGGTTAAGAATAATATGTGGCGCAGTAATATTGCTGATTTACTTTATCAAGCAACTCATTCAAAACAGGTACATATTCATTGGTTACGTAAAAATTGTATTCCAAATCCAGGTAGTTGGTTTACTACTAGAGAAAAAGCATTTGGTGGTGTTAGTAGAGATTTAATGCCACATTTGTTAAGTTTGTTTGTTGCCATGAATCCTAAATGGAAACAAGCACAAGTAACCGGAAAAATGGCATTGACTTGCTGGAATCTAGAAAGTATTGAAAGTACCGAATACGGCACAGTAAATCCAGCAGGCACTTACAATGTAGATGATCGGTGTCATATATTATTTGGTAACAAATGGACTTTACTAGCAGACTGGCGTACTATGAAAGAAGACGATAGCTCTATTAAATTTATCATGGAAGATAATAGCATAGAAAAATTTGAATTAGGTTGGTGCCCAGAAGAAGCATATCATAATATGATTGTTGATGCTATTACAAACGAAGACAATCAAGAATTTTGGCAAAATCAATTAGAAATAGATTTATGGATACATAAAAGTATTGAAAATTTATGAAAGTGAGATGCTTACAAACTACAGGTCAAGGTTATTTTGAAGAAGTTTCCTATGAAGTTCCCCCTTGCGGAGAAGATCAAATACGTGTAAGAAATGTTATGACTGGAGTTTGCCGTAGTGATATTGATATGATGCAAGGTACCTTTGGCCCGTTGCCATTAGAGATGCAGGGTCACGAAGGATTAGGAGAAGTTGTTGAAATTGGTGAAAAAATAGAAGACTATATAAAAATTGGTGATTTTGTAGCCACTCGCGGTGAACCTGCCTACGCAGACTATTATAATGTTCAAAAAGATGAATTTGTGTTAGTACCAGAAGCTCATCCCAGATATATCATAGAACCTGTAGCCTGTGCAATTAATCTAATACAGCACGATTTTTATAAAATTAAAAATATTGCCAAATACGGAGAAGTTTTGATTATTGGTAGTGGATTTTTATCATGGGTTGCCTACAACTATTTGGCACTATTTTCAAAAGATGAAAATATTGATATACTAGGATCAAATAATCAAAATATTTGGGGTGATCGGTTATTATCAAAAACTGAAAAAACTTATGACATAATTATTGACCTTAGTGGAAAATACAGTTTAGGTATAGATATTGGCCTAAATAATAACGCATTGATCATTGATGGTGTTGGTAAAGCAGTGAATCGAGATGAAGCACAACAGCAATTATGGAAATCCTGTACTACGATTCGCCCTAGCCCCCGGAATCCAAATTTTCATCAATGTATGATTGATGCTGTTTGGATGATTGAAAATAAACATATTGATGTTGACAAATTTTGGACTCGAGCGTATAATCGTAATACAGAATGGCAACAGGCATTTGCGGATGGTTTGGATCGTCCAAATGGCTATAGTAGAGGGTTTATCAATTGGCGATAAACTTTCAAGGAAATTATATTGTTTGAGTTTAATAATATTGAAAAAATAGATATTGAAACTATAGATGGATCAAATATCTATACAATAGATAATTTTTTCAAAAATCCTGATTCTATATTAGAATATCTTCTAGCAACACCACCATTTATACACAAAGGTAATGAACATCCGTCTTTTAATACCGTTCATTTTTTTGAAGGTCGCCATGTTATTGATGATCCTCAAATAGGCATAATACAAAAAACATTGATGTCTATATGCGGGGTAAACGATTTATCAACAAGTCAAATTTATTCTAATGTAGCATATTTTAAAGATTTAGTCTTCAATGATTACAAAAATAATTATTGGTGGCCACATAGAGATTCTGGTTATAATTGTTTGATTTATATGAACAAGTTTGAAATTGACGGAACAAATATATACGAAGAAGTTTCCCCAGAAGACAGATTATATCTACATGAAAATAAAATAAATGAGCATCAAGCCCCTTGGAGATCTAAACGATTTTATAATATAATCAAAACTATCCCTGCAAAATATAATAGACTAGTTATGTTTGATGGTAAGAAATTCTTACATAACATGGCGATTAATGACGATACTTTTTTCCATCAATATAGATTAAATTTAGCATTATTTTTTAAATGAGGTACCCACATGGCATTAAATACTAACCAAAGACAAAATATAATTTACTTTACAGGATACGAAGTTGAACATACTATTTGTCACGGTATGAAAACATTATTTGTTGTAGGAACTCCGCCATTGGAGGAAATATTACAACAAGCAAACAAAGATATTGAAATTAAACATATATATTTTGGTACCAGTCAAAGTTTTAATCCTCAAAATTATGATGATTGGAAAACTTGGGGTAATCTTATTACAGGTTGTTTAAATGAAAATTATTGGGTCACCTTAGACTTTGATGTAAAGTATGCTGAGGAAATACATGAAGATGGTTGGTGTGAAAATGATAGATTTGTTCCAATGATCAGTGTAAAGGTACCCTACATCAAACTCTACAATTATAATGCCACGCTGAAAATTGATGATCGTACTTGGGGAGCAACAAATACAGGTGTGTGGACACATCAATTGCATAATCTAATGAATAAAGAAAAATATACTTATTGGGATCAATATACTAAGGATACACCAGTATGACAATTAAAATAGATTTTGATTGTGATCTTGTTTTGATGGAACTAACAATTAGTAAATTTAATACTTTTGGCGTTGATAATGAAAAATTAGCTAAAGAAGTTTTAAAAAATATTGATATCAGGTTGACCAATGATCTCAATGACACTAAAATTGAAGATAGTTTATTAGAAATCCCAGAACATAGTGAGGCAAATAAACTAATATCAGCTATTAATGATTTTGTTAAAGATAAGAGACTTAGAAACATGGAGCAGTGGGGGCAAATACATCGTCCATTGGAGAGTACAAATTTGCATCGTCATGGAAATTATCCATTTGCGTGGGTGTATTATGTGCAAGTGCCACCTGGTTCAGGTGATCTTACATTTTGGTTTTTCGATAAATTTAAAAATCATATAACCCCCGAAGTAGGGTCAATTATATTGTTCCCAGGCTGGATGCAACATTCTGTGAGTAAAAATACTGGAAAAGACATACGAATTAGCGTATCTGGCAATCTTAATTACATCAATTAAATTATGAATATTAAACAAGACGTTAGACCTTCAACAATGACCTTTATTAAAGTACGTACAGAATTTGAAGGGTTTCATTATTACCCCAATGCTGGTAGTATTGATCCCCGTATCAAATTTTTAGAAAACGAACATCGTCACATGTTCAAAGTTGAAGTAAAAATTTCAGTCACTCATCTTGATCGAGAATTAGAATTTTTCTTAGTCAAATGGGCGCTACATAATTTCATTAAATCAGGCAATCAAAATCATAAAAGTTGTGAAATGATTGCTACTGATATTTTGGAAAATCATCTTTTACCTAATTATGGTCAAAGATATTATGAAGTAGTAGTATCAGAAGACGGCGAGTCCGATGGTATTATTGAATACAAACCTTAAACAATTAATAAAAGGAAAACACATGGCACTGCCTACATACGTCAAGAAAACTTTAAAAATGAAGACTGAGGTTACTCGTATTTTTGATGATCTTGACCAGTGGTTAGACTATTGTAGGTTTAACTTAATTAAATTCGATGCCAAGGACTTATACCGTAGTCCTGACTATCGAAAATTCCAGCAGGAACAGGAATACTTAGAACGCAAGGCACGACGTGAGCGTGAAGGTCGTCCTGAGCCGATTAAAAATAAAGAATATCGGCCAGACTTTAATCGTGGCGGAAATAATCGTTATCAGCAATGACGATTTTTTTAATTGATCTAGAATCAGTTTCCACTCGTTATACCTGCGAATGGAAATTGCATTTACCTTATCTACTTAAAAAGGCAGGACACAATGTTCAAATTATTTCTGGACCTACGGATATTCCGACTGCTACCACTCCTGGGGCTTTTCTCAATTTTGGTGGAACTAACATATATAAAGCTAGTCAAGTTGAGCAGATGGGCCGTTTATTTTGTAGTGGATCCGTTCATCCTGGCGACCACTTTGTTTTTACTGATGCTTGGCATCCAGGCATTATAAACTTAAAGTACATGAGTGAACTACTGGGTATTCCAGTAACTACACATGGCTTATGGCATGCTGGCAGTTACGATCCTCAAGACTTTTTAGGTCGGCTTGTGGGCAATAAGCCTTGGGTCAGAAATGCTGAAAAAAGTTTCTATCACGCATTTGATCATAACTACTTTGCTACAGAATTCCATGTTAAGTTATTCATAGACGAATTACTTCATGCTGGATATCCTCAAGAAAATCCTTGGTATGAAGAGGACTTTGCTGAACGCTACGATGGTGGTAAAATTGTAAGGTCAGGATGGCCCATGGAGTATATGGTGGATACATTAATTCCATATAAAAATTTACCCAAACGTGATTTAATTTTATTTCCGCATCGCATTGCTCCAGAAAAACAAGTTAATATCTTTCGTGACTTAAAAGAGCATTTGCCACAATATGAGTTTGTAGTTTGTCAAGATCAACCATTAACCAAACATGAATATCACACCTTATTAAGTCAAGCAAAAATAGTATTTTCAGCCAACTTGCAAGAAACATTGGGTATTAGTTGCTACGAGGGTGCTATTGTAGATGTTATTCCTATGGTTCCAAATCGGTTGTCATATACAGAAATGTATTACGAAGGATTCAAGTATCCCAGCGAATGGACACAAGATTGGGATAGCTATCTAATACATAGACAGGAATTGTGTCATCATATTGTTGTCACAATGGCAAATTATGAAAAAAGATTGGGACAACTGTATAAACAAACGGAAGATTTGACTAAACATTTTTTTAGTGCAAATAAATTATTAGAAAGAATTACAAAGGACGAAGAATGAATTCCATTGACATGGCCAATAATTTGATTTTTAGAGCTAAACATTTACAGGAGTTTGTTGTTAATACTGAAATTTCAGAAGGATTTCAATTTAATGGTGTGATTCCATATGATATAAAAATTGTTGGCAACAATTTAGAAGCTAAAGTATGGGCAGTTGATTTTGATGAAGCCGTACATAGACTTAATGAATTTTTGGAGATTTGTAAATGAAATGGTTTTTTAATTGGTTGGATAGAATGGGTCGAAAACGTATTATCATGGATCGACAGAATAACGAACCGTATCTTGAACGTTATTATGTATTATTCAATACCCGTAAACATTTTCCATTTAACGTGTTCATTCATAAATTCCTAAAAGGTGATCCCGACGATGTTCATGATCATCCTTGGCCCTATGCTACGTTTATTTTGACCGGCGGTTATTATGAATGGGTGCCCGTGTTTAACACCTTGGGTCAAAAGATCAATGAAATAAAATATTGGCGTGGCCCTGGACATTTTAGAATTAGTCAACCTACTAGCTATCATCGAATTGAATTAAAAGAAGGTGTAACTGCATGGACTCTGTTTATGCCAGGACCTCACAAACGTGAATGGGGATTCCTTGTCAACAACAAGTGGATTCATAATGAAAAATACCTTACTGACAAGGCCCAACAATGAACGACCATGATGTTAAAAAAAGAATGATGGAATTAATGGAGCCAATTAATCGCCAAATTATGATGTGTGATGATCGAGAAGATTTACTCATGTTAGCATCTTGTATGATGATTTTGGTTAAAGACTTATTTGATAATGAAATTGGTGAAGAAGGACGAAAATTAATGTTTAAGGATCTTGTATGAATGAACAACTACGGGAAATCTTGTTAATAACACAAGAGGAATGTGCAGAGGTCACACAGGCAATCAGCAAGTGTTTTAGATTTGGTTTGGACAACGCCAAACCCAATAAACCTCTAACCAATGCAGAACATCTTGAAGGTGAGATTGGGGATTTACTTGCCATGATTGATCTGTTAAAATTATATAATGTTGTTAGTGATCAAGGCCTAAATAAAGCCAAGCAGGCCAAGATTGAAAAACTAAAAGTATGGTCCAACATCTATAAAGATCAGGAAAAATAATATGAGCAAAATTAAAGTAGCAGAGTTATTTTATTCAATTCAGGGTGAAGGCAGATACATGGGAGTGCCCAGCGTGTTCCTTAGAACATTTGGTTGTAACTTTACCTGTGACGGCTTTGGGATGGCTAGGGGAGAGAAAAGTCACGAAAGACATGATATCTCTCAAGTGGCTCATATGTTTAACAAATATGAAGAGCTACCACTAGTAAGTACAGGCTGCGACTCCTATGCCTCATGGATGCCAGAGTTTAAAGACCTAAGTCCAATGCTAACCAGTGATGCTATTGCAGATCGTATTGCAGAGATTATTCCGCATGGTGAATGGAAGGATGAACACTTGGTCATCACAGGTGGTGAACCGTTGCTAGGTTGGCAACGTGCTTATCCAGACTTGCTAAACAATCCTAAGATGGCAGGTTTGAAAGAGATCACGTTCGAAACAAACGGCACTCAAAAGCTAACAGAAGAGTTTAAACATTATTTAGGCGAATGGACTGCCAAACAATGGGATAGAGAAGTTACATTTAGTGTAAGTGCCAAACTGCCATGCAGTGGTGAGAAGTGGGAAGAAGCTATTCTTCCTGAAGTAGTTTGCGACTATGAAAAACGTGGTACAGCATATTTGAAGTTTGTTATTGCTACAGAACAAGACTTTGCTGATGCTGAATGTGCTATTGCCGCATATCGTAAAGCAGGTTTCACAGGACATGTTTATCTAATGCCAGTTGGCGGTGTGGAAAGTGTTTACGCATTGAACAATCGTAATGTAGCATTGTTAGCAATGAAACATGGTTTGAGATACAGTGATCGGCTTCAAGTTCCTCTCTTCAAGAACCAATGGGGAACCTAAAATGATAGTGGATAAAATATTAAGTTTTTTTAAAAATCAAAAAACTAAAGACACCGCAGAGTTATCATTACCCGCGGTTAAAACTGAAAAAGAGATTGCCACCGAACTCAAAGAACCTTATATTGCTGTTTTGAATACTCATGTTAATCCAGATAATATCCGTAACGGATTTTTTGAACTTGACTGGAACGAATACTTTGTGTTACAATTACGTACAGCAGGATATTCTGGCGAGACAGATGAAGCTGTGGTTGATGCTTGGTTCTCTGAACTTTGCAGGAATGTTGGTGCTGAGGAAAATATTGATATGGAACGTAGAAGTTCAGGTTATATCAATATTAATAATTTAGGCAATGGCAAAACGGAAGTTAGTTAATGAATAAAACATATATTCTTGTTGATACTGCTAATACTTTTTTTAGAGCTAGACATGCGGTGCGTGGTAGCCTAGAAGATAAAATTGGTATGAGTATTCATACTGTATTGGGCAGTATACGTAAGGCATGGCGAGATTTTAAAGGTGATCATGTAGTGTTTTGTTTAGAGGGAAGAAGCTGGCGTAAAGATTATTATGCTCCTTATAAACGACAACGTGCTGAAGGCCGGGCCGCTGCCAGTCCTAGTGAACAAGAAGAAGAACGAGTGTTTTGGGAAACTTTTGATCAATTTAAAGATTTTATTAAATCTAAAACTAATGCAACAGTATTACATCATTCTCAATTAGAAGCAGATGATTTAATTGCAGGATTTATTCAAACACACCCAAATGATAATCATGTTATTATCAGTACTGACGGCGACTTTGCACAACTGATTGCACCTAATGTCAAACAATATAACGGTGTGATGGAAATTACAACTACGCATGAAGGATATTTTGATGCTAAAGGTAAACGTGTTGTTGATAAGAAAACTAAACAAGAAAAAGCGGCTCCGGATCCAACCTGGTTGTTATTTGAGAAGTGTATGCGTGGTGACACCTCCGACAACATCTTTAGTGCTTATCCAGGAGTACGTGAAAAAGGCACAAAGAATAAAGTCGGTCTCCGTGAAGCATTTGCCGATAGAGAATCCAAAGGATACTCGTGGAACAACATGATGTTGCAACGTTGGTCTGATCACGAAGGTTTTGAACATAGAGTTCTAGATGATTACAATCGTAATGTACAATTATGCGATTTGACAGCTCAACCAGAAGAAATTAAAACAATTATTCTTGACACAATTAATGATGCTATTAATTTAGAAAAAAATATTACACAAGTTGGTGTTAGATTTATGAAGTTTTGTGCGGAGTACGATATGCAAAAAATTAATGAACAAGCCGCTAGCTATGTGGAACCATTAAATGCGAGGTATATTAAAGAATGAATTCTACCGCTAAAGTGTTAATACCTGATAGAGAATGGATAATCAAAGACGGCGATAATAAAATTGCTTCTATATCCAAAGTCAAAAAAGGATATTTGGTATTACATAACGGTGTATCAATACCATTTAAAGATCTAGCCGAAATAAAATCAGCAATTGGTATTGCATTTTTTGAAGAAAGTATCAAAAATCGAAAACGAGAAGAAACTGCTCCTTATAATATCTATGGGTTTCCCTGCAAGTCCAAACCCTATGAGCCATTATATAACGTACAGAAAAAATTGCCATTATATACAAAAAGAGCCAAAAGCAAAAGCCAACATTGTGCAGGTCATTACATTATTAAATTTAGAAAAGGGTGGGTTAAAAGCTTCAGCCCCAAATTAATTACATTGGAAAGATATCCATTTCAGGGTCCCTGGAAAACTGAAGAAGAATCAAAACAAGCATTGAGAAAGGCTAATCATTCATGCGACAACTAAACACTATACCTATTGAAAATTTTTTAGATAAAGCTAGAATTGCCATTAAAAGTAACCAAAAATCAGTGACTTTAGATATCAAAGAAGTTGCTGATTTACAAAATAGTCTAGCAATAGTGATGACCAGATTAAGTGGTGAATTGGATCAAAATTCCAATAATGATGATCCTATCCAAATTAAAATGACTGGCGGGACTTTTTAAATACTAGAATAAATATATGCTAAGGAGCATATACTTAATGTCTAGGCCAAAACCAAAAATATTATTAGAAATAACTAACAAAAAAACCTATAAAACAGAGCAGGTTTTGGATGCTGAAGCTATTTGGGCTGTATTTTATCAAGATAAACCCATTAATTTAAAAACCAATAGTATTGTAGCTCAAAAAGTAGGTCCAAAATATAAAAAAATCAGTTTCAGTAATCCTGGCCATGCTATTAATCTTGCCGAAAAACTCAATAAGCTATTCAATACTTCAGAGTTTTCTGTGTATAAGTTAGTTACTGGGGAAAAAATGCCCAATGAATCAAAAAATTGATTTAACAAAATACATAGCAGAACAATGTAATTTACCTACCGACGAAGAAACTATCAAAAAGTTAATGATTCAATGGTGGTTCAATCCAAGAAAAAAATCATCAGGGGGTCTTAGACTCACTGATGAAGGATTTTCTACAATTTCAGAACATATCAAAGTGCATCGTGTGATCATTGATAAACCTATAAAATATACTAATAAGATTATAATTTGGTTAGACAAATATATTGACAGTCCATGGTATGTTACTAGTAAAGAAGTGTATGTTTTTCACGAAAAAATGGCGGTGCAACTGGTGTTATTTTCCGGCAACATAGCTAGATATTCCGAAATAAAAGCGTCTGCTAGTTGACAACATTAAAAATCTGCTGTATAATTTATACATATTGTAAAGCAAGGTGCCTACAATACAACTTTTAAGAAAGAGCGGAAATGGCAGAACAAATTAGCACTAATCGCACAGTCACTCCTAACGAAGCAAAACGTAGCATTCGTAAATGTATCAAAATTCAACGTCCTGTTTTTATGTGGGGGCCTCCAGGAATTGGTAAATCTGACATCGTTAAACAAATTGGCGATGAAACAAATCGTGATGTTATTGATATTCGATTGAGCCTCTGGGAACCTACTGACATTAAAGGTATTCCTTATTACAATTCTTCAGAAAATACAATGACATGGGCTCCTCCTGCAGAGTTGCCTACTGATCCAGATTCGACTGCTATTATATTTTTAGATGAGTTGAACTCGGCTGCTCCGGCAACACAGGCAGCGGCTTATCAATTGGTTCTAAACCGTCGTGTTGGTACTTATATATTGCCAAAAGGCGTTAGTATTGTTGCCGCAGGTAATCGAGAAACTGACAAGGGTGTAACATTCCGTATGCCCGCTCCATTGGCTAATCGTTTTGTTCATATTGAACTTAAAACAGATTATGATGACTGGTTACAATGGGCTACCAATAATCGAATCCATGAACAAGTTGTGGGTTATGTTGGTTTTGCCAAACAGGATCTATATGATTTTGACCCAAAGAGTTCTAGTCGTGCATTTGCTACACCACGTAGCTGGAGTTTTGTATCTGAACTTCTTCAAGATGATGATCTTAATGAAAACACACTCACTGATTTGGTTGCTGGTGCAGTTGGCGAAGGCCTTGCGGTTAAATTTATGGCACATCGTAAGGTTGCCAAACAAATGCCTAATCCAGAAGATATTTTGAGTGGTAAAGTAAGTAAATGTAATATCAAAGAAATATCTGCCATGTATTCTTTGACCGTGTCATTGTGCTATGAGTTACAATCAGCTGATCAAAAGAAAATAAAAAATTGGGACGAACAGGCTGATAACTTCTTTAAGTTTATGATGGAGAATTTCCCCACTGAACTAGTAGTTATGGGTGCCAAAGTGGCAATGACCAATTATCAATTACCATTTGATACAACTAAATTGAAGAATTTTGATCAATTTTACGAAAAATATGGTAAACTAATTATACAGGCCATGGAATAAAAAAAGGGCTTAGTCCCTTTTTCATTGACCTCAGGCATAAATTCGTGTATAATATATTTTTAACTAGGAGTAGGAATGACATCCAAAACATCCACCGCTAATAAAAAAATTGATTTCACAAAGAAAAAACAGTTTACTCAAGATCAAAAAAATAAAATTATTGAAAAATTGATTACAGCTCGTGTTGGTTTACTACTTCGTCATCCATTTTTTGGTAATATGGCCACTCGAATGAAATTAATTGATGCTAGTGATTGGTGTAGTACCCTAGCCACTGACGGGCGTAATTTTTATTATAGCAATGACTTTGTCAGCGAACTTACTCCCAAACAATGCGAATTTGGATTTGCACACGAAGTATTACATAATGTTTTTGAACATATGTTTCGTCGAAATGGACGAATTCCAGAATTAAGTAACATTGCAGCCGATTATGCAGTTAATCAAATTCTTAAAGATGAAAAAATTGGTGAGGTACCTAGCTTCATTAATATTTTTCAAAATGACAAATATCGAGGCAAAAGCTACGAAGAAATTTATGCCGATCTTTATGAAAAGGCCGACAAGATTGATATTAGTTCGCTAGGCGAATTATTGGACGAACATTTGGACGGAGAAGGTGACGGAGAAAGTAGTGATCAAGATGGCGGAGACAAAGAAGGCAAAGGTCGTCCCAAATTAACTGCTGAAGAAAAAAAACAAATTCGAGACGAAATTAAAGAAGCAATGGTTTCGGCAGCTCAAGCTTCTGGTGCAGGAAAAATTCCAGAAGGCATTAAAAGATTAATCAACGAGTTTACTGAGCCAAAAATGGATTGGCGTCAAGTATTACGTATGAATATCCAAAGTATTATCAAAAGCAATTTTAGTTTCAGTCGTCCTAATCGAAAAAGTCAACATTGCGGTGCTATATTACCTGGAATGATGAATGAAGAGACTATTGATGTTGCAATTGGTATTGATATGAGCGGTAGTATTTCCAATACTCAAGCCAGAGACTTTATCAGTGAAGTTAAAGGAATCATGGATGAATATACTGATTTTGCAATCAATCTTTGGTGCTTTGATACAGATGTTTATAATCACAATAAATTTACTGGTGATAACTCTGATGATATTCTATATTATGAATGTATGGGCGGTGGTGGTACCGACTTTGACGCAAATTGGAGATTTATGAAAGACCATGATATTCAACCTAAAAAGTTTATCATGTTTACAGATGGTTATCCATTTGGTAGTTGGGGTGATGAAGAATATTGTGATACATTGTTTGTTATTCACGGCAATGATTCAATCATTGCACCCTTTGGCCAAACTATTCATTATAAATAAGTAGGTAGTTAATGTCGTTAAAGAGAGGTGAATTAACTCCGTTGGGAATTTTGGGAATGAGGCAGTTAACGTTCATTCCCGACCATTTTTCAAAAATTACGGTAAAAAATCTTGATATCAAAATATTGAACCAATGGATTAACTATAACTTAAATAGTAGGTATGCAATTAAAAAAACTTATGTATTAGATAATGGCACAAACCATACTGTCGAGGCATTAGAAATTGGAATGGAAGATCCTTCTGAAATTGCTATGTTAATTTTGGGATGTCCTCAATTACACAA
>Ga0209400_1000916_pt1 | contig 25094 bp, 17 predicted proteins | sample M_130807_EF_Meta_FD_187313 | JGI IMG/M metagenome (GOLD analysis project Ga0209400, IMG submission 187313) | Freshwater microbial communities from Lake Montjoie, Canada to study carbon cycling - M_130807_EF_MetaG (SPAdes) (version 2) | ecosystem: Environmental > Aquatic > Freshwater > Lake... | reverse complement strand
CTATGTTTTCATCTGTCTGTTCATGATTCTGCTGGTTCTGATGCAGCGTCCGAAACAGGAGGGGCTCGGCGCCGCATTCGGAGCGAGCACCACCGATCAATTGTTCGGTGCGCGGACCACCAATGTGTTGCAAAAAGCCACGGTTTATATGGCGACGTTGTTTTTCGTGTTGACCCTTGCATTGGCCATCCTGATGCAGAAACGCAACAAGGTGAACAGTGTATCCGCTATCGTGAAAACACCGGATCCGATCGTGGAAAGCAGCAAACCGTTGACCAATGACTCGTTGAAAGAGCAGTTGAATGCGGTTATTCCCGCCACCACGGAACAGCCCAAAGGAGAAGATGCCACGAAGGCGGAGGATTCACCGAAGCCGGAGGATGCCACAAAGGCGGAGGATGCCACGAAGGCGGAGGATGCCACGAAGGCGGAGGAAACCACGAAGGCGGAGGATTCACCGAAGGCGGGCGAAGAACCCAAGTCGGCGGAAGAGCCGAAGTGAGACAAAAGCCGTTTTTGGAAACGCTGTTGGATTGTGATCGATCAACAGGAAACAACTGGCCGGCCCCTGTGGGCGCGGCCTGATTTATTTCGTCAGGCACCCGGCCCCGGTTGGGGGTATCTTCATCGCACGAAAGGGGATGTTGCCGTCGAAAGCCTGGCGGCCCTGCAGGAGGCTGTCCGCGGCGACGATCAGGAAATGATCTTGTTGGTTTGGACTCCCGACAGCCCGTTCATGGAAGTGCCCGAAGCGTTGTCGCTGCTGGAACCGGCGTTGATGGCATCGCGAGCGGTTTCCTCCGAACGCGATCTTGCCGACAAGAACAGGCAGCTTCGCACCGGAGTATTGTTGTTTTTTGCCTTTGTTGCCTACATGGGCTGGGAAATCTTCCGCTCCATGCCCGGCGGCGGCTTTGTTGCCGCGTTCAAGACTCTGCTATCGAGCGGCGGTCCGGTTTTGGGACTGTTGTTGTTCGTGATGTTCTTTCTCCTGCCCTGGTACGAGGTGAGAAAACGCTGGAAGGAAGTGCGCGCCTGGACCGCGGAAACGATGCGCGAAGCCGCCGACCTGGCGAGGTTTGAAATGTGGTTGTCCACTCAGAAAATCGTCGCCACCAAGTTTTTGTTGGGACTGATCGCGATCGCAGGTGTCGTGCAGATCATCTCCGGTCGGCCCTTTGCCGCCGCGTTGCAGCGCGGTGGGGGTGACGACGCGCGCTGGACGCTGCTGACAGCACCGTTCCTGCATGGCAACATGATTCACTTTGTCATGAACGCCCTGGGTTTGCTTTATCTGGGTCGACGCATCGAAGCTCTGGCGCGCTGGCCGCAGGTGCCGATCGTGTTTCTTTTTTCCGCATGGATCGGCGGTGAGTTGTCGATGGCGACCGGTAAAGGACTCGCCCTGGGTGCTTCGGGTGGACTGATGGGAATGCTCGGCTTCCTGCTGGTATTTGAAACGCGTCATGCGAAACTCGTGCCGCGCTCGTCGCGCCGCCGCCTGCTTGCCGCATTGATCGGCACGGCAGTCATCGGTCTCGTGGGAATCCAATTCATCGACAACTCCGCCCACGCCGGTGGAGTGATTGCCGGCATGTTGTATGCATACATCGTTTTTCCCCGTTCCGAATGTGCGATGCGCCCCAAACCGACCATGGTGGACCAGGTGTTGGCGGTGCTTTGTTGCCTGTTGATGTTGTGCGAGGTTTGGCTGGCAAGCATGAAAATGATGGGTCGTTGAGCAGGGAGGGAGAATTGGGGATTGCCATGCATGGTGATTGTTCTATTTTTGTCGCGGCACAGGACGGGGGATTTCCTGAATTCAGAAATTTATGACACAGTGGTACTACGGTCGCGAAGGCCAGCAAAACGGTCCGGTGGATGAGCAGGCGCTGCGCGATCTGATCGCACAGGGAATTGTGACCGACCAGACCATGGTCTGGCGCGAAGGCATGGTGAACTGGCTGCCAAAATCAGCGGTTCCCGAATTGCAGGCGAGTCTAAACATTTATGCCGGTCCTTCCGCGCATTACCCCGGCATGGCGCCAATGGCACCGAACTCCGGACTGGCGATTGCCAGCATGATCTGCGGAATTGTCAGCATCATTCTTTGCTACGTCAATGCCCTGGCCGCCATTCCCGCCGTGATTTGCGGACACATGGCCTTGAAAAAAATCTCGCGCTCCGAACAACCGATGGCCGGAAGGGGCATGGCGATCGCCGGTCTGGTCACGGGTTACATCGGATTGTTGATTCAGATTTCCTTCATCTGCTTCATCAGTTGGATGTTTTTCGCTGTGAGGTCATCAAGCTCGAGCTCGTCCTTCGCGCCTCCCGTCCCGATGACTGCTCCGGTTTCTCCTCCCAGCCCCTCGCCCTGAAGTGGCTCGAAGTCATGACATGACGACCGGCGGGATCGGTCCTGTCCTGCGCAAACCATGGACTCTGTTGGGATTCGTGGTAGGAGGTGTCGCACTTGTGGCATGGCTGTTTCAGCGCAGCCTCATGAATCTGATGCCGCCCTGTCTGTTCCACCGGCTGACGCATCTTCACTGCCCCGGATGCGGGGGGCGACGCTGTGTGAAAATGTTGTCGCACGGCCGCGTGCCCGAGGCCCTGCACATGAATGCACTGGTGATCTGCATCGGTCTGGGTTTCACCTTCGTTATCATCAAACAAATCCACAGGGAGTGGAGGTTCGGTCAGGCGGGAAATTTTGATGTGTCTCCGCGGCTCGGATGGGCGATCGGTTACGGGGTGATCGCCTTCTGGATTCTCCGCAACATTCCGATGTGGCCCTTCACCCTGCTGGCGCCGTATTGAGGGCGGCGGGACGAAGCGGCTGATCCCGGTTCGTCCGACGTCGACATCGAATGAATGTGATCCAATCCGATAGAAAGGGAATCGATGCTCGTATGCATGATGTTTCGTCCGGAATCCGTCTGTGCGAAGTCGTTTCAAAAACCAAAGATCGAGCCTTCTGTGAGGAGGGCCGCGCAAAACACAAAACAACCATGAAATCCGCATCATCATTCAGAAAATCAATTCCCTTGCTGGCAGTTGCCGCGTTGCTCGGGGTGGCTCAATCCGGGTTCGCCGAGGAAAAAGCAGCGTCCAAATCCGAAGTGGTTTGGAAGGAAATCGGCACCGCGCCGGGAGCTGTCGGAATTGCAGCGCACGGCAAGAATCTCTTTGCCATCACTTCCTCCGCCAAACTGCAAGTCTGCGATCCCTCCGCATCGCCGGTGGTTTGGAAGGAAATCGGCGATGCCCCGGGCGGCGTGGTCGCCATGGGTGTGCAGGATGGCAAACTCTATGCCTCGACCAATGCGAGGGCTGCGGGACGGTTTTTATCGCGCGATGCTGTCACCACGGCCGCTTCATGGCAGGATCTCGGCCACGCATGGTGCCTGCTCGGCATGGCGGGAGTGACCGGCAAGATGTATGCCATCTGCGACACCAAGGAACCGGGAACGGAAGCCTCGATCATGGTTCGCGACAGCTCTGCTCCCGCTTCTGCCAATGCCGGGCGCGGGCTCGACGGCATCCCCTGGAATGGCGTCGACCGCCGGCCACCGGTTGGTGCGCTGGCGATCACGGAAGTCGGCGGCAGGTTTTATGTCGTCACCAAGGAGGATGCGTTGTATGTCGGCGATCCCACCAAACCCGACGTCGTTTGGAAAGCCATTGGCGATGCCGCCGGGGTGACCATGCTGGCGGGTGCCGAGGGCAAGCTGTATGCCGTGACCAAGACCGGCAAGCTGCTGGTGTGGTCGGTCAAGTAACCTGTTGCCGGGTTCCGAAAAACGAAGCAGTTTGGCGACATGCTGCTTCATTTTTCCCATTTCGAAAAATCCAAGCAACGATAAATGAAGCAGTTCAAAACGCACGTGCCCGTGGGATTCATCGCTTGTGCATTCGTCCTGATCGCATCAGGCATGGTGGGTGCAGCCGAATCCGTCGCCAGCAAGGAGTTGGATGCGGCCATTGTTTCGGCTGACTTCGCCGCGTATTCGGTCAACGTTGCCGCCATGTTGGGGAAAAAAGTTCCCGCGGATGCCGCGCAGATCGCGGAGATTGGGGTGAAAACGCTGCTTGCGGATCCGCCGACCATGGCCGCATTGACCCAATGGCAGTTTGTAGGCAAGATCGGTGCGACCGAGCTGGGTAATTTCGCCAAGGCGGCACCGGACAACAAAAAATTCCTCGCCTGGCTGTTGCACAATTCCGATGCGATGGATGCGTGTTTGCTCGCGTCAACTCCGACAGGACTGAAGGCGCGGGAGGAGAACAACTGGAAGATTTCCGCGGATGCGCTGGAGATTTGGAAAAAAATTCACGATGCCGACCCCGATTCGCGGCAAGGCATTTATTTGAAACTGGCGACCGCCACGGCGATCGCTCCGCCCGGTCGGGTGAACATCGGCGCCGGTGGTCCGACCACTCCCGCAGACCCGTTGGTGCGCTACAAGTATTTCAAAACGGCTCATCAAAAGAAGGTACTGGCTGCAAGCTTCGACAAGCTCGACGTATGGGATCTAACGAAAGTGGTTTCCTCCGGTGCGTCGGATGAAGACCTGACCTGGGGTCGGGAAATGGTGAACACATTCCGCCCCGACCTTCTCGCTACCGAGATGATGGTGGACCTCACCAGTTCGGTCTGGCGCCGGGCCTCTCCGGTGCCTTACACGAACATGAAAACGGTGCTGCAAGGCGGCGGCAAATGCGGCCCGCGCTCGTCGTTCGCGGTGTTCATCAATCATGCGTTCGGCATCCCGGCCATCGGCGTGGCGCAACCGGCCCATGCCTGCGTGGCATGGCGTGGTGTGGATGGCGTCTGGAGAGTCGGTTACGGTAAGGGCTGGGCGGCATCGCGGCTCGACGGGTTGACGGGCCCCGAGTTCGTCGAAGGCTCGCTGGCGCGTTCGCGTGTGGAGCAATTTTCCCAGGTCGAACATCTGCGCTGGCTGGCCAATGCGCTGCCCTCGCACGAACAGACGACCGCGGTTTTGGCCATCGCTCAGAAAATCGCGCAGGAAACACCGGCGACAACGGTGAATTTGAATGCATCGCTCAAGCCGGAGGAGTCGGACGCGGACCCCGGGGTGGAAGCGGCGAAAGCGGGCGCGGCGGTCGTTAAAAAGGACAGCAGCACGAATGCTCCAACGGGGCCGGTCAAGTCAGTGAATGGAGTCATCCATGTGGACGCGGCTTCCTACGCGAAGCAGGAAGGGCAGACCTTGTGGGGCGGACCAAGCATCATCGTGCAGGACTGCGTGACGGGCGGAAAACAGATCCATTTTCCCATGGCGCTCCGCTATTGCTGGACTGAATACACAATCGATGCACCCGCCGCCGGGAAATATCAAATCACAATGAGGGCAGCGGCCATCAACGACGGGCAGTATCTCGAAGTCGGCTCGGATGCTTTCAACGCGGTCCGCCTGGTGAAGATTCCCATGAAACACGGCCTGTGGGTCACGACCGAGCCGGTGGAAATCAAGCTGGTGCAGGGAGTCCAAAACCTTCGCATCTCCGCTCCCAGCCAGCGCGGCGTGACGGTTCACTCATTTGATATCAAGCCCATCTCCAACTGATGCCGATCACAAACATAGGAATGCCGGGATTTTGCGCGGCGATCACCCTGCTGATAAACGTCAATACCCTGCGTGCACAATCCGGCCAACCGTCAGCGGGGTCGTCGATGATCACCATGGACTATGCCCGCTATCTTGCGCCGATCGACTTGCATTTCACGAAGCCTACCAAGCCGATCGAGGGGATTCCGTTGGGTAACGGGAGAATGGGAACGCTGGTTTGGATTGACGGATCAGGATCGAAGTTGCAGTTCAATTTCGGGCGGCCGGATGTCTTCTATCGCGGCAGTGCAACGACGACTTTCAGCTACACCAGCCATACCGACGGCAATTCCAAGGTCGGGCACGTTGACATCAGTTTTGCGGGCCACCCCTTTTCTGAAACCTGCAAACAGGATCTGCACGCCTATGATGGCTATGAAAGTGTGGAAGGTGCCGGTGTCAGCGCACGCATCGTCCCATGGCGGGATCGCGACGTCTTTGCGATCGAGATTACGGACAATCGTGCCGAGCCTTCCGCCATTACCGTCGACCTGAGCAAGATGATGCCTGATGCGGTGAAGGGTCTCTACAGCAATACGTCCACACAATCGCAGCAGGGCGACACGCTGGTGCTGAAACAGGTCTTCAGTGAAAAGTGCAGCACAGGAATAACCATCAATGATTTCTACTGCACCTCAGCCTGTGTCATCACCGTGCAAGGTCGCAAGGTGAGTATGACGGACAGTCAGTTGACCATTCCTGCGGCCAAAGGAGCGTTCACCATCTACATCGGCAGCGCGGCTTCCATGACTCCCCAGGAGGATGTCGTGGCGTTGGCGGGCGCGGAGGTGAAGGCGGCCCTCGCCACCACCTTCACCGCGATCTTGGATTCCACCGTGGCCCAATGGCACGACTTCTGGCGGAAATCGTTCATCTATCTGCCAGGCAATCACGAACGTCCGTTCGACGAGAGCTTCGACCAGCACTGGTTGTATTACCTTTACGCAATGAACACCTGCAACCGGGGCAAGTATCCGATACATGCCAATGGCGGCATTTTCAATGTGCAGGATGGCTGGCAATATTGGGGCTCGTTTTACTGGTGGTTCAATAGTTCCCGCCAGACCCTTGCGCCGGTTTTCGAACAGGCCAATCACCCCGAGTTGGCCGACCCGTATTTTTCGATGCTGACCAAGCAGTTCCCTCGAATCAATCAGGTCGCCATTCAGCAATTTGGTTGCGGCAAGGATGCCATTTGGATTCAGGAAACCTTCGGGTTCGACGGACCGGAAGTCCTGCCGGAAAAAGACCGGCCGACCGCAAAAATGCGCAATGAGTGGGAATCCCGCTGGGGTGGAGCAGGCCCGATTCTCTTGTATAACACGGCCGAAGCGGCGCAGTGGTATTGGGAACGTTATGAATACACCCACGACCTTGCTTGGTTGAAGGAGCGGGCCTATCCCATGCTCAAAGGAGTAGCGGAACTTTATCGCACATATCCGGGAACCAAGCTTGAGGATGACGGAAAGTTCCACATCAACAACACGTCGTGGGCGGAAACCTATCGGGACAACGTTCGTGACGGTATCAATGACCTTGTTTCGATCCGCGGCATTTTCCCTGTGGCGATCAAAACCGCGAAGCTGCTGAATGTGGACGCGGCTCTGGCGCAGCAGTGGCAGGAGATGCTGGACAACCTTGTGCCTTATCCCACCAATGCGACACGTAACGCCATCAGTGCATTCCCCTTGGCGGACGAACCGGTCTTCGCGCTCGGCATCGGTCAGGATTCCCGTCCGGGTTCGGATCAGGATCCGCGCTTGATGATGCTGAATATCTTCGACCTCGTGAACACCGAATCAAAGCTCGTCAACCCCGCCGAATGGCAGCTTGCCATGAACACGCTGGCCGGTCTGAAATGGGCCCGCAAAGTGGCCGAGGGAAAAACCAACAACGACGAGGTGCTGAGATTCTTTGGGGAAGCCGCCAGAACCGGCAGCGCGGACTGGATGAGGAAATGTTTTCAAGCCGAATTGCAATACTGGAAGTTGAAGACTGATGCAGGCACCCGATATTTGAATCGACTTCGCGAATACAATCCGGAAGGCGGTTTTGCCGTCGATTGGCAGCAGGAAGCGACGATGGGTGAAGGACTGGGTCAAGCACTGCTCCAATCCGGCGCGGCGTCGCCCGGCGGCACGCCTGTGATCCGCGTCTTCCCCGCCTGGCCAAAGGAAATGGACGCCAGCTTCACCCTGCGCGCCAAGGGCGGTTTCCTTGTCACCTCGCGGATGAAAGCAGGAAACGTTGATTTCATCGAAGTGGCCTCGCAACGCGGTGGAACATGCACACTGCGAAACTATTGGGGGAAACAAAGCGTCGATCTCTATCGGAACAACACCAAGAGTGAAACATTATCAGCCGAGTTGCTGACGTTTGAAACAAAGCCGGGTGAGAACCTCGTAGTAGTCAAGGTCGGCACCAAGCCTGCGGACTTTCGTGTGGCTTTGCCTATGCCATGAGGAAACATGTATACGTCACTCAATCATTGTTACCAACAATTTCCCCGCGCATGGTCGCGTGGTGGAATGTCATTAGCGCACTAGCGTTGTTCAGCCCGACAAAATTTGCTATGTATAAATTCTTCAAATATCTCCACGCAGCCATGTTTCTTTTCGCCTTTGCCTGTTGCGCTTGTGCGGCCGACGCGTTCCGGGCGGGAGTCGCGACGACGGACGTTTCGCCAACGACTTTCCCCCGAATCATCGCGGGGGGATTTCTTGAAGGGAGGGCCGACCAACTCGCCGACCGCTTGTATGTGCGCAGCTTTGTGTTCGATGATGGGAAGACGAAGATCGCCTTCGCCATCGTGGACACGTGCATGATGACGCAATCCTTGATCGATGAAGCCAAGGAACTTGCGAGCAAGCAGTGCGGCATTCCGGTGAATCGCATGATGGTGTCGGCGACGCACACGCATTCCGCGCCGGCGGCGATGGGCTGCCTTGGCACGCGGCTCGACAAGGACTATGCGGCGTTTCTCATGCCGAAGATCGCGGAGGGCATTGTTGCTGCGGAAAAAAACCTGCAGCCCGCGCGCATCGGCTGGGCCTCGGTGGATGATTGGGAACACACGCATAACCGCCGCTGGATCCGCAAGGCGGGAGCGGAAATCGAGGATCCTTTTGGCGAAAGGAACGGACGCGCGCACATGCATCCCGGTCACCTCAGCAAGGATGTGATCGGACCGAGCGGGCCGGTCGATCCGCAGATTTCAGTCATTTCGATTCAGACGAATGAGGGCAAGCCGCTTGGCGTGCTGGCGAATTACTCGCAGCACTATTTCGGATCTGGCGCGGTGTCGGCGGATTACTACGGCGCGTACTGCCGTCACATCGCGCGCAAGCTCGGTGTCTCCGGTGAGGGCAACGGCCCTTTCGTTTGCGCGATGTCGCAAGGCACGAGCGGCGATCTGATGTGGATGGATTATGGATCAGCGGCGAGGGGATATTCGATGGATGGCTACGCGGAGGCGGTGGCGGCGAAAACGATGAAGGCGCTGCGCAACATCGAGTATCATGATGTCGCGCCGCTTGGCATCGTCGAGAAAGTCCTGCCGCTCGCATACCGCGTGCCTGACGAAAAGCGCCTGGCCTGGGCGCGCCCGATCGCGGCGCAGATTCAAAACGATCTGCCGAATGGCATCAGTCAAGTGTATGCCCGCGAGGCGATCATTTTGCAAGAACGGCAGACGACATCGCTGAAGTTGCAGGCCATCCGCATCGGTGATCTCACGATCAGCACGCTGCCGAACGAAGTGTATGCGATCACGGGATTGAAGTTGAAGGCGCAGTCGCCGTTGGGGGCTCATTTCAATATCGAACTCGCGAATGGCGCCGAGGGTTACATTCCGCCACCGGAACAGCACGCATTCGGCGGCTACACGACCTGGCCCGCACGCACCGCGGGACTCGAACCGCTGGCCGAGCCGAAAGAAGTCGAGACGCTGCTTGGCGCACTGGAAGAAGTGACCGGGAAGAAACGTCGCCCGATGGAATCGCAGCATGGGCCGTTTGCAAAAGCCGTGCTCGCTGCGAAGCCGTTGGCCTACTGGCGTCTGGATGAAGCCGAAGGCCGCATCGCTGGAAACGCGGTGGCGGGCGGTGTTTCGGCAAACGTCTTTGATCGGGCCGCATGGTATTTGCCGGGAGTCGGCAGTGGCACAGGCTACGGTGCTGGCGAGGCGTTGAAGCCGTCCGCATTTTCAGGTGTCAAACAAATCAACCGCTCGCTGCATCTAGCAGGAGGTCGCATTGAGGCGGAACCGAAACTCACGGACCACGCCTCGATCGCGCTCTGGTTATGGCTCGGCCATCAAAGCGGTGCGAGCGATCGCAGTGGAAATGTCATTGAGGGACTGGGCGCAAAGCTGGTCGCGCACCAATCCGCCGATCATCGCCTGCGACTCGCGCTCGGCGATGCGCAAACGAAAGACGGGCCGCGCGCGGATGATTGGCACTTTGTCGTGCTCGTGCGCGAGGGTGCGAAGCTGCGTGTGCATCTCGACGGCGCGGTGGATCCCGCATTGGAAGGGACGGCGGGCGAAATGGCCGAGAAACTCACCTTCGGCAACGGACTCGAAGGCAAGCTGGATGAAATCGCGGTTTTTGATCGGGCGCTGTCGCCGGACGAGATCGCGGGATTTTGGAAAATCAGCGGCATACCGGAGGAAATCGCGAGAGAGGATGCTGACCGGAATCGTACCCTCGACAATCACCGAATGAACGCGAAGGCCCCGTCGTTCGCGGCCAAATACATGGATGCGATCAAGGCGCTGAAACCCGTCGTCTTCTGGTCATTGCAGGAAAAGGAAAACGGCCAGGCGTTGGAAGGTGCCATTACCATGCGTCCGGACACCTACGCGGAATTCACGTCGGGGCGGCTTAGATCGCAGCATGCCAAGCTTGGCACCGCTTACACCGTTTCGCTCTGGTTCAACAACCAGCAGGCGAATGATGCGAATCCGGTGACGGCCTATCTTTTCTCTCGTGGCCAAGAGGGCGAAAAGACTGCGCCGGGCGATCACCTCGGCATTGGCGGCACGTTCAATTCCGAGATGACCGGACGGCTGTTTTTCTTCAATGGCAACGTGAAGGAACAGAACCTGACTGGCGAGATCACCATTCCGCCCGGGACTTGGAATCACGTCGTGTTCATTCGCGATGGCAAACGCATCAAGGCGTTTCTGAATGGCGCGGAGCATCCGGAGTTCAGCGGCGAAGCGGATGATACAACTGCGGGAATGCCCGATTTTTTTCTCGGCGCCCGCAACGACAACTTCGCGCCGCTGCGTGGGTTCATGGCGCAGTTCGCGTTGTTTGACCGGGCGTTGAGCGATGTCGAAGCGCTCACGCTTCACACCGCGTCCGGACAGCCCAAGGGCACGCCAAAAGCCTTCGAGGTTCCCGTGCCGAAGCCGCTGCAAGACAGCCTACCGCTGCCGCCACAGGAGTCGCTGGAAAAAATCCATGTTGCCAAAGGGTACGAAGTGGAACTCGTCGCCGCAGAACCCTTGGTGTTCGATCCCGTCGCCTTCGACTGGGATGAGCGCGGACGACTCTGGGTCGTCGAAATGGCGGACTATCCGCTCGGCATGGACGGCAAGGGCAAGCCGGGTGGCCGCGTGCGGGTCCTCGAAGACACGACGGGCGACGGGCTTTACGACAAAGCCACCCTCTTCGCGGAGGGGTTGAATTTTCCTAACGGAATTCTCTGCTGGCGTGGCGGGTGTCTCGTCACCGCAGCGCCGGACATTTTGTTTCTCAAGGATACGAAAGGCACCGGCAAGGCGGACGTGCAGCAGAAGCTCCTCAGCGGTTTTCTTCAAGGAAACCAGCAACTCCGGGTGAACGGCCTGCGCTGGGGGCTCGATGGCTGGGTGTATTGCGCGAACGGTGGGCATCACGTGGATTATGGCAAGGACATCGCCATCACGTCCGAGCTGACGGGGGAAAAAATCGCGCTCGGCAGCCGCGACTTCCGCTTCAAGCCGGACACGGGTGAATTTGATCCGCTCAGCGGACCGTCGCAGTTTGGTCGCAATCGCGATGCGTGGGGTCATTGGTTCGGCGTGCAGAACAGCTTTCCGATCTGGCATTATGTTTTGGAAGACCGCTACCTGAGACGTAATCCCTACGTCGCGCCGCCAAGCCCGCGCAATGTTCTAACAGGCAGCAATCCGGTGGTGTATGCGTTGAGCGGTTCGCAGAAGCGCTATCATTCCTTTTCCGACGCGGGCCACTACACTTCCGCTTGTGCGGTGGCTCCCTATCTCGACACGCAACTTTTCGGCGAAAGCAACGTGATGCACTCGTTCACCTGCGAGCCGGTGTCCAATCTCGTGCAGCACTTCCTCGTGGAGGACGAGGGTGTCAGTTTCAAAGCGCGCCGCGCCGAAAGCGACGACCAACCGGAGTTCTTCGCGAGCGAGGATCGCTGGTGCCGTCCCGTGATGACGCGCACAGGTCCCGACGGAGCACTGTGGATCGCGGACATGTATCGTTACATGATCGAGCACCCGGAATGGCTTCCGGAGAATGGCAAAAACGACTTCCAGCCATTCTACCGCGAAGGAGACGACAAGGGTCGAATCTACCGTATCTATCCGCAGGGCAAACGCCCCGCGCCGATCAAACGTCTCGACACGATGACCGCGAACGCGCTTGTCGCACTGCTCGAAAGTCCGAATGGCTGGCTTCGGGATCGCGCGCAGATGCTTCTGCAAGCGAAAGCGGATCGCGCAATCGTGCCTGCGCTGGAAAAGATGGTGACGACCAGCGGCAAACCGCTTGCTCGCGCTCATGCGCTTTCCGTGTTGGAGAATCTGAACGCATTGAAAAACGAAACGCTCGTCGCCGCACTGCATGATGGAACTGCCGGAGTCCGCGAACACGCGCTGCGGCTTGCGGAAAAGCACGGCGACGAGCCCGTTGTCGAGGCCGCTGCGAAACTCGCCGATGATCCGGATGCGAAAGTCCGGTTGCAACTCGCGTTGTCACTTGGCGAATGGAAGCAACGTCTCGCGGGAGAGGCGTTGGTGAAACTCGCGGGCCGTGATCACGACGATCCGATGATTCGCGGCGCGCTCGTCAGTTCGCTGCTGCCACACATGGCCGTGGCCGCCTCGAAGCTGCAAAGCGAGCCCACGCTCATGGACGTGGTGCTGCGTGTCGCCCTTGCGGAGAAAAACGACGCCATCATTCTCGACGTGGCCACCGCCATCATCAGCGACGCGGCGAAGCTGGATGAAAAGCCCCTGCGAACCTTTCAGACACTGCTTCAGTTGCTGGTCGCGAATGGCATTACGTTGGAGAAGCTCACCGCGCAACACGCTTCTGATGTCGAATGGAAAAATCTGGCTGACAAGAAGGCGAAACTGATCGCGGGTTTGAAGACAATGGCGAATGACCCGAATAGTCCGGTGCCCAAGCGGGTGATGGTTTCTTCCGCTTTGTTGGCAGATCCGGTTGAGGAAGCGGCCGCGGTCGCCATTTTCGGCAGCCTGCTTTCAGCGAAAGAGAATGAGGAATCGTTTGCGGAACTTGTTTCATCGCTCGCGCAGTCGAACGACGCGCGTGTGCCGGATTATTTCATGCAGGATTGGGACACCCGAACACCGGCGCAGAGACTGCTTTTGTTAGATGCTTTGATGAGCCGCGAAGCATGGGCCATCGCCCTGCTCGGGCAGGTCAAGGCGGGGAAAATCAGTGCGTCTGGCTTTGATGCCCAGCGACAGGCGCGTTTGTTGAAGCATCCTTCCGAAAATGTCCGTCAGCTCGCAGCAACAGCATTCGCCAGTGCGGCAACTGCCTCGCGCGCGAAGGTGGTGGAGACATTCCAGTCCGCGCTCACGCTCAAAGGAGAGCCTACCGCAGGCAAGGCCGTCTTCGCCACCGCATGCGCCGCTTGCCATCAACTCGAAGGCGTCGGACATGTGCTCGGCCCCGATCTGCGCTCGGTCGTCGGCCACGAACCGTCGAAGCTCCTCAGTTCCATTCTGGATCCCAGCGCCAACATCGAACCCGGCTTCACCGCGTATTTTTGCGAGCTGAAAAACGGCGAGCAACTCTACGGCATCATCAGTGGCGAAGCCGGCGAAAGCATCACTTTCAAACTCGCCGATGCGACCGTGCGAAACATTCTTCGCCGGGACATCGTAAAGCTGCAAAGTTCGAAGACCTCCTTCATGCCCGACGGTCTTGAGGCTCAGTTCACCCAACAGTCGCTCGCCAATCTGATCGCCTATTTGAAAGAAGCCAAAGTGAAATGAAAACCATGTGTATCAACTGTCAGGCAGACAGACGCGACGCGCGCATCCCGAATGCCCGACCGCTTTTCAGAATACCGGAATAGGGTTGGAACCGGTGCTGGCGGCGAATGGAGAGGGAGAGACAAGCAACTTTTATGATAGCAAACAACATGAGGAAAAAAAGGATGACCGCGGTTTTTGCCTGCACCGTTTTTGCTGCGCGAGTATGGTCCGCGGAGCCCGGGTTTGCATTGCGCGACGGTGACCGCGTGGCATTTCTCGGCGACAGCATCACCGAACAGCGGCTGTACACCACCTACATCGAGGCCTACACGATGACCCGTTTTCCGAAAGCGAAGTTTGCCTTCTGGAACGCCGGTTGGGGTGGCGACACATCATGGCTGCGGGCGCGTTCGTTTCCCGATGAAAAAATCCTCCATGCCGCCGCGGCGGACGCGCAGCAAAAAATGATCGAGGAATCGGTCGACGGCCCGTTGCAGCGCGATATCCTTTCCTTCAAACCGACAGTGGTGTTCGTGAATTTCGGCATGAACGACCACAACTACGAAGCGTTTCGCGAAGACATTTTCAAGACCTACGTGCGCAGTCAGACGCACCTCGTCAAGTCGCTCGCCAGGAACCAGGCGCGCACCGTGCTGCTGACGCCCCAGCCGATCGAAAGCAAAGGCCCCGATCCATCGGTCGATGCGCGCAACGTTGCTCTCCGAAAGTTTGCCGATGGCCTCAAGGAAGTCGCCACCGCGGAAGGCGCGACATTTGTTGACCAGTTCGATCCCTACATGGCGATTGTGAAACGTGAGCACGCTCTCGATGCGGCATGCAGCGTTGGTGGCGGTGACGAAGTCCATCCCGGGCCTGCGGGCCACACGTTGATGGCGGCAATCATTTTGAAAAAACTCAATGCTCCTGCCTTGGTCTCACGCGTTGAACTCGCTGTGTCCGATGGTTCAACCGGCAAGGTTGTCGCTTCCGAAAAATGTGTGGTCGGCAATTTCAAGATCGACGGAGGAAGGATCTCCTTCGAACGCACCGATGATTCATTGCCCATGCCCGTCGACCCCAGGGCGCTGAATGCCTTGAAACTCGCTCCGGTCCTGGCGGACTTGAATCGCTATGAATTGAAAGTAACCGGCTTGAAGGAGGATCGCTACGAGATCAGCATCGATGATGCTCTTGTGGCCACGGTCGGCAGGGAAGAACTCGCCCAAGGCTGGAATCTATCGAATGCGGCAGGTCCCATCAATAAACAGGCGCAGGAGGTATTGGCGCTGATCTTTCAGAAAAACGAAACCGGCAAGACATTATGGGAGGCGCGGATTCACAACAGAAAAGAGCAGGCCACTCTTCCCCAAGTGCTCGCGGATCTGGAAGCGACGATCGACGCAACCCGCCAGCCGAAGCCGCACAAATTCGCTCTGAAGCCTGCGGCCAAATGAAACACCCGGAAGACTTGCTGCCGTTGTCGGGACGCGCTGCCAAAGATCACCTGAAAGAACCGTGACGGGGCTCTTCGTATTAGGAAGATCACCGTACATATTTTCGAACGCGGTGCCTGTCCAACAACCACAACCAAATCTCATCATGATCCCATCCAGCCATCGCCGTCATTTCCTCCGCAGTACCGCCCTCGCGGGCCTTGTTTGCGTTTTGCCCTTCGGCACGCTCGCGGGCGCCGCCGAAGCTTCGAAAATCAGCGTCCTGATCATCGATGGACAGAACAATCACGATTACAAGCGGATGACACCCTGGCACAAGGCGCAGTTGGAAGCCTGCGGGCTGTTCACCGTGGATGTCTCGACCACTCCGCCGGGGGATACGGGCTGGGAGGAATGGAAGCCCGATTTTTCCAAGTATCAGGTCGTGCTCAGCAATTACAACGGCAAGCAATGGCCCGACCCGATCAAAAAATCCTTCGTCGAGTTCATTGAAAAAGGTGGTGGTGCGGTGATCATTCACGCGGCCAACAATGCGTTTTCCGGCTGGGCGGAGTACGACAAGATGATCGGACTCGGCTGGCGCGGGCCTGACTACGGCAATCGTGTGACCGTGGCCGACGACGGCAAGGTGACCATTCACAAACCGAAAGACGGTCCGGGAGCAGGCCACGGCAGCCAGTGGGAATTCATAGTCACCAGTCGTGATGCGGATCATCCGATCATGAAAGGCCTTCCCCTCAAGTGGAAACACGGCCAGGACGAGCTTTATCACGGTCAGCGCGGTCCTGCCGAAGACATGCACATTCTCGCCACCGCCTTTTCCGACAAAGCCAATGGTGGCACCGGCGAAAACGAGCCGATGGTCTGGTGGATTCCGTTTGGCAAGGGCAAGGTTGTCACCAACGTGATGGGCCACGTGGGACCGAAAACCGATGCGATTCAATGCGCCGGTTCGAACCTGATCACCCTGCGTGCCTGCGAATGGGTCGCCACCGGCAAGGTAACCCTGCCGGTCCCCGCCGCTTTCCCGACGGAGGAGAAGACGGTGATCCTGGAGAAATAGCATTCACTGGAATGCAACACCTTGTTCGCCCGCCGATCTTCTTCGGCGGCGCGGGCATTTACAGGTCCCCGGATTCCAGTTGTTCGAGGTAGAGGAATTCGGGGGATCGGACACCGGCTTCTTCCCTGATTTTGACCAGCGCAGGAGATTCAAAGAAGTCGCGCGCGGCAGCGAGGGAAGTCCACACGGAAAAATGGACGATGCGGTTTGGATCGCGATGGTCTTTGAGGACCTGATAGGACCGCTCTCCGGCCTTTTGGCGGATGTCCGCGGCGTTGTCGAAAACCTTTTTCCACGCGGGGTAGTCCGCGACTTCGTGAATGATCAATACGTGGTTCATGACTTGTTGTTCAGGATGGCCATCATTCCTCTCCCGCAAAGTAGGGAGATTCCTGGAGTGTGAAACACTTGCGTTGCGGTTTGATGAACCATTTGTCCGAGTCCGGGTAATGGATGACATCCGCTGGCGAAAGCATCATCCAACTTGGAATGTATTCATTTTCGCAGGCACACTGGTTCAACGAGTCCTGCTTTCCCTTGCTTCCCTCGTAATTCTGCGGAAAAACAAATGCGTTCCCGCACAGCGGATCCTGTGCGGCAACTTGCGGTGATCTCTGCCGGGCTCAAGCGCGGCCCAGATAAGAGCCGTCCTCGGTTTTGACGATGAGTTTTTCACCGGGGTTGATGAACAGCGGCACCTGCATGGTCAGACCGGTTTCCATCGTCGCGGCCTTGTAAACATTGTTGGCGCTGTCGCCTTTCACCCCAGCGGGCGAATCGGCCACGATCATGACCATCGACGGCGGCAGTTCTACGGCGGCGACATTGCCATCGGTGAACAGCAATTGGTAACTCTGGCCTTCGATGAGGTAAAACTTCACCGGTTCGATCAGGTCGCCATGCACGACAACATCTTCGTAGGTGTCGTTGTTGAGGAAATGGTAGCCGCTGGAGTCCTTGTAGGAATACTCGTGATGAATGCGCTCGAGCAACACGCTTTCCATGGAATCGTTCGATGTCATGCGCAGGTTGAAAACCTTCTGGGTATTGACGCTGCGGACGGACATCTGCACATAAGAGGCCATGCGGGGCGGAGTCTTGAGCTCGTGACTGATGACGACGCAGACCTCGTTGTTGTGACGAACGGCGTGTCCTTTGCGGAGGTTGATGACGGGAGTGCTGGCCATGGTAATTGAGTTGGGACGCAGGATGTAGCGGGGCAGGGGAAAGCTGGCAAGCTTTTTTCATCGGAGGATTTCCCGCGGCGATCATGCCCGGGAGCATTTCAAAGGCAGGGTAATTTCTTCGCGGGGAGCGCCTGCGTCCCGCAGGCTGCGGACGGCATCCTGCCGGGCGCTGGCTTTCGCGAAGGATCAGCAACAGGCGCGTGGGGTGAAAGTTGTTCACGTTAGGCGCGAATCGACCGTCCCCCACCGCAACGCTCGCAGATCCCTCCCTGCCATTTTGATCGCGGCATTTCCTGCAATGATTCAATCCTTGAGCGCATTTGGGAAGCGATCCATCCACGCGGATGCTGGTCTTTGCGGTTCATACCCAGAAAAAAAACAGCAGACTCACCCAGCCGGGAAATGCTTGCCCGCTTCTTTTCAAACAGGCTCCAACGGGAAAATCCTCACGTCCACTCCGCGCGACATCAGCACGTGATCGGGCGGCCGACCCGCGGGCGTGAAGCCATCGAGCGCCAGCAGGTTTTCATCCCACGCCGTCAATTCCGCGCGGCACAGCGGATACGGTTCATGGAAAACCGCACCGCGCCGCAGACCATCGGGCGCACTTGAATAGAGCCGATAGCGTTCGACGAGAAAAAACTCCAGCGAGTCGAGCGCAGGCTGCGGCAGTTCGGCACCGGGCGCATAGACAAACTCGCAACTCGTGCCATTCGCCCTTTCACCGGTGCGCAGCGAGGCATAGCGGATCGTGCCCTCTGCCGTGCGGCTCGCTTCCATCTTCGCGTGCTCATAAGGCAGGTGAAAAAAGCGGCGCGCCACCTTCACCGCCAGCCATTGGTCTGCATCGAGCGAGAAAAACCACACACCCGGCACTCCGGCGCGATTATAAACATAAGTGCGCAGATTCAGTTCCATGAAATCCGAAATGCCCGGCACCGCAGGCAGGAAGCGCGGTCGAATCCCGCGCATGAAAAACGGCACGACACCAAGATACGCCTTGTCCTCAAAGGTATCCACAAACAGCCCCTCCGGCAGCATCGCCTGAATCGCCGCCGCAGGATACTCCCAGTGCAGAAAAAGCAGGTCGCACCACTGCTGATACATCACGGTATTGCCGGACGGTCGCGCCCGCGCCGCAAGCCGCTGCGAAACATCGGGGCCCGGCGGAGCTGCGTCAGTCATCATCATGCCTGCCGTGACTTTGCTTGCGCATGGCCAAGCAGTAAAGGAAAACCTCCTCCAACCTGATCCCGTTCCGCCGTCGTCGTCACCGGTATCCACCAGTGCCCGCAAATCCACCCGAATCCCCATCGGTTTTTGCTCTTTGACGTTTTCTAATCACACATCTCCGACCTTATGCACTGCCAGCAGGAACTGATGCGCGCGATCGTGGCGGAGGCATCCTGCCTACCAGCCTGCTTTGTCTTTCCACTGTCAGCGGGCAGATTCCATTTACCGGCAAACCCGGCCCATCACCCGGTCACGCGTTGCTTTTTTTCCTTATGTTTCGACACGAGGTTTTTTGTTAGGCGCGCTGGAGTTGCTTGCAAGGCAAGGAGGCAGGATGCCTCCGCCACGTTTGTCGATCCCTTCCGCCGCAGTTCCACCGACTACGCCAGCTCATGATCAAGGGATGAATCCCCGATGGCGAATCGGATTTCGCCTGGTCCAACCCGGTAAAAGAATGGGAGCCACGGATGGACGCTTGCTTTTTGAATGTGGTATATCCCTTCAAGATCATCCCGGTCGATGGGGCGGGAAATTTTCGGGATTTAACATCGACGCTGGGTTGTGGATTTGGTGGATTGTCGGTGTGCTGTTGTCGAGAAAGCACGCTGTTGCCGTATGACCCCCGGGAGTTTTCAGAAAAAGAACGAAGCGCGCTGGTGTGAGACCGACATGGTGATGTTGGCGGTCGAGAATAAACATCCCGGTGCGGAGGTGCGGGGGCTGCCGCGCTTGTTCCGTCAAGTCTGCGCCGATCTGGCGTTGGCGCAGTACCGCATGTATGGGCAGAACATGGTGCATGGACTCAACGAACGGGTGATCCGCGGTTACAAGTTGCTCTATCGGGGCCGCCATGCGGGTTGGGAAAAGGTCGCCCGATTCCTGGTGTTCACTTTCCCGCAGACGATCCGCAGCGAGTGGCGTTTGTTCTGGCTGAGCAATGCGTTTTTCTGGGTGCCGTTTTTCGCGATGTTTTTTTCGGTGTGGGCCGACACCACCTGGGTTCAGAGCGTGCTCGGTCAGGGCGGCATGGCATCGATGGAGGAAATGTACGGCGGTGATTCGCAGGCGCAGGTTGCCCATTTGCGCAGCGAGTTCGGCTCGAATTTTTTCATGTTTTCCCATTACATCGAAAACAATGTCGGCATCGATTTCCAATTGTTCGCCGGCGGCATTCTGGCCGGGCTGGGTTCGATTTTTTTCCTGCTGGTCAATGGTGTCCTGATCGGTGCTTCGGCCGGCTATGTGCAATACGCCTGCAATCCCACGTCGTTCTGGACCTTTGTCAGCGGTCATTCGTCCTTTGAGTTGCTCGGCATGTGCGTGGTCGGCATGGCGGGAATGCGGATGGGTTTGGGACTGGTCAAGCCCGGTCGACTGCCGCGGTCCCGGGCCTTGCGGGAGTCAACCGTGCGCGCGCTGCCGCTGCTTTTCGGCGGAGTGTTGATGACCGCCATCGCTGCGGTGATCGAGGGCTTCTGGTCGGCGCGCGGATTGCCCGACCTCTTGAAATACAGTGTGGGTGGATTTTTCTGGTTACTGCACATTGTTTACTTTCTGTTTGCCGGTCGCGGTGCGAAGGGGGTGGTTGCATGAAACTGGAGGATGTGACCATGGTCATCCGGCCGCGCAGTGACTGGGAGGCGGTGGATTCCGGACTGGCGATGGCGCGTCGGGATTTCTGGCGTTGCTGGGTGCTGTGGTGGATGGCGGTTTTTCCGGTGTTGTTGTTGATTCCCGTGCTGGCCGAATATCCGGTCGTGTGGGCGCTGGTGTTTTTCTGGTGGAAACTCACTGGCTGCCGGATGGTGTTGTTTCAATTGAGCCGACGCCTGTTCGGAGAGAATCCCGGCTGGCGTTTGTTGTGGAAGGAATTGCCGCGTGCATGGTTCCGGCGTTTTTTCTATCGGATGATCCTCGCTAGATTGTCGCCATGGAAAACCATGTCGATGCCGGTCGAGGAGTTGGAGGAATTGCGCGGCCAACCGTTTCGCGGGCGGATGAGGATCATCATGCGCCGCGGCGAGGGCATGTCGATGATGCTGGCATTGATGTCGGTGATCGGGGTCGTCTGGCTGGCGCTGGGAATTTTCGCAACCAGCATGCTCTTTGTGCCCGAAACAATACAGGACGAGTGGAGCGAGCAATTTTCCTTCGAGGATCAATGGGTGCTGCCGGACGGCTTCACCTGGTTGTCGGTCGGGGTCCTGGCGTTCGCAGCATCGCTGGTGGATGTTTTTCTAACAGGTGCTGGCTTTGGTTTGTATGTGAACAGCAGGACATGGGTCGAAGGTTGGGATGTCGAACTCGCGTTCAAACGTCTCGCCAACCGTCTCAAGGGCGGCGTTTCGTTGTGTTTGCTCGCCGGAGTGTTCTGGTTGGGACAGACGATGGCGGCGTCGGCACGGCAAGATTTTTTCGATCCGATGGAAGAGGAGATCGCCGGGCAGGAAGAAGCCAAGGTTCCCAAGGATGTGATCCAGAGCATCAAGCAGGATCCGGCTTTCACCATTTACAAGGAGAAATACAAGGTGCCGAAGACCAAACCATTGGTCCAGTCAACTGGAGTCGCTCCCGTGGCGGGTCTCGAAGGAGCGATGTCCTTTGTGGGGATGATGATGCTGGCACTCATTTTGTTGGCGCTGTGTGCCTTGATCGCATGGCTGGTGTACAGGGCTCGATTTCTTCATCGCGCTGGGGACGGTCCGGTCAGGGAAAAGGAAAACGTCCGGGTGGTGATGGGCATGGAGGTGGCGGCCGAGTCCCTGCCCGCCGATGTTCTTGCCGCAGCCCGGCGGATGTGGGCGGCGGGGTCGCACTTGCAGGCCATGAGTTTGTTGTATCGCGGCGCGCTTTCCTGGTGGATCGAAAGGGCGGGAGTGGAAATCATCGAGTCCGACACCGAGGGCGATTGCCTGCGCCGGGTCATGCAGTCGGATCACGCGCAGGCACCGTATTTCGCCGCGTTGACCGAATCATGGATCAGGGGAGCCTATGCGAAAGAACTGCCCGGTCAATCCGTGTGGGAGGACTTGTGCAGTCGATGGCCTTTTGCGGAAGGGGGGCGTGCATGATGCTTCGATTGCTGCTCGGATTGTTCACGCTGTTCCTCGTCTGTTCCTGTCAGGACTACGAGGAGAAGGAGCGCGTGATCGGCTACAAAGGCAAGGCCCGGGTGAATCCGTTTCTTGCCTTCGAAAAATTCGTTGGTGAATACAAGGGCTCCGACATGATCACCGCCCGCAGTTGGCGGGTGATGGACGGCGGGGACGCGGTTCTCATTTTGTCCGTGGACATGCTGACGACAAAAGAGCATGTGGCCAGGGTCGGACAATGGGTGAGCGATGGCGGGCATGCGATTTTTCTCATCGATCATGCCGAATCGCGCGGCAGCGACTGGTTGGATAACGAGGAACATCCTGTGGTCTCGGAGCCGTTGAAAAAGTTTTTTGAAGAGGCTGGAATCAGTGTCACCGACGCGGAAAAGGAGCAGGATTTCAATACAGTGACTCTCGAAGAGGAAACATTCGGCGTGCGCATGCGGTCGCGGACCTCGATGAGTTATCAGGACCAAAAAAACCAGGGACTGGTGAACGCCGAATGGGGCGACGGATTTATCACCATCATCAGCGATGCCCGCATGCTGCGCAACCGCTTCATCGACGAGCAGCAGCACGCGGACGTGGTGGCGCGATTGCTCGATTGGTCGCGCGCCGGCCGGGTGATCATGATGCGGGGTGTCGGCATTTCATTTTTCGGACTGCTGTGGGAGAAATCCTGGATGGTGCTTGTTTCCGGAGGTCTGCTGCTGTTGGTCTGGCTGCTGCGGCACATGCCGCGCTTTGGTCCCATTGATGGAGAGGCCCGGCAAACACAGATGCGCGCCTACGACCATCATTTGGAAATGATCGGCGACTTTCACTGGCGCCTTGATCGCGGTGCATCCCTGTTGCAGCCGCTGCGGCAGGAATTGCAGGAGTTATGCCATCAGTGGCAGGTGAAAACCGGGCGCCTCGATGAGGGATTGTTCGATGTCATGGCCGCACAGTCCGGAATCCCTGCGGAGCGGGTGCAGCGGGCGATAACCGAGCACCGGGCCTCCGACAGTCTGGTTTTTTCAAGAGCCGTTGCGGATTTACAACAAATAAGAAAAGCATTCCTATGATAGAAGAGCCAACAGAGTATCCATCAGACAATCAACCCCAGCATGCCTCGCGGATTTTTCAATCGATCCGCGCGGAACTCAGAAAAGTATTCATCGGTCAGGACGATGTCGCCGGTCAGGTACTGGCCGCATTGCTGGCGGGTGGCCATGTATTGCTGGAGGGCAAACCGGGACTGGGGAAAACCCATCTGGTGCTCGCACTGGCAAGAACCTTCGGCGGAGCCTTCGGTCGGATTCAATTCACTCCCGATTTGATGCCCTCGGATGTCACGGGCTTCCGCCTCTACGACATGAAAAGCCAGTCGTTTGAATTGCGGAAAGGACCGGTGTTCACCAATCTGCTGCTGGCCGATGAGATCAACCGCGCGCCCGCCAAAACCCAGGCCTCGTTGCTGGAGGTCATGCAGGAACGCCAGGTCACCATCGATGGCGAAACCATGAAGTTGTCGCCGCCGTTCATGACGCTGGCAACGCAGAACCCGGTCGAACACGAGGGGACCTATCCCTTGCCCGAAGCGCAGTTGGACCGTTTCCTGATGAAAATCGTCATCGATTACCCCGGTGTGACCGACGAGGCTGCGATTGTCGCCATGGCCTCATCCTTTCAGCAGGCGGACTCCTTGTCGGCGCTGCAGGTGATTTGCTCGGTTGATGACATTGTTAACGCCCAGCAGGAAACCGCAATGGTACGCGCCGTGCCCGAGCTGGTGAGCTATGCCGTCGCGATGGTGCGTGCGACCCGCGAATCGCGCGCTGTATCACTTGGAGCGGGGACCCGCGGCGCGATCAGCCTGATGCGCGTGGGCAAGGCGGTCGCGGTGATGAACGGTCGCAACTATGTGACACCGGACGACATCAAGGCAGTGGCGTTGCCGGTGTTGCGACACCGGGTGCAACTCACGCCCGAAGTGGCAATCAGCGGTCAGGAGGTGGATGACATTCTGCGCGGCATCATCGAAGCGGTGCCGGCTCCACGCATCTAAGCCATGTTTGTTCCCACCGGCAGATTGATTCGACTGGCGCTGGCATGGGCTGTGTTGTCCCTGTTCACGGCGTGGTTTCACTTTCTGTTAGGTGCATGGGCTTGCATCGGTGCGCTGCTGCTGCTGGAGTGCCTCATCGAGGTGCTGGCGCTGCTCTTCATGGCGGCCCCTGCGATCGAACGAAGCCTGCCCGGACGATTTGCCGTGGGAGAAAAAGGAGAGGTGCGCTTGAAAATAAGCAACCGTTCGTCGCGCAAACTTGCGGTGGAGGTGTTCGACGGCATCCCGCAGGGGGCAGTCGCCGCCGCGATGCCGTGGCAGGGAGTGATTTCCCCCGGTAAGAACGCCCAGTTGCGCTACGATGTGACCCTTCCGCAGCGCGGGCTTGCTCATTTCGGATCGATCAGCTACCGCGTCCGGGGTCCGCTGGGATTGTTGAATCGAAAACGATCGCGCCCAATGCAGGGAGAGGTCAAGGTGTATCCCAACTACGCCCCGGTGCTGCGTTTGTCGCTGCTGGCCATGCAGCACCGGCAGGAGCAAATGGGAATTGTCAGAAGACCGCGCGCCGGAGCCAGCAAGGATTTCCATCAGTTGCGCGAATACCGGCAGGGCGACAGCCTCGCGCAGATCGACTGGAAGGCGACATCGCGCAAGCTGCAATTGATCAGTCGCGACTATCAGGAACAGCGCAACCAGCAGATCGTTTTCCTGCTCGATTGCGGCAGAAGAATGCGCTCGTTTGACGGCGATCTGCCGCACTTCGATCACTGCCTGAATGCACTGCTGCTGGTTGCGTTCGTCGCACTGCGACAGGGTGACCATGTCGCCGTGCAATCGTTCGGCGGGCCCGACCGCTGGTTGCCGCCGGTCAAGGGAAGTCATGCCATGGCCACGGTGTTGAATCATTTGTATGATGCCGAGACCACGCAGTCACCCAGCGATTTCGCCGAAGCCGCCGAGCGACTGATGATGCGCAACCGTCGTCGTGCCCTTGTGATCGTCATGACCAACCTGCGCGGCGAGGATGCGACTGAAATCATTCCCGCGCTGCGCTCCCTGCATTCGCGTCATCTGGTATTGCTGGCCAGTCTGTGCGAGGGTGTGGTGCGCGATGCCGTG
>Ga0209400_1000915_pt1 | contig 25113 bp, 56 predicted proteins | sample M_130807_EF_Meta_FD_187313 | JGI IMG/M metagenome (GOLD analysis project Ga0209400, IMG submission 187313) | Freshwater microbial communities from Lake Montjoie, Canada to study carbon cycling - M_130807_EF_MetaG (SPAdes) (version 2) | ecosystem: Environmental > Aquatic > Freshwater > Lake... | reverse complement strand
ATAGAAAAGAAGTCGAGAAATCTTCAGAACAATGGACGTGGGAAAATTGTTGGAAAATTTTTAAAGATAATTTAATAAAAGCTAAAGGATAAAATGAACAAGAATAATTTAACTGACGATAGGACGCATTTTAAACCTTTCAATTACCCGTGGGCATATGATGCTTGGTTGAAACATGAACAGTCGCATTGGTTGCATACAGAAGTTCCAATGTTGGATGATGTAAAAGATTGGAAGAAACAATTAACAAAGGAAGAAAAAGAATTTTTGACGCACATTTTCAGGTTCTTCACTCAAGGTGACATTGACGTTGCCGGAGGATATGTTCGCAATTATCTTCCATATTTTCCTCAACCTGAAGTGCGTATGATGCTTCTTGGGTTTTCAGCTCGAGAAGCATTACATATTGCTGCATATTCACATTTAATTGAAACACTTGGACTTCCGTCTACAACATATAATCAGTTTTTAGAATACCAAGCGATGAAAGACAAACATGATTATATTCTAGACATTTCTTCACAGAATACAAGTAAAGAGAATACTGCCACACACATTGCTGTGTTCTCCGCTTTCACCGAAGGTATGCAATTGTTTAGTTCGTTCATTATGTTACTTAATTTTCCCAGACATGGAAAGATGCGTGGCATGGGCCAGATCATTACCTGGTCGATTGTGGATGAGACCATGCACGCCGAAAATATGATCAAACTATTCAGAACTTATATTGAGGAAAATAAAGAGATTTGGAATGATTCATTAAAATCTAGAATATATACAATTGCTGAAAAGATGGTCGAGTTGGAAGATAAATTTATTGATTTGGCTTTTAATATGAATAAGATGGAAAACTTGACGAACGAGGATGTTAAAACTTATATTCGATATATTACAGATCGTCGTTTAATTTCATTAGGATTAAAAGGCATTTTCAAAATAAAGAAAAATCCATTACCATGGGTAGAAGAAATGATTAACGCACCGACACATACAAACTTCTTCGAAAATCGTGCCACAGATTATGCAAAAGGCGCATTAAAAGGAGATTGGTCTGATGTTTGGGCTCATTAAAAGGAATTAATATGACAATCAAAGTTGTAACAGCAGAATGTGGAAATTGCGAGTCTACTTATTCCGTGGAATATTCTGAAGAATTAGTTTCACAAGAATATCCAGAACATTGTCCATTTTGTGGCGAAGTCATTGATGAATTGAGTGAAGAAATCGAATCGGACGAAGATGACGATGATTCAGAAGAAGATTGGTAAATTGGATATTTAATGATGAATTATTTGATGAAACAAAAATTGAAGATAATTATGGGTTTGTTTACGAAATCACTAACTTAGAAACCAATAGAAAATATATTGGTAAAAAATTATTCTATTTTTCCAAGACTAAACAAGTCAAAGGTAAAAAGAAAAGAATAAAAGTTGCAAGTGATTGGCAAACATATTATGGTTCAAATGAAGAATTGCAAAAAGATGTAAAATCTTTAGGTGAGGATAAGTTCAAACGTAAAATATTGCATTTATGTAAATCTAAAGGTGAATGTAATTATCTTGAAGCTAAAGAACAGTTTGTTAATTTAGTTTTAGAAAAAGATGATTATTATAATAGCTGGATTATGATAAGAATTAGAAAATCACATATTAAGGAATATAATGTTAGAAATTCTAAGAACGCTGAAAAATGAAACTAAAGATTTTGATGTTTTAATATTTTTACCTGGCAAAAAAGAAGACTCGGTAGAAATAACTACAGCAATCTATGATGAACCTGCTGAAAAGTTAGATACTGGAAAAATGGGTGATTGTTATCAGATTTTATTATTTAAAAAAGATGATGAAAAAATTATTCATTTAGATACATTTGATGCAATATTAACTGATTGGCTGGAATACGCTTCGGAATTGATACCGTTGAACTGGTTTGGTGTAATTTGCAAAAAAACAACAAAATCCAACAAAATGATGGAAAGTATGCTTGACCACCTGGGAAAAATGTGTTAGAATATAAATAATACAGACAATAAGGTTATTTTATGAAAAACATATATGAAATTTTCGATGAATTTGAGATGGCAAATACAGATAAACAAAGAATTGAAGTACTTCGTAAAAATCATTCAGAAACATTGCTTGAGGTATTGAAACTTGCATTTCATCCTGATTATCAATGGTTAGTTACAGAAATGCCGGACACTTATAAAGTACCGGACACATTACCTGGCGTCTCCCATGCGAGACTGTCAACAGAATTGCGTAGGTTGTATTTGTTCCAAAAAGGACACCCTATTGCAGAGAAATTAAATATTCAAAAACGAAATGAGTTGTTAAATCAACTATTGGAGTCGCTCGAACCGCGGGAAACTGAGGTTATTATGGGCATTTTTAATAAAGATTTGGGAGTTAGGGGTTTAACGCCTAAATTTGTGAGGGATTACATTCCCAAAATTTTGACATGATTTTTTAATCTAGTATAGGAGCATTTAAGTGAGCAAGGTTGTTACCAAATTTCGCAAAAACAAAAATTATGAACATGAAGATGATTTTGAATTTGCCTTCAACAATAAAAAAGATAAAAAGCGAGAAATTCAGAAAAAACGGCGAATGAAATATAACGATGATGATGGTTCTGAGTATAATTACAATCAAAACTATAGAAATCTACCTTAATTAACTTAAAGACTATATTATGATAATTCATGTGAGAAGTTCCAAACGTAAAGTGAAGAACAAACCAGGATATAAAATCCTGCAACAAGAATATGAGCAATGGTTGAAGAAACATGAACCTAAAAAAGTGATTGTTTCGAAAAGCGAGTTCAAATATGACCTTTCTATTCCTCCCGGAAGAGATACTAAACATATTCCGAGTGTAAATAGTACAGGTCCTGTCGTTATGGCAAAAAAATCCGCAAAAGTTTACACCGGAGACAAAATGTTGGGTATTGGAACGCTACATAAATCAAATGCCGTGCCAGTTTTCTCTTCGGACGAAGCAAAAGAAATGTCCCAAATGCGTCGGTAATAAAAAAATAAAGGAAAACAAATGGATGATGCATGGAAAGAGTTGGATCAAGTCACAAGAAAGTGGGCAGTAATGTCCGGATTTGAAAATGACTTAAAAAATTATGAAAATTTGAAGGAAAGTCAACAGGATTCTAGTACTCAGGAAAAAAGAATTCAACATTTAAGGGATTATTATAATAAACATGTATACCTCTGAGATAAAAGAAGCGGAAGACGGTTCCGGAGATGCTATTTTAGAATTTCCCGAAAAAATGATTGAGGAATTAGGGTGGAAAGAAGGCGATACACTTAAAATTTCTTTGGAAGAAGATGGAACGATAATTTTAAGGAAAATTTAGTTGTTTTCCGTACACACTATTGACAGGACACACACTCTATAGTATACTAATAACACTAGAGAGAGGAAATCGCATGGAACTTATTCAATCCAAATCACTTCTGGCCAAATTGATGGCAACCGAGAATCTAATTGTCGAACAACGTAATGTTTCGACTGCATCTTTTGATGTACAGAATCGAATTTTGACTATTCCGATTCTGGACCGAAAAATTTCAAGTGATCTTTATGACCTATTAGTTGGGCATGAAGTCGGGCATGCATTGTATACGCCATTAGACGGGTTAAAAAAAGCAAAAGAATTAAATCTTGTCTCTTCTATTGTCAATGTGATTGAAGATGCACGGATCGAACGTAAGATTAAGACGAAATATCCTGGTATTCGTGCTGGATTTTTGCGTGGTTATCGTGAATTGGTCGAAAAAGATTTTTTCGGTACAAAAGGCATTGACCTTAATGCTATGAATTTTATTGACCGCGTGAATATTCATTTTAAATCTGGTCAAGTTTCGATAAACAAGTTTAGTCCGTTTGAGCGGCAACTTATCGATGGTATTGAAAATACGGAATCTTTTGATGACGTTATTGAAATGTCAAAGAAAGTGTCTGAGTATTTGAAAAAAGAAAAAGAAGAACGTGAAAAGGAGAATCCTCTTGACGAGCATGATGAACCCGATTCAAAGTATGAGGATTACAATGATGAGGACTATGGTGAGTATGATGAACCGGAAGATTATCCCGAAGAAGAAGATTATGAGGAAGAGGAGTATGACCGTAAACGTGGGTCTTATCAGTATGATTCTACTGAAGGGCAAGACGAACAAAATGAGGTAATGTCTGGTAATGATGGTGATATTCGTTCGCATACGGATGAGACTTTCCGCGAGAACGAAAGTAAACTGTTTGCAAATGATTATCGGTATGAGTATGTGAATTTGCCCAATATTAATTTAGAAGAAGCGATTGTCGATTTCAAGGTATTGAAAAAACGTATTGCGCAACATTTTAGTGCAGGTGTATATTTCTCTAGGTCAATGATACTGACTGATCCGGAACACCTAAGTGATTTGAACAAGACTTATGCAGAGAACCGTAAAGTTGTTGCGTATCTGGCGAAAGAGTTTGAATTGCGTAAAAATGCAGAACAGACTAAACGTGCGTCTATTGCAAAGACTGGTGAGTTAAATGCCAGCAAGTTGTATTCGTACAAGTTTAGTGAGGACATTTTCCGTAAGATTACGGTTATGCCTGGTGGCAAGTCTCATGGTCTTTTGATGTATATTGATTGGTCTGGGTCGATGGACAACAATATTCACAATACAGTGAAACAGTTGATTGCATTGGCGATGTTTTGCCGTAAGGTGAATATTCCGTTTGAAGTGTTTGCGTTTACTTCTAATTATGATGATAATTATTTGGTGTATCCAAAACATGAGGACTTGCAACTTGGTGAATTTAAGTTATTGAATTTGTTTTCGTTCCGCATGTCTAGTGCCGAGTTTCATTATATGTGTTCTGCGATGTTTTACATTTCTAAGTTTAATGCGTATCAGGACAATCCAGATTTTATGAATCTAGGCGGAACGCCGCTCAATGAAACTATTATTGCTGCGTCACAGATGGTGCCTCTCTTTAAATGCAAGTATAAGTTGCAGATTGTAAATACAGTATTCCTTACTGATGGTGAATCAAATACAAATTCAAATGTGTACCTGCGGTCCGACGTAAATAATGGTCTTTTTGATTCAAAACCGTTAGGGTATCGGTGGGAACAAAATTCCAAGACTCGTATTGTGGTGAGGGATCCGTTAACGAAACAACAAATTATCGTTAACAATATCTTTAGTGGATTAACTAAGGGGTTGTTGGAACTGTTAAAACAACGAACTGAGTGTAACGTCATTGGGTTTTTCATTTTGAATCGGAATCAATTTCGATACAATGTGCATAAGTTCTTTGGTAAAGCAGCAGACCATCAGGCATTGTATGCAAAGTTTCGTAAACAAAATTATGCTATTGCAACTGCTGCAGGGTATGATGAGTATTACTTGCTTCGTGCCGATTCGTTTAATACAGATGACACAGAAGAATTGGTCGTAAAAGAAAATGCAACAACTCGTAGTCTGGTATCTGCATTTACAAAGTATACCAATTCGCGTCTAAGTAACCGTGTCATATTAAACCGATTTATTGGTCTAATTGCATGACCCGCAAGACACTACAAGATCGCATGAGAGAAATGATGGAACCCATAGACTCCGCCATTCAACTAACAGATGATAAAAATGAAATGTTATTGTTAGCTTGTGCGATGTTTCAAAGAACAACAGAAATCTTTGATACAATACTTGGTGAAGAAAAGAGAAGATTTTTAATTAAACAAATATCAGAAGATGGTGAACATGGATAAAAATAATGAAACACTTCTTATTACACAAGAAGAATGTGCAGAAGTGGCACAAGCAATCTCAAAATGCTTTCGATTTGGTATGGATAATATTAAACCTGGAAAACCAAAAACCAATAGAGAACACCTAGAAGAAGAACTAGGTGATCTTCTAGCAATGATTGGTATTCTTATCGAAAAGGGCGTGGTAAATCGTGAAAATGTTTACCAGGCATCCGAAAAAAAAATTGAAAAACTCAAAGAGTGGTCAAACATTTTTTCGGAAGAGAATAAAGAATGGACTTAAATCAATTAATCCATCTAATCAATCGCATACTATGTTATATGCCATTGAATAGTCCAATTCGCGGAGAACTGGAAGAAATGCTTCAAAATATGAAAGCACAGAGGTCGGCACAGTAAACCGACCAGAAAAAAAATTTAGGAATACAAAAGTGAAAAATCGAAAAAAACTGGAAAATAACCGAGAAAAAAAGTTACTGATCGCGCCATTTGGGCCACCACCGCTTTTTTCTTATAATAGCGTTTTCGCAAACCCGCCGACTATTACGCCAACGGAATTCGAATTAGCTGCTTTGCCAATGCCAGTGAATTGCCTTGCAAATTGAACACAAAAAACAAAAGCAGAGCGAGTCCCGCATTAAGCATAAAATCCAATTTGCCGACAATACCGGCAATGCGGGACTCGCCAACCGGTTTGTTTTGCTTACGGGTTTGCTTACGCCGCACGCTTAGCCACCTTTTGAACAGGCATTGGGCGGAACTGCTTTGCCTTGCGTCCTTTGGCAGGCACTACAGTAACGGCCTTGCCGGATTTCAGAAAATCAATAAACAATTCCAGACCTTGGCAGGCTTTCGCCACACTATTACCATTAACGCTTTGCATCACTTACTCCAATTGCTCTCTCAATGTGTCCATTCTACAGGTTATGGTATACTTGTCAATCGTTGCAGAAAAACAACAGAAATGTCTCAGAAAAACAACACAGTATACCTTATGTGGTTATATTATATAATATTAGGTTATATTGCGAGATTTATTGCGGGTTTATTGCGGAAATTGCGGTATTGTGGGCAAAGACTAAGTGGGATATAATTTCCAATATAATCTAATATATTCCAATATAACGCAATGTTTCACCATATTAACGCTGTATTAACACAATAAAACGTAAACAATTCTCATTTAAATTGCAATTAGCATTACAGATACGTTACACCGCGACATATACCGCGACACTTTTTTGCACATAAATACACTTTTTTACACTATTCTTTCAATTTAATATCTGCTACACGTCCATTTGGATATTTCTCTAATGCTTGTCTTTTTACATCATCGATATCTTTAGCAGATATCACAAACATAGTTAATTGTGGTGATTCTTTATCACCAACGTGCCACATTTCTTTAAACATGATTACATTGTACTCTTTTAATTGATTTTCTTCCATGTTAATCCTTTTTGTTGTATTATTACATTAACGACACAATGCATCAGCAATTGCGTTTAATATAGTAAATGAGGACACGCAAATAAAAATAGCTAATGCAACATCGAGTGGATTTATATTACGCATCACTTTCATTTACCATATTGAAGTGTTTATATATTGCTTCTTCTATTAAGACTTTACCATTGTATGGAACAGAATTGTTGAACATTAGTATTTCACGGCGTGCAATATCGGCACATTCTTTTACTACCAACTCAATCAATGTCCGATTAAACTCATGCACAGAATAAATCGAAACATCATCCGATAATACCTTATGCGCCCGATCAACCAATACATCAACTATATCATCTTTCGTAATATATCGCTTTGTCATGCGACGTGCCATTCTAAATCATCCTTATATTCAATATATTCTGATCCATCATATTCATCAATTCGAAATTCACGGCCAATATCGATCCATTCAATGGTTAAATCTTCAGCACCTGAAAAGCATCGGTTATCACCATAAATCGATTGACAATATTCTATAATTTCATTGTAATGATTTTTCGATTCTATCATACCAACGACAACGGGATCATACAATAATTTTTCTTCACCATGCCAAGAATACCAACCAGCACCATATCCAGGCGAATACAATACTGCCACTTTACCATCACGAATTACTTTTTCCATTATACACCACCTCTAATAAAAATATAATCATCATACTCAAGGAACATATCAGACTTTGGATTCCAATACTTACCTTCTTTTGGATCATAATACAGAGTCATTCCATTAGCATAATGAAATGGTCCCTCTAGACCTTTCACTTTGGAATAGGACTTCTGCAATTCGGTATGTTGGAATACGGTATACGCCATTATTGAAACTCCTCCCAGTTCGTTTCATCGCAATACTCAATTGATTCACCATCATATTCGGCAATGCGGAATTTAGTTCCAATTGGAATCCATTCTACTTGTAAATCTTTCGCACCACCGAAATAATGGTCACCATACTTTTCTTCACAATAAGATTCAATAACATTGGCAGGTTCTTTTCGTTCTACCATATCGACTACAATTGGATCATACATTAATTCATTTATATCATGCCAAGAATACCAACCAACACCTTGTCCAGGTGAATACAATACTGCCACTTTACCATCACGAATTACTTTATCCATTATTGAAACTCCAATAAGTCTGCAACATCATCATCATATAACCATGCAATCGTTTTTCGAACACTTTCATTTACGGAATAATGTTCACGGTACATGGTGTAATAATGACGAAAGAAATTTTCATCACCACGTGCTTCAGTATATCGTTGGGCACGAATTAAAAAATCCATTACATTATTCTCCAATCTCATATTGGTCATCATACCAATCGTCATTGCAACCCGTTACAACATAATTCGGGTCATCAACACCATCAGCATATTCTATATCGTCAATACATGGACAACCATTTTCAAACCATGCATCACGCGCTTCCAAATCATCACCAGAAACAAACGGAAAATAATCAAAATCATCCATTATAATCACCAATTAAACAGGCATTTCAGAAAGGTTTTTCATCGCAAATTTAATCCGATTAATGCGATTCCGCGCAAGCGCGGAAACCCACTTAATCTTGGCCGATTCAAGCGCCTTAAGAGTATCCATCGATTGGCGATTAAGGAACTGGACCAAAGATTTATACTCTTCGGAAGAAGGATCAATCCGATCAACATCAGCCATCATCTTTCGAAGGGTGACGATTTTCAATTCGACGACATTCATTATTAAAATCCTATTAAGCAATAACAATAACACGGGGCGATTTAGGATTGTCCATAAAACAATGCCCCTGCAACGGCGCGGTAAAATAATCCGTATTGGATTTTTTCTCCTCTTGCCCTTCCCATACCCGTTTAATAAACTTGGCACGGAAAGTACCATCGGTTTCAAAAATACCAACTACCTTACCAATAATAAAACAATTGTCAATACCATTGAAGTCAAAAGACTTGACAATATCACCAATACGCATCGCTTTGTGCATTTTCTGTTCCGTTTCGTTCACCATGGATACCATTATACAGGTTAGCGCGGAAAAGGCAACCTGTTGTTCCTATACAACAATTGCCCGTTCCATGCATCCACACTATAATCCACCACTCTATTGTTCCAATGATTGGATTCGATTAATAATAGATTGAATAGAATTAATGAAAGAAATATCACCTGATTCTAACTTGTCCATATCCGGACTATTACCATTCATCTTATAAGCAATTAATGCAGACTTAATCGTTAAAATATCAATATAGTCCAATGGCACCCACCCAACAACAGAATTGGTTTTATGCAATTGGTACATATTATTCGTCCTCCTCCTCTTCCTCTTTATTTTCCTCTTCCCATTCGGCAACAGATTCAGAAATGAAAAATGTTTCATCTAATTCTGATGGTAACATTTCTAATATTTCATCCGAAGTAAATCCTGCATACTCATAATAATCATCATTACCATCACGATATATGCCGGCAAAACCCATACCAGGTTCATAATAATAAACCTCTACCTCATAACCCATCTCTTCCAATGCCATATAAAATGCAATTGGTGGTGACCACGCAGTATCAAAAGATAACACAATTTCAGTATCGGATTGATCAACAATATTAACACCGGTATCCCACTTGGTGCCCCAATTGGTTACATTCCAACCATACCAATCACTCTCAGATTCAGGCATAGGAACAAATTTACTAAAAAAATCATTCTCGCTTGAGGATTCAGCAGCGGCAATAACTTTCGCCATCAATTCTTTATCATCAGACTTGATCGTAACACAATTTGAACACCAATTAGGCATAATATATTTCCTTTAAATTAAATAGCAATGTTTATAATGTTACCAATTCTACCCATTCACCTTCAAGAGGCAAACCAAACATTTCGGTTTCCTCGGCAGTATATACCTCAAAATTATCTGAATCGGTATAACCTTCATCATTCGACCATAACAATTTATGATCATTAACACAACGAACAACATAACGCATAATCAAGCAGCCTTTAACATAATGGTTGGGTACTTTACAAAACCAGTGGTATCAGTCTTTGCCTTACCCTTGGCATAAAGACCAACAATAACATTTTTAGGGTCAAGAAACCGCAAGTCGGAATCATCACCATTAAACACGGGCAGACCGAGATACGATTCTGGGAATGCAGAACCTTTTTTGATACCAAAAACAACCGCAACATTATAACCTTGTGCAATTGCCTTTGACACGGCGGCATCATTGCCATCAGCGGCAGAAAAGGTCAGACTGTAATTGGTAACCAAATTGATTTTACGACCAAGAATCTTGGTGTAATCATAGAAAATGCAATCCGAAAACGCATGGAAGATATTCATAAACGATACACCATTGCGAATAACGGGATACTTTTCCCATGCAATGTCAGAGGTACCGTTAAGACGGAAAACAGGAGTAAAACCTTTCTTCGCCGCTTGCTTAATTGCCAATTCAATATCAGCAACCAAAAGGCGCATAAACTCGGCACGATCCTCAAAAAACAATTTGGTCTTGCGGATTCGCGCTTGCTGAATAACATTGGTGGTTTCACCACGCTTAAACATACCACCACGACCAGCGAGGTTTAAACAAGCATCGGTGCAACCGATGGTTCGTTTAGCACAAACCTCATAACCCGACAAATTTGCGGGTGCAAGGTGCAGAATATAAGTGGCATAATTGGATGCCAAACCTTTGGCGACCTTTGGATTACCGACAGGAGCAGTTAGCAATTTCATCAAATTTCCTTCGTTTTTCTCGACTTCAGGAATAATTATACACTAGTCCAGGCAAAAAGCAACCATGTTGCCTGGAAACAACATCAATACGTTAGTCCAAACTCCGCATTAAATTGGGTATAAAATTGAATTATAAAGTCCTCTACATCCTCAGTCTTAATACCGGCAGTATCATCCGGATCCCGTCCAATATAATACGCATAAGCACGGCGAGGACCAAATGCCCAATCATCATGCAAATTTGCAATATCCAACAATTCTTTTTTCGAAAAATGATAATTAACCATTTCTTTATCAATCAATACGGCTTGCAACATTTTATTTTCCTTCATTCAATAACTGTTTATCATCATCCTCGGCTAACCATTGCCGACAATAAAAATATTGTCCAAAAGATTCTTTTAAGCCCCATGGATATCCTTCTCGGACTAACCATGATTCCATATTAGGATGCAATTCATTGTCCCATATCTTAGGAAATCCATACTTCCATCCACTTGGTGGATCAACCCATAGTTTCATATATTATACTCCAAAATGTTCTTTAATCTCCCGTACAGTAAGATTTGCCGGGTACTTTGTCTCCATATCTAGCATCATTTGACAACATTCATTTACAATCAACTTGGCGAATCGTTCAATAAATTCTTCTTGCGTATCCCACTTATCACTGGAATCTTCTCTAGCAGCCTTTAACCAACATTCTTTAATTCGTTCGTTCATTCTTTATATACCAATGATTTGGAATACATTTTAGTTTCAGGACATACAAAATGCATAATATCCCGACCAATGTAATCCTCTTCAACATCAAGGAATTCCACTTCATCAACCAAATGCCGTTTCTGACATTCGGCACAACTAATATAAAAACTCATTATTTTTTACCAGAAAAATAACCATAATTGACACCGAGATTAAACTCAAGATATTCGGTATCGCCATTGGTTTCATACGCCTCATGGAGCCAACGAATTGCCATTTCACGATTACGACAACCGCATTCCATCATTTTAGCAATGGTTTCTTCCAACTGTTCAGCGGCCAATGCCTCTTCTTCAAGGCGAACAACCTCATTACGATTAATAACGGTTTGCAAATAAGTCAATTCGGACTCAAACATTGCTTCAGTCCAATTGGACGTGTCAATACCACGAGGACGCATACCATATGCATCCTTGTATGCGTCCCAATAGATGCATTGGAATTGCTCAATACGGGGCATTTCTTCCCATGGGACATACTTGTATTCCATTGCAGACTCGACGGTGGTTTGATTGACTTGGTTCATTTCGATTTCCTGTTCGTTTTCGTTCACAACAGAGTCCATTCTACAGAAACCGGACGGAAAGGCAACCGTTGTTTCCACGCAACACTTGACATTTCCATCACCTTTTTGTAAAATTTCAAATCTTTAATAATTGGTCAATATTATACATTTTTTTCATATATTGCGATGGATTATCCAAAACACTAACCTCCAAATCGCCTATTCTTTTTGGTAATGTTTTAATCTCAAAATTGCAATTGTTTACTTCTTTGAATATTTTAATAATTTCTTTCACACTATAACCATAACCATGCCCTAGATTTTCAATACATCCACTTGGTTGTTCTACCGCTTGAATCAATGCATGACATATCTCATTGACATGGACATAATCTCTTATGCAAGTACCATCTTTTGTATTGTAATCGTCACCGTATAAATTGAATACACCAGTTTTTGTAGCATTGATTAAATTATACATTAATCCATCTGGATTAGTAGGTACAATACCATCACTACCTAAAACATTAAAAAATCTGAATATACTATAATTATGGTTTTTGCAAAATTGTTCTGTTACTTGTTCGGCCGCTCGTTTACTGATTCCATACACATTATGCTGGTTTTTAGCACCACCGGTACTAGCCAATACAAAATTATTAGTTTTTATATTTTTTAAAACATTTATTGTGCCTTGAATATTGGTCGTGTAATAATTTATTGGATTTGATTCACCTTCACCGACTCTAACTTTAGCGGCCAAGTGAACAATACAATCGAATTGATTTTTAATTTTAAATTTTTTGGTTATATCTACACGATAGAATTCATTCACAGGAATAACAGGATCGACAATATCTAGACCATGAATTTCATATTGATCTTTCATCAATAGACATAAATGGGATCCAATATATCCTGACGATCCTGTTATTAAGATTTTCTTTTTATGCATTAAGCAGCATTCGAAAATTTTATTGCATACTCCAATGCTTCCTTGACTGGTTGCCATCCACGCCATGGTTTATTCATATCGAATATTTCCCAAACGTCATTCTGATTTAGAATATAAAGATAATCAAGACCATCAGAGTCATCAATAAACTCTTCCCTAGTTCCATATTCGGAAGCGGGTACCATTTCACGATCCATATCGCGGCAATGGAATACAGTTTTATCAATACCTTCACGAAGAGATGAAATAGAACCACCCTTGATCAATGCAACCGCAGAAGGCAATGAATCAAAATACTTTAGAAGCAATGCACCATTGTTTGTGACATAACCATCCCAATGACAATACACGGCATGGATAATACATGGGCCCATTTCAGGCAGACCAGTTTCAATTGCAATAGCAGAGCGAGTAGCCATTATTATTCAACCTCAGGAAGATAAGATTCTAATACAGAAACAGACAATTTATTCAACAATTCAATAATTGCCGTTACATCACGATTTTCCAAATCCAATTCGATTTGACCAATAACACGGTCAATCAATTCTTGTTTAGTCTCATCAATCATTGCAATTCCTTAAGCAAAAACACGATCAAGGTTTTCCTCGATCAAAACAACATTTTTAATAGAACCAAATACCCGAATTGGATTAATCAATTCAACTCTATGTTGGACTTGACCACCGTATTTAACACGGGATTCTGTAACAGTACCAGAAAACGGAAACATATCGAGGTACAAACCCGAAATAAAAGAACCAGTCTTATCCCAACCCATTATAGGTCTCCTGTTACAATTGAAACGCGCTCAAGGACTTCCGCTCGAATCAATTTGCGGCGCCCTTCCGATGAGCGATCAATCAAATTCTTTTGCACAAAAGAAACCAAATAACCCAATGCAAAACACTTTGCTTCGGTTTCTGACGCGCCAGTCGCCATTTCGCGTTTCACTAGAACCTCAGCCAACAAATCCATTTCAGTTTTCGTAAACATTACAATTACTCCCGGTAATCATCAAAACCGCGCTGAATATCAGCATCGGCAACAACATGGGCCATATAGGCATCAATATAATCGTCATAAAAAGACAAGACATCCTTCAATTCAAGTTTAAACACCGATGCAACATCCTCGGGTGACCAACCACAATCAAAGGCATCCGCAACATCCGAGCAATAAACTGTATAATTCACTTTCGACACGTTTTTTCCTTCGTTTTCGTTCACAACAGAGTCCATTCTACAGGTTCCAGGCGGAACGGCAAGTGTTGCACGGACGCAACATTCACGCTTGCCGGTACACCGAAAAGGTCCTAGCATCCCGCTTCAGGCAAGTACCAGACCGGTTATAGTAGGAAGCAATACGATGTTTCCGTGGTCCACGATACCGAATACGATACTTAGAACCATAAAAATCCCGAAATTGATTCAAAAATTCAATTGGAATATTAGAATAAACGGCAACAAATTTGCCATCCGTTACAAGGTACTTTTCAAGAATTGATATCATTTTGCTTTGGGTTTTCGCTTCGTTTTCACCATGGAGTCCATTGTACAGGTTTCTGCCGAAACGGCAACCTGTCGTTTTTTGGCAACAGTTTCGTTGTTAGAACGCAACAGCATTGACAATAGTGCATTATCTGATTCCATGGACGCATGAAATACGGACTCGGGATGCGGATATTCTCCGGCATCCCATTGGTTTTGGCGTATTTTAATTTGGTCTTGTAATTCTGTTTTCAAATCAGGCATTTTCTGAATACCAAATCTTTTTGCATACTTCTAAAGAATACTCTGCCTTATCTTGGCAATCCTGCATAAACTGCTCTTCTTTTGAAGGCATAACTGGTGCAGAATTAATTTCAGACACTAATGCCGGCGGCACTGGTGTTGCAACAGCAGTATTGACATTTGGAGTATTGGAAACTCCTGTACTAAAAATAGAAATAATAGAAACAATTACAACTCCAGCAAAAATAATACGCCAAAACATACCGACAATAGCTATTACTACTGCAGCAATAATGGCCATTTGGACCATCGTTACAGAAAAACCATATTGTGCAAGTGTATCAAGAATCATAATCAATAAGCATCACAATGTACATTAACGGGCAACATAACTTTACCAGCATCTGTTTTGTAAACCAGATATTCGGTATTTGGTTTCATTTTAGAATTGATGCATTGACGGGATGCTTGAATAACTTCCATTCTATGCATTACTTCAGGACCATCATACCCTTTAATTGGTGTTGGCATTGATTTAACATCAACTGGTTTGGCACTAGAACAGGCACCAATCAAAAGACTGGTTGCCAATACGACATAAACTTTCATAAAAACTCCTTAATTGGTCAGAACATATTCTGCAAGGTTTTCCCAATTGTTATTGGCATTTGCCTTACGAATTTTAGTAACTTGAATCAAAGTACGCAATGACAATTCTTTGACTGAATCTTGCAACTTTTCAATCAGACGCATTGCATCTTGTTTGAATGTCATTTCGTATTCAGGCATAAAGTCTTTTTGATCCAACAAATAGAACATACGCTCGACCTTTTGTTGATTGGTCATTGTCAAATCAACTGTCATTGACCGAGTGATAACAGCCTGATCCATTGCATGGGAAGGAAGATTGGAAATAAAGACTACTCGCCCTTTGAATTCAAAACAATTAGGCAAATCCTCATCTTTGAAATCGGCACGCCATGAAATAATACGGCGCGAATAAGAATCTAATGCACCTTTGAGTAGATTCAAGGACACAGGATCACGCAATACAGAATCACAATCATCAAATACAATTACAGAATCACGATTCTCGTAAAGGGTACGATACAAACCTTTTGGTGTAGAATAACCTTTAATGACACGGAAAGTCTTTTTAGAATTCAAAACAGAGCCGACCTCATAATCATCAAGGACGGAAACATCCTTGAGTCCAGAATCGGACAATGCCTTGGTAACTGTAAAGGACTTGCCAAGACCACCAGGACCCGTAACGATAACGGATGCTTGATCGCCTTTGGACAACATCATAACCATATCCGATACGAATCCGAATCGTTGGTTAATAGTAAACTTGGATTCTACGGGTGCCGCAATAACGGCCGCGGCCAATGTGGTTTTGCCTTTAGTCGCTTGGCGGATTACATAATCCATATGCTCTTTTTTTGTACGCTTCACGGTTTTGCCATCAATAACAGCAATATATTTACCACCAACAAACTTAACATCAATCATAACAACTTCCAAAAAATCTCACAACAGAGTCCATTCTACAGGTTCCGTGGAAAATGGCAACGTGTTGTTTCCACGCAACATAATTTGGCGGATAGTATAGGATTCGAACCTATGCACCAATTTCTCGGTGACGGATTAGCAATCCGTTGCATTAACCACTCTGCCAACTATCCAATGGTGCCTTGACCTGGATTCGAACCAGGCACCACCGCCTTATCAAGACGGTGCTCTAACCTAATGAGCTATCAAGGCAATATGGTGGGTCTACCCGGACTCGAACCGGGAACTCTCAGATTAAAAGTCTGATACTCTGACCAATTGAGTTATAGACCCGAAAAATCACAACAAAATCTATTCTACAGGTTCCGCGGAGAATAGCAACGTGTTGTTTTTAGGCAACTATTCTTCTTTTGGTTGATTTGTATACTTTTGCGATTCACTTACCAAATAATTTACCCATTCTCGAAATTGAATCTCATTCATTTCTTTATTACGAATGGCATCATGTATTGCCCATGACGGATAATCCTTAAACTTTTCAATATCAACTAATTCTTTTAGTGTTTTCATTCTTCAACCTCATCATCGCCGCGACCAACTAGGTATGCAGATTTTAACCATTTAACAACAAGATCATATTTACGACCATCATATTCTAAATCAGCAAATAATCGTTCGGCACGAACACCAAACCCTTCTGTTTCATAAAACCATTCATCAAATTTATTCATAATACAACTGTCCCAATAGTGCCATTAGACTTTACAAAAAACAATTTATTGACCATTGCCCAATCTTTAGCAGGCATTGTGGTACCACTAAACTCATTCAAATATTTTACTGCATCATTCATTGAATCAAAACCAACAGACTTTAGAAAATTCTCATTATATGGTTTTGCCACAAACCTTTTAGATTTTGCCTGTTCTGATGCATCAGGTGTAAATACGTCAGCAATTGTTTTTTTGCGTTTAATGCGAGGGCGAAAAGTAATAAGCGGTGATGCAACTGTTTTTTTCTTTGCGACCTTTACTGGTTTCACCTTTGGTGGCGGCAATGTATCAATCAACATAATTGCTTGGCAAATTTCCAATACGGGTTTGCCAAGTTTAGTAGCGATTGTTGCAACGTCAAAGCCCATATCCGCAAAGGATCGAACCTCTTTAATAAAAGACTTTTTCATTTTATAACCAACTATTTTTTAAAACATACACTTTTTCACCGCGAATATGGACATCAATCTGCCTTTTCTTCAACTTCAATCGTTTCGCATAGTAACGGGCACGACCTAAGTGCTTGGTAGCAATAAAATTACGACCACCACCATTGGGATAATCAATCCAACGGCAACAGACGTAATATAATTTTTTAGGCCAACAATACTTCATATATTTCATTTAATAATCATCACCATAATAACCATAGTCCTCATCGGTACCATAACCAGCAGAGGCCATAGCAGAATCAAAATCACCATCCATTGAATCATCATAATCTTCTAATTCAATATCCATATTTTCAAAATCTGATTCCATCATATGTTCTTTAATATTAAGAACATCATTAACGGAAACACCGTATCGAATGGCAATATCGCCGACATCATCACCGGCACAAAGTGACTCTTCAATATCCAATGCCAATGCAGACATTTTACCCACAATAAACTTCCTTATGTTTAGGTTTACGATTGTATTTGGTTTTAATGGTATGACGGACACCAGGTTTAATCGGCGTCCGACAGAACGGTTTCGGCACTTTGCCGACGATTGGTTTTGTGTTCGTTTTCATCATGGAGTCCATTCTACAGGTTCCAGGCGAAACGGCAAGTGTTGCCGTAAAGCAACACTTCTGTCTCTTCCACACAACACTTTAATCGCCAGAATCAATCTCATAAAAATCATCGCAATGGACGCAATTATAAATGTGTAATGACCGAAAGCGCGAATCGGATTTGGATTTATATTCATGTTTACATGGCGTACCATCAGGACGCAATGACACTGCACCTGTTGGTAAACTAAACATATATTGACCACCGCAATTATCGCACGGAAGTGTATCGGTAACTGGATTATAACCAGAATAGATTCTCTTATATTCTTGATGCTCTTCAGCAACAGGCATCCGCGTAGTGCCATTGCAAACCGGACAAATACCTTTCATTTTAATAACCTCCATTGAAACCACTTTGCGCAGCCAATTCATCGTACATAATGCAATACGCAGTATAAACATCACTACGCAGATTTTTTACACCTACGGTTTCAAGTTTATCCAATGCTTCCCACATAGAGATATTAGGGTCAACATCAAGATTGGCAATTGCTTTACCAAGAATTGATTTAGCTTCAGTAAGCGTCATTATTAAACTCCAAAAAGTTTCAAATTCATTTCACGGACTTTCAATTCTTTTTCCGTGTATTGTACGGCATCCCATACGCCATCGACGCATACAGACACAATGTTAAAAGAGTAAATGGATCCAGTTTCCGTATAATACCCTTCCACTTCGGCAAGGCGAGTAACGCCACGCATATTGTCTTTCATGGTACCAAACCAACCGTTGGCAAGTTTAATACGCATACCTTTTTTAATTTCAGACGTTTTCATTACAAAATTTCCTATCAGTTTATATTACATTGACCAGTACCGTTCGGTACTAGGATCCACACAAGTGCCACGGTCACCACGGCGAATTTTCATTTCATCACCAGTCATAAGGTTTTTAACAGTAACCTTAAAATCGGCATTATGCCGCAAAATCATTTTAATTTCTTCTTTTTGTTTACGCTTTGGCAAACTGGCCAACATGGAAACAATTGTACTTGCAAAATAACCGGCAGCATAATCGGCGCCTTCATCCTCAACCAATTGTTTAAGGGCTGCAGCCATTTCGTTTTGATTTTCAGTAGTCCACATATTTAAGTCTCGTTTCATTCACAACATTGACCATTCTACAGGTTTTGGACCAAGTGGCAACTGTTGTATGAAAACAACAAAAGTGTTGCGTATTTACAACTATTCTGCTTTTTGTTTTTTTGGCATATTTAATGGATTATGCTCGCCTTTTGTAATACTTCTTTGTTGGCGTCTAATCCAATCTTTACCAAGAGGATTTTTAACTTCAGACGATGCAATATGCCTAATGTGTTTATGTAGTTTATGTAATGCATCATGATCGACACCTTCTTTTGAATTGTCAATCACATGAAAATTGTTTTTACCAAAATGGTCTTGAAATTTACCAATGTTATCATGTACTTTATGCCATGAATTGGTTACAACATGATCTGGTACCGATCTATCACGCATCTTATTTCTTTTATGTGCAACATCTAATGAGGTATTAACATATAACATATGTGTATCATAACCTAATGACTTTAGATGCTCAGACTTTTTATGTATTTCATGAAAGTCTTTACCTGTTCCGTCAATGACCATGCCTAATCGTCCTTTATGATATAAATGTGCCTTTTTAGCAGTTATATCTTTTGCACGTTGACGCACTTTATCTCTTTTTTCTGCTTCATGTTCAGGCATTTTAGGGTTTAATCCATGTTTTTTCATGCCATGTTCAAATGCATCATCTGAATTGACCATCTTAAATCCTAAATCACCACGAACGTGTTTAACAACATGAGATTTTCCTGATCCTGGACCACCTGCAATAAAGATTGCTTTTAACTTTGCCGGATCATGTACACCTTCTGATAAAAATTCTTTGAATGTTAACATGGTAACTCCTTGTTCCGATCAACTATTTATATTTGTTGTTCCGAAACAACAAGGTTGACTACCAAAGCAAATTGGTATACTATTATTATATCTTAACAAAAGGAAAAAAGATGTATAAATCCAAAGTAACGGATTCATTTGTAATGGGTTTTATTATTGCCGGTTGGTTGTTTGTGGTTACCTTATTGGTAGCGGGTATTGTTTAATTGCAACGGCGACATAGATATAACGCATGGTAGAGAATCCAGTTGACACAAAATTTGGTAATGTTGCAAAATGGCAACAGGTTGCCGTTTAATGAAATGTCTGTCATAATTGAATCATGTTGAGTAACAGAGGTAGAAATGAATAGAAATGCTAAATCGTTTATTGTTGCGGCTCAAGAATTGTTCGGTAAAAGTCCAATTCTGACCCGTGATGGCATTCAACAAGTTGTTGAAGAAAAGGGTGTCGCTTATCCTTATTGGTTGGTAACCAAAAGCGAATACCGTTATGGTCGCGGTAAATATAAATTGCCTTCTGTTTTTGAAGGCACCTTTAATGCACCACCTGTACCAGAAGTTGAACCAATTGCATTGGCTGCACAAGTAGTCCAATTACGTCAAACTAAATTGCAAGACGATTCTGATTCTGCAATTCCTGAAAAGTTTCCAAATTATGTACCTTTTGGTTTCTTTAAAGATTTGCAAAACATTGTTCGTTCTAAAATGTTTTATCCAGTTTTCATTACTGGTCATTCTGGTAATGGCAAAACACTTATGGTCGAACAGGTTTGTGCCGAATTGAATCGTGAATGTATCCGTGTTAATATCTCTATTGAAACGGATGAATCCGATCTATTGGGTGGTCCTGTTCTTGTTGACGGTAATACTCCATTCCGTGATGGTCCTGTATTGCTTGCAATGAAACGTGGTGCAATTCTTTTGATTGATGAGGTTGACCGCGGTTCTAATAAACTTATGTGCCTGCAAGGTATTCTTGAAGGTAAATCGTTTTATAATAAGAAAACAGGCGAGGTTATTAAACCTGCACCTGGTTTTAATGTAATTGCTACTGCAAATTCAAAAGGGCAAGGCACGGATGAAGGTAAATACCTTGTGCAAATTCTTGACTCTGCATTTTTGGAGCGTTTTCCAATTACTGTAGAACAAGAATACCCGACTGCAACAATTGAAAAGAAAATTCTTGCGCCTCTTATTGCAGATAAAGATTTTGTTGATAACCTTGTACAATGGGCAGATGTTGTACGCCAATCATATAAACAAGGTGCAACAGATGAATTGATTTCTACACGGCGATTGGTGCATATTGCAAAAGCTTTCGATATCTTTAAAGATCGTATGAAAGCAATTACATTGTGCCTGAATCGTTTTGATGAAGAAACGAAAACTGCTTTTCTTGACCTGTATTCAAAGGTTGATGCTAAAGTGGAAATGACCGCTAATACAGATAGCGTGTTGAGTGTTGTTGATAATGATATTCCCTTTTAATTGGAGTTTAATGTGATGAGAACGAATACTAAAATTAACCGTCATGAAAACATTGCTGCTGTTTTGCTTTCTGGTAATCCTGTTTCACCTAATGAAATTCTTATGTGTTTTAAAGACACGGATCAAGAAAAGGTTCTATATAGGTTGAGTACAAACATTTATAATATCCGCAAAGATGGTGGTGTTATTCGCGTACATAAAGATGGCCGAAAGGTTGTTGGTTATCAATTGATGAATCCGGAAGAATTTGATATGCGAGGACGTTATATTGGAAAACCATTGACACCTAAGCAAGAACCAGTTAAAATGGAACCTGAAGTGTTGGTAGTTTCTGGAAATATGACTGAAATTCGCATCGAAAAAGAAATGCAAGTTGAATTGGTTTAATAGGAAAATAAATGAAAGTCTATATTGGTCCGCCTGTAGGCTGGACACCGCCCAATCTTGAACCATTTTTAACAAAGGAGTAATATCATGTACGGAACCAGTTATTACGGAAGCAGTTATAGAGGAGCCGAAGCAATCAATACTGCCATGGCTCGTGTTTATGGCCATATGGGGTTGGCCGTAGTGACCAGTATGATTGTGAGTTATTTTGTTGGCACAACACCAGCATTGTTGGCATTTTTCTTTACCGGAGTAATGAAATGGATTGTGATGTTTCTTCCACTGGTATTGGCATTTGTTGTGCCGTGGGCATTGAGTAATGCCGGAAAGACCATGGCACCTGTACTCTTGCACATATTTGCTGGTGCTATGGGCTTGAGTTTTGCTGTGATCTTTGCTATCTATCAGATGGGCAGTATTGCTGGTGCTTTTATGGCCGCCGCAGTATTGTTTGGTGTGATGAGTTTTTACGGATACTTCACTAAACGCAGTTTAGACAGCATTGGAAAATGGCTAATGGTAGGATTAATTGCTATCTGTATTACCAGTATAATTAACATTTTCCTACAAAGTGGTCCATTAGCACAGGTAGTCAGTGCATTGGCCATTGTGATCTTTACTGGACTTACTGCATACGATACTCAAAAGATTCGTGAAACACTGATGTATGATGATGATCATCGTTTGGAAATCATGGGTGCATTGACATTGTATATGGATTTTATCAATCTCTTTTTGAGCCTTCTGCAGCTTTTTGGCAACAGACGAGATTGACCGTTGACAGCCAATTAGCGTCGTGTTACAATTACGCATACTGAACAAACAGGAGCAAAAATTGGCTGTTACCAAAAACAAAACTATGAATAGTACCACTATTCGTGCAACCTCCAAAAAAGACCCTAGCCCTAAATGGGATGGGGCAGAAGAATGGACTGGAGAGCAATTTGCCGCTCGGTACCGTGAGGCCATGAGCTACTACAATCTTGAGTTTTCCGGCAAGGCTCTCAAGCCCAAAGTCATTGATTGGATGTCTCGAGCTGAATTCACAAAGACAGACATACAGGCATTTAAAAATACCAAAGACTGGCGTAGTACTTTGACCATGGGAGCTATTGCCAGTTGCCTACTCAAAGGTATGCCAGCAGTTCATCCTGGATTCAATGGCGGTCGCAACAGTGCCGAATGGCTTAAACTTGGTATTCAAAAGGTCATTGCAGATGGTGCCGAAGATGAAGCACCAGAAGAAGAAGTCAAGGTTAAACGAGTAGAAGCACCTGTAGTCAGCATTCAAGACCGCATTCGTGAGCAGGCAGGAGATATGAGCGAAGAAATTGATGCTGCCATTGACAGTTATTTGGTAGATTCAGACAATTTTAATCCTGCAAATTATAAAATCCTCAGTTTGTTACGCAGTAAGCAGGCCAAACCGGCTCATGCAAGAATGATCAAATCATTCTTTGAATTTGGTTATAACGAACTGCTGGAATTAGCCGGTGGCTCAGCAGACGAACAGTTACGTGAAGCATACAGTCGGCATCCACGTAAAAATCTCAAGAAGCTGATTGAGTTTTACAACAATATTATGACTGCCTGCGACCAAATTGCGGCAGAAGCCAAGGTCCTAAAAAAGCCTCGTGCCCGTAAGGTTAAACCTGCTGAGGAATTGGTCAAAAAAATCAAATTCAAAGTCAGCGATGACAAATTGGGTATCACCTCAGTGCCTCCTTCACAATTAGTGAGAGCACAGGCCGCTGTAGTATATAATGTCAAGACTCGTAAAATTGGCTATTATATTTCCAACACCAGTGAAGGGTTGGCTGTTAAGGGTGCCGGGTTAACCAGTTTTGTAGAAAAGAGCCTGCAAAAGACCCTGCGTAAACCCGCAGAACAACTTAAAGAATTCAAAGAACAAAATACGCAAAAACGTTTTGAAACTTGGTTTACTAAAAATCTTAAAACCACCGAAACTCAACTTAATGGTAGGTTTAGTGAAGATGTAGTAATTCTTAAAGTTTACAAATAAATCATAATAAAATCCTTGTACTAGTGCGAGTAAATAAATGTGTGAAAAAATTATTTGAAATTATTTCCGAAGCTCGACAGCAGAGATCTAATTGGATCAAGTTAAGCTATGTGTTTGTAGTGTTTTTAGCATTTGTAACCATAAATTGGTCTACTATAGTCGAAACATACAGCCTAGCTTTATGGGTTTCTATTTCTGCTATTTTAATTCCCATAGCGGCTATTTGGTGGTATTGGACCGTAAATTTAGTTCGCAAACTGTTGAATCATAGAGAGGAAGAGTTTAAAATAATAGAATCTATTGTTCACGATCTTCAACATATTAAAAAAGATTTAGACGAGCTTAAAAAAACCAATAAATAGACCAGTGGACTTTACGACTTTCATCCCACTTTAAATATTCTGCATGTCGTCAAACTTACTTTACAGGAAGGCAAGAGATGGCGAAATTTTATTCAACAAAAACATATGGCAATGATCGAGGATTAAGTTGTTGTTTTAGACAATGGCGGGCTAAACACAGTCATTGTAGCACACTGCATGGATATAGCATTGGTATTAAATTAATATTTGAATGCGAAACACTAGATGACAAGAACTGGTGTATGGACTTTGGTGGACTCAAATTATTTAAAGAATGGGCTGATAGTATGTTTGATCATACCTTGGTCATTGCCGAAGATGATCCATTGCTAGACCGTTTCAAGCAGATGAGTGGTTGGAGTAGCGATCCAGAACACGACGGTAACCCGGATCGTGTAAAAATAGAACCTTATCGTAGATCGGGTGTTTGTGATTTGCGTATTGTACCAGGTGTGGGCTGTGAAATGTTTGCCAAAATGTGCTACGACAAAATGGCCGAATTATTAGCTAGTGGTAACATGCGATATCCCATTAACCCTAATGTAAGAATTAAAAGTGCCGAGGTTTTTGAGCATGGAGCCAAC
>Ga0209400_1000913_pt1 | contig 25160 bp, 24 predicted proteins | sample M_130807_EF_Meta_FD_187313 | JGI IMG/M metagenome (GOLD analysis project Ga0209400, IMG submission 187313) | Freshwater microbial communities from Lake Montjoie, Canada to study carbon cycling - M_130807_EF_MetaG (SPAdes) (version 2) | ecosystem: Environmental > Aquatic > Freshwater > Lake... | reverse complement strand
ATTGGAAGTGTTACGCCATTCAGTAGGAACATGCCACGCGGGCGGTTTGCTCTTAGTTTAACAGGGACACACCAACCAGCTTATGACTGACGACGAAATCCGCAGCATCATGTATAACCACGTTAGTGAATTTACCAGCGGCATCTTATTTACCGATCAGGGCATCCTTGATTTTGCCCATGAATTACTTGGCACGGTCCCACCAGAACCGGAAGATGAAGACCCACGCGCCAGCTACAAGCACCTGATCGACGCTATCCTTGCAAGTTAGTAGACGTGTCCACTACTCACCTAGCGCGGGAGTAGTTGAAGGGTGACTCGGCCCAGGCACAGTAAATGTAGGTGTCACTGGAATAATTTAGGTCACCTCCATCGGTCATTCGCAGCTTGAAGCCGTTTGACAAGAAATCAATGGGGCGCTCATCAACCTCAGCGTCAGACGTGTTGGGCTTGAGCCAATAAGCCCCGGAACCATCGTTGAATGTGTCGCGGGCAGAATCCATTAAACGCCAGCTTGTGCTGCTTGAGGTGATGTTCTTGATTAGCAGAAGCTTGGGTTTAAAGCCTAAATAGACGAATGGAAGCCCTGAACTTGCTTGGTAGCTGCCCATCGCAGAGTACCCGACTACTGGGGCGAAACAGTAAGCGACCAGGTTGCCATTGTTGTTGCCGCCAGCAAGATTCTGCAGTCCAAATACTGTTGATGTGACACCACTACCCCAGTAAGAAGACGACGTAATTGCTGCGTCGGTAGTATTTAGACCGAGAAACTGATCTTTACCTAGACTGGCGTGATAGACAACCCACTGCACAGTTGTAGTGCGCGACTTACACAGGATAAGAGATGGTGCAACTCCCAAACCATGACCCACGGTTGCGGTAGATCCCGTCCCGGTATACGTAACAACAGAGAACCCCGCGCTTGCATTAGCCCGCACCTGACTAGTGATGCTGGGTACTCCGGCAGAGTAAGCATTAGCGTTGATTGTGGTTGTTGAGGTGCCTGCATCCCAGCACCAGCTAACGTATGTCTCGCCTGATGTGTTGTATTGGCTGGAAGCGGAATTGTCTAAGTTAAACCCATTTGCAGTAAACGCTGTAATTGAGCCACTACCATAAAAATTGTCTGATGCAGTCGTATCTGTATAAAGATCTACATTTGAGCCGCGAATTGCGTCGCTAAGCCTGTGAGACCTTCCCACATTGCGACATTTTGACCACACCATATCAGGATTAAATGCCAGGCTAGTTATTGATTGAGTGCTGTTATTCCCTGTATAAAGTACAACATCCATCACCGTATTAGACTTCGTGACTAATGGGGCTGGCAGATTCTGTGTGCAGAGTGCCTTGAAGCCTGATGGTGCGGTGTAGGCAAATGCGCGTTGGCCGAAGTTGAATACACCGCTAAACGTACTTGCCCCATTACTATCTTTATGCGTAGAAGGAAAGTAGACGCCAGCGGTGATGCTTGTGAAAGCTGCGTTTGTCCCACTAGACGGATTGCCGCTTGCCTGCCAAGTTCCGTTTTTACTGAACCACAATTTACCTGCGTCTAAATCAAACGCAACTCCGATAACATCGTTTGCGACCCATGAGTTACCGTAAGAGCTGGCCGAATTGTTGTTATATTTATTTCCATCGGAAGCATAATATCCGTAAGAAAAAGCGCTGTATCCAGGGTATCTATCTGTAGCTGGTACGGCTGTAATGCCAATCAAAGGATTGGATGTAATACTGGTTGGTGTAAACTCAAAATACCATTTACCAGAACTAACACCTATCGAACCGACCGCTGGGCCTATAGAGGCGTGACCAGTGGTTGATATGGTTAGGTCAAGGTTTCCATTGGTGTACGTATGAGCGGCATTAAGCGGATTTAACGTTGCATAATTCCCCCTCACCTCGCCGCCCACGCCGGTGTCGGTCCCGTAATTAGTGGGGGAGTCTACGAGGCTGTCGTTGCCAGCAGCTGATATGTTTACCAACTGCACTCCATCTACTCTTACTTGAAATAATATTCCTCGCTGTGCTCCGTCAGATTGCACACCAACGCTTGTTAGTGTACCGCTACCACTTAATACTGTTCTCCATTGAGCAGAGCTAAAATTATTCCCCCCAGGGGGACTGGATACTGCAACCCCGTTTGCATATATTGGGGCCGAAGAATTAGTGGAGCAACATAACAACTCCACCGAAGATGAATACGACTTAGAGATAGCAAGCGTACCAGTGGCAAGAGTATTATCTAGCGAATAAACACCAGCAGAATTATTTGCATCAAAAATCTGCGCCCATGTCATTCCATAAAGATTAGTGTTGCTAGCCGGAGTGTATGTTGTGGTGGTTGTACTAACACTAAAGTTATTCGGGGTCCAGTTATTCGCCGGGGAGTTCCCACTAGTGTCCTTCCCTAAAGTGCTGGCGGTGTTGCTGGAATTGTCGGCGAATTGTAGATAAAAACCATTTGTGCCATAACTGCCGCCGCTAAATGCCTTAGGTATCCACTGCCCAGTGGTTGCATCAGTCTCCGCAAATGATGCCGGGGTGAGTGCTTGACCGTCGATGAAGTGGATGTTGGCGAGGTAGCCGTTGAAGCCATAAGAAGTAGTACTGGGCGATCCGCCATAAACGCCGTAGTAATGCGTAGTGGCGCTATTCCAATTTAGATCTGCGTTTTGGGATGGCGCATTATACGTTGAAAATGTTTGGAGCGTGTTGTTTACCCACAGTTTTACGCGTTCTGTGCTGGTAGCTTGCGTCGTGTCTACGGCAACGACAATGTGATACCAAGCAGACGCATCTCTAAACAGCGCATTGGTTTGGAAAATATTTGTAGTAGTTGAACTGGTAACGTTAAACATTGTCAAATAGTCGCCGGTGCCTCCAGCGCCGATGGACGAGTCAAAGTTGATAGCGGTTCGGTTATTAGCATCCGTAAAACTATTGAACAGACTCTGGAAAGTCGTTAGACCACTTTTTTTTATCCACCACGAAAGAGTAAACGTCCGTCTATTGCCCGCAGTGCCGACGACTCTAGACAAGTAACCACTGTCACTAGCATTGAAGCGGAGGGATCTACTCACCTGGAGTCCGCCAGCAGCGGCAGCAGATGCCAGCAGTAAAGGATTAACAGAACCTGGAACAATCATGAGACGGTGTTGGTAAGCAGTTGGGCGGTAATGCGGCTAGAAGATTCAACGTAATAAGCAATCACGTTTACGCTGCTAAGCGTGGTACTCACGCTGGGCGCACCACCTTGGAACTTCCAGTTACCTCCATAGGCAACGGTGGCAGCAGTGCCGCTGTTTTGAGTGATTGTCACAACACCAGACTGGCCAGCAGTTTGATTGCTTGGATTAGCAAGCGTTACCGCCCCACCTGCGGGCAAGCTGAGGCTGAAATTATTGGCAGTTGCCAGATCTAATGTCGTCGTACCGGCAGATACAGCGCCCAATGCTGATACCGTCCCACGCTGAGCAACGGTGAATGACTGAACGGCATTGGTTGCCGCAATGTTTGTGATGGCGCCCGCATTGCCGTTGACGCTTAAGACGCCGGTATTTGCAATTGCAGTGCCGGTTACGCTGATGCCACTGCCAGCGGTGGCGACTGTAATGTTTGCGGTGCCATCAAAACTAACGCCTTGAATGGTGCGAGCTGTAGCCAATGCCGTGGCGCTGCTAGCAGTACCAGTCAGAGCAGCGGTGATCGTGCCAGCGCTAAAATTACCCGATGAATCACGGGCTACAATTGCGCTTGCCGTATTTGCGCTTGCGGCAGTAGTGGCGCTATTGCTGACCTTGCCAGCAGTAGCAATGGTGGCCAGTTTGGTGTCTACAATCCCAGCGCTGGCATTGATGTCGGCATTGACGATCGAGGCATTGCCGCTAACGATTACATTACCCGACTGATCAGGGAATACGATGGCGCGGTCAGCCGTTGGATCAATCGCCGACAGATAAGTTTCGTATGCGTTGGCGGTGCTGCCCTCAAACCCAAATGTGCCAGCAGTGCCGATCAGCAACTCACCAGTTACAACACCACCAGTCTTGGCGATCTTTTCATCGTCTAGTTCTTGCAGCGCTGTTTGAACGTTGGTAGCAGCAAGGTTGCCATAAGGTGTAAAGGAGATATTTGTGGCGGTTTGACCTGCAATAGCATTTGAAACGTCAACCAGATCCCAGGTTGCGCCGTTACAAATGATCATGTCCGGCGGCGCAAGCGCTACCACCGGCGCAGGCGAGACGCCGTTACCTGATTCGGATACAACAACGTAATACTGATTTAGTGTTGCCGAACCAGCAGGCAACGCACTGCCGACAGTAAGACCGCCTGCAGTGCCTGCAGTTGTTACTGATGCAACTCTGTTGGTTGATGCATTATACGTGCCAGCATAAACAAGGTTCCCACTAATAACTGTCAATGGTTGCCAGGTATTGCCGTCGTAAATGTAATAATCTTGGTTGGTGCTATCGTAGAATCCCTGACCTGTAAAGTCTGGCGTCGGGAATGTAACCACACCGGAAGTACTACCAGCGCCACCAAATTGGATGGTTGAGTAGTTGGCTAATTTGGGTCCGGTAATTGAGTTAGTACCCAGCAGGCTGACGCTTAACGTCCCAGTCGTCAGCTTGCTTACATCTAAGTTTGGAATATCTGCCGCAGTCAAACTAGCGCCTGCGGTGACAATGCCCTTGGTGGTTACTGTGACTTTTGGATAGGCGCCAGCGGTAAGGCCTGCCTGTGTTGCCAGCGAAATGGTGCCGGTGCTAACGGCAAAATCACTGCCGACGATCACGCCGCCTAGGGCGCTAGAGGTGGCAGCCGTAACCGATAGTGCACCAGCGCCGCTGACTGAGGTGCCAGTGCCTGGGCTAACAGCGCCTGGCACACCAGCAGATGCCAGCGGTAGATCAGCTGATACCAGCGCCACTGCGCCAGTGATGTGGCCCTGTGCGTCGCGGGTAATGCCGCTGGTGGTGCCAGCGGCAACTGAGTTGCTGTGGTTAAGTACGCCGCCGCCGGTAACAGATAGGCCAGTGCCAACGGATACACCACCAACAACTGACGAAGTGGCCAGTGGAATGTCAGCAGCAGCAAGCGTAGTGCCAGCGGTGACGTGGCCTCTAACGTCCACCGTCACCTTGGTGTAGGTGCCTGCTGACGCGCCGCTGGTTGCGTGTTCTAGCGAACCAGTGCTGCCATTGCGAACAATTGGGCTAGTAGGCGCAACCAACCCTAGGTTGCCGCTGGATACCGCTAGGCCGCCGGTGGCTGGAATGCTGCTGGTGTTTAGCTTGGCGGCGGTTACCGTGCCATCCGTCAGGTTAGTGCCGCTGATGCCGCTGAGATTAACCTTGGCAACAGGGATCGAGGCGTCGTCGATCAGTGTGACGGCCTTTTGCGTAAAATCCTTAGCGCTAATCTTTTTGCTTTCGCTTGCGCTTAAGTCGGCAACTGCCAGCGGGTCGGTGGCGGTCAAATCAGCCGACGCTAATGCTGCTAGTTCTGTAATCCGAAGATCAGCCATTTTGTTGCTCCAGCAGCAAGGCGCCGTTACCGTCCTCAAGCTTCAGTTTAGCACCGTCCTGCTGCAGCAGGTAGGACGGTGGATCGGTGATAACTCTTAGGCGAATTTCGCCAGTGCAAATAAAATTAAAAACAGAGCTTACAATTTGCCCTGGGTCAAATGCAACGCTTGCTTGCGTAATTATGCCATCAATTTCAAACCATACTTCATCGTTGCTTCCACCTGCGCCTTGGCCCTTACCGTTGGAAATTAAAAATAACTTAGCTTGAAATTCAGCGCCAAATTGTTGGCGTAAGATTAAGGCATGCATATACGATGCAAGCTCAACATAGCCAGCTGCGCCAGGGTAAGAGGATGTTTGGCTGTAACGGTAGTCGAAGATGCACGACATTTGGCCGCTGCCGGTGATCATTGTTCCGTAATTATTGCGAAATTCATCGCCCAGTGATGACGTATCAACTGTTTCTCTATCTGTTGATATTTCGTATCGCTCAAGGTTGCCAACAACCCTTGGAATTTTATTTAATACACTAGCGGCAATTGGAATGTTTCTTGCAATTGACGATAATGCTATCAAGCCAGTGGCTTCACCTGCAACTGCATTATCAAAAGTGTTATACAAGCGAATGCTGCCTAGGTCATCAACGTTTACAAACCAATTACCATCCTTATAGCGAACGCCGCCGCTCCAACCGGCAGCGGCAACAAAATCAAGATTGGTTCCATCGGTGGTTTTAAACATTACATAATCGCCAGTCAACAAGGCGCCAACTGGAAATTCAAAACTAAATCGTGATTTAGTTGTATTTACATCAGAAGGGTTTACAATTGCCGTCAAGCCATCGGCAATGCTAGTTCTGGTTAGCTGAATTAAGCCTGCAGTGCCAAGATAAATTGCCATTACAGCGTTACCCCAGTTAGTGCTCCGGTAAATTGAAATTGGATTGTGGCTTGCATTACTTCGCCAACCGAACAACTCAATTCGCCGCTGGTTATAATCACGTTACCTTGAACATATTTACCACCCCAACCAAGTTTGATTGCAACAGCAGATTCAGAAACAGCACTGGTGCTAACAATTTTTTCTAATAACGCCTTGGGTGCATCGTCATAATAAAAAATAGTTGCACTACCGCCAAATTGCCGTAACCCAGGCGCATAAGAGCGGTCAGAATCGCTGATCGCCGTGGTTTCCAACGCATCAACACTGGACGAAAGACTCCAGTTACTGACCTTGGCAACGCTGCTGCCGTTATAGGTCAGAGTGCCATCCTTGCCGCTGTAGTAGGTCATGAGTCAAGCACCCCAACTAATTTTACCGTAACCGACATGCGGCCAGGTTTAACGCTGTCAAACTGCGGTGGCTCGGCATATTTGTACTTCATGCCAAACGGTGCAGCGCTATAGCGGTTTGATGTACTTGCACTGCTATCCCCTAGGTGGAACGTAGGATTGCCAGATTTGGCGGGCTCCGTCAAACCAAACGTATAAATGGTGCCGCGACATGCCACGTAATGATCGTAAATGGCAGCGGCAATGGCTTCGGTGGTGTTGTTGTACGCCAAATCAATCGTTTGGTTGGTGCGGCGGCTTCCGTATTGGACCGTGGTTTGTATGCCAGATTGCGAGGTAAAAGTCTTGCTGGGAAAATCGCCCATCGCCAGTGACCGACTACTCGGCACGTAACTAGGGAAATCGGGCCCCTGCGGACTCATGACTGCACCTCGATCACGAACTTATTGTCGTCCAAGTCTAGGTAAGATATGGCGCCATTGGCATTTGTGCCAACATGGCTAGCACCGATATCCAATAGACCATCTTCATCATACGCGATAGACTCGACCTTATATACACGTGGGTATTGATCGGCTGGATCATAAACAGTAAACACCGCACCTCTAAATTTAGGATCGGTTGCAATGCCGCTACTGTCGACCGTCATTGATGCCGACTCAACAGCCGCCATGCCAGATCGCCACCAGTACACTGTTGCCGTTTGACTGTCGAGGCTAGTGGTGGTCACCACCTTGCCATCGTTTAACACGTGGCCATTTTGAAATGATGCTACGTGTCTGGCAGTGCTGGAAAGCTTGAAATACGCGCCAGGCTCAAGGGAGACGGCCTCAGGCAATGTTTTGAATTGGACGGTGTGGGTCGTATTGGCCCGCACTTGAATCAGCAACTTGGCGTAGGTTTTGGCATGTTCGATATTGGTGCAGAAGCCAGTAAAGTCCACGGCTTCGGTTGGTGCGGTTTCGTTTGACGTAAGCAGACGCACCAGCACATTGCGCGTCTCGGCAAATCCGTTCTCGATTTCCTGCCTGTATGTCACCACGACCTGCGGCGCCAGTCGTTGCTCAGTTGAGTACCAATTAACCTGCAGACTATCCTCGATGATGTTGCCATCTGTGAACAACGCGCTGATCTTGGGCTGGCGGGCGTAATCAATGCCATACCCGCTGGCGGAACTAGGATCAATTGGGTAGGTAGGCGCAAGCGAAATCTTGCCGCCTTTAATCACAAAATCCAGCATGAAGTATGGCGCATGTTGATAAGCCCATTCGCGCACGTTGGTTTGACTTGAAATTACGCCATCAAAAAACCAACCATTCGCCTGACAGGCTTTTGCGGCAGCGCGGAAACCATCCCAGTCGATCATGGCCTCCGGCACCAATGCGCCAGAGCCATAGACAGTAGAGCGCAGCAGGTTACGCAAAATCTCAGGGAACAGATGGCTGGCACCTGTAACTCTTAGATCTGTTGGCGAGTTAACGCCATTGCCGCTGCTATCAACCATCAAAGGGATAACTCGTCCAGATTTAGCGTAATAACTAAAGTTACTAAAACTGCTCCAGTCCTTACCGCTGCGCAGTTGCATCCCAGCAATTGCAAGGCTGTTGTATAAAGGCGCAGTTGAATTTCTGCGTTGCTCATTTACATATACAATCTGATGCTCTGGGCTATCTTGATGGCTGCCTTCCTCTTCGCTAAATAAATACACATCAGATACAGCATCCCAAATGTTGACTGGTCTTCCAACTGCCGCTGACCCTGGAGTGCTTTCCAAGCCAGTAATCATAATTGCCGGTAAGCTTGTGCCGTTTACCGTGAACGTTTTGCGGTATCCATAATTATTGCCTTTGCTTTGGACAAATAATTTAACAATTATTGTCTCAGTTGTATTAGCCCGTATACCAACGCGGCTAACAGAACTTGACCAGCCAGGAGGTATGTCAACATAAAATTCCTCACCATTATATATTCCGCCATCAAAACCAACTGGCTGGATTGTTTCGTTTACTTGAAACTCGCTGATCCAGCCATATGTGTAGCCTGAGTATCCAGCTTGGTTCATATCAGAGTTATATATTGGATCGTCTACGGCTACGCTGTAAAGCATTATATTTATGGTTATATTACGTCCACTTGAGCTACGCAAGTTTAAATTGCCTGTCGTCCTTTGCCCTGCGCTGCTGGGAAGTTCAACACCTAACACGCCCATGTGCAGCCAACGCTGGCGCCAGCCGGTAGTAATTGACGTAACAGAAAATGAATTTATTATATTCTCATGCGCGATTCTGACTGTTAGGCCTGAACCGTCGCCGCCGCTAGTGCCATAAACCCCTGGGGCTGGCGGGTTACTTGTAATCAATGAATCAGGAGCAAAAGCAGTAACTGCATTATTGGTTGGTTCAATCGGTCCAGATACGCCGCCCCAGTACATGACTTTATTGGTGCCTGCGTAAGCATCAATTCCGGCGCCTGGATTGCCTACATAGCTAATATTTACACCACCATCCTTAGATGCAAATGACTGCAAGCTTCCGTTGCTTGCATCTAATATGTAAGCATATTGGTGAAGCCTGATAAATGCACCGCCTGATACAGGCACAAATCGCACTTCATAAATATCCGCTCCAGCATAAAAAGCTAATCGAATAAAATTATATTGGCCAACTGGATTATTGCCTTTTACGCCAAATGGCCGATCAGATATACGCTGCCATGAAGAATCTCCAGAAGATTTGCGATATTCAACATGAAAAAAGGAATAACGGAATCCATAGTCCGCATATGTACCATATGTAACATTGCCACCGCCAGCTTCGATTTGCTCTGCCGTTGCTTCAGATTGAATGCTAGAGAAATTTACAAGGCCATTAAAACGTTTGTAAACTGTCGATTTAATTCCAATCTCAACTTGGTCAACGGCTCTTGTAGTAGTGACACTACCAATGGCAAGCTTGGATATTGTTGGGTATGCCGTGCTAGAGCCTAGTATTGTTCTAAATATGCCTGGATGAACAATCTTGCCTATGCCAAGCGCCAATATTAACCCGCGTGATGTAATTTTGAAGCGATATGATTTATGAAATGTACCATCGTAGGGCGCATTAGTGCTAGTGCTTATGCAAACGCCTTGGGCCGAGCCGATTGAATATGTCTCGCCAACAGTAAAAGCATTATCAGCCTGCTCACCTATGGTTTTGCGTTTATTAAGAATATCAGCAGAACCATGCTCTGCAAAGTTGGTTTCATTTTGATCAGCATAAATTGTATATTCAATCTCGTTCGCGTCAACTTCTTGGAAATTTTCTTGGTATCCACTAAATGATGTGCTATCAATTACATTAATTCCACAAAAAGAACCATAGTAACTTTCAATCTTTTGACGTTCAAGCTGGGCCAGGGAAAATGATCTTTGACTATCGGCAGTGATGTTCTTATAGTCAAATACAACCTTTACGCGCTTAAATGGCAGCCGCCAATCCTGGCCGTTGCGTACAGGCTGATACGTACCAAATTCGGTGCTGCCAGTTGGTGTGCGGGTGCCGCTGAAGATCGCCTGCAGTCCTTGGTTGGCATATTCGGCAACAATAATATCGCTAGGTGACCGGGGCGCAAGCGTCCCACCAATCCTGGTGCTTGAGTTCAGTCGTTGCGGTACTTCGCCACTGCGGTAAAAAATGCACAATTTAGGTTCTTGGTAGTTCTTAAGCAACGTATCGCCAATGGCTAGACCTTCAAAATCAGGCTTTGCCATTTGATTGACATTAAGCGCAAACAAAGCCACCAACTCCTGGCCATCGCCTTGGCTTAGCAACTGGCTCCACAGTAGTTTGGTTTCAGCACGTACACCGCCGTACCACCTGCCGCCGATCTGTTCCCGCTTGGCAAACACCAATGGCGCTACCTCGCCCAGCCTTGCAACGTTTTGAACTGAGGTGAAGCCATCTATATTGGCAAATTTACGGTTATTGCTTATGTTTTCGCCTTCGAGGTTTTGAGGCGTTCCGGCCGGATCATCTTGCCTTGGAATCTTAGGTTTGGGTGCTAGCGCCTGTGCCGCAAAGCTTAGACCTGTACTGACAACTGTGCCAACGATCGAGACGGTAAGCGGATCACAAACTACATGCGGAATATGGTCATAGGCTGCACTGCGCTCGGGCCTAATATTTGCAATTTCACTGGTATACCAGGCATATTCCTCTGGGCTCATGCCCAGCGAATCCATTAACTGTTTTTCCCAGGGGAGTACAGCGCCACGGTATTGACGGCTGGGGACCATGCTACGCGGAGTGTCTGGGCGTTGCAATGGATCCATCCTGAATCGTAGAAGGCGGCTAACCCATAGCCAATTCTAGCCTGACTAAGCGCAATTGTCCCTGGCGATGCATACATCACCGGATTTCCCCATGAGTTTAGCTGCTCCGCAAAAACCGATACGTCTCCACGCTTAAGCCGCCTGTACCAATCGCGGGTGGGTACTGGCGTATCAATGCCTTGGAATTGCAGCACCGCACGGCATAGGTTTACGCAGTCGGTGGCGCCATGGCGAAAAGGATCAGCGCCTAACTTGTACGGTAGGCCGATTAGATCAGCCGGACCTAATAGCACCGGTTGACGGCAGCGCCCCAACCTGCTTGGCGGTGAACCGTAGGTTTGGTACGCGGGATTCAATTGCATCAAGCGGGCTGCTGAGTTCAAGCTGAGTTCCTTGCGTGTTGTAGCTCATGCCAGTGCAAAGCCAGATCTCTTGGCCTCGCGGTGGCGTAATCGGTGTGTAGCTATCGGTGAGTTGATATGTACGCACCTCGGCAACCCAATTGTTATTTACGGCGTCCCGGGTCCAAGCCAGCGTTAGTTGATTGGTGGGTAGCGTTAACTGGCTGGATATGTTGTCGCCATTTTTGGTTTTGGTTGCGCCTTGGTAAACAAAAGGCAGTAAGTTCCAGCTAATGCCATCAAAACTAACGGCATTGTCGTTAAAGAAATTTTGCCAGTAGCTTTTACCGCCATCATGTTTGGTAAACGTCAGAAAATTGCCGATTACAACGACTGACATTAGATTCCCACCTGCCTACGGAATGCGGGCGAGGTCCTCATCTTACTTGCCACCTGTTGCGCTCCAGCTTTGGCACCGGCGGTGGCGGCGCGTTTCTCGGTTGCAGCCATAGCAGCCATGAGTTGATCTTTGCTTACCCAATCTTGGCCTAGGAATTGCGTGGTTTCAAAGTTCATCGCTAATACGGTGTTGTTGTCTGCGCCAGCACCAGTAGCAGTGTCGCCGCTATTGCCGCCGGCGTCAAGCCGTGGATAACGGCCTAGTGCTCCAGCAGCGTCTAGTTTTACCGGAATCCTGCGCCCATCAGGCAATGGCACAAATGCCTCAGGCCTGCTGCCTTCGCCGTATACTGCCATCTGCGGACTATTGGCAACGCCGCCATTGGAATAGCGTTTGAGCGGCATTGGCCCCATGGGGGTCATGATGCCGCCATTGGCAAAACCAAAATTAGGGCCAGCAGTACCTACGCCAGTCACTGGATTGGTGTAACCAGATCCAAAGCCAGCAGAAGATGCGGCCGGACCAAATAAATTACCAATGCCTTGCACAATAGGTTTTAATATTAATTGTTGAGTCAAAATTCTAATCATATCTTTAATTATTGAATTTGCAAAATCTTTAAAATTTGCTTTGCCAGTTGTGGCTAATTCAACAATACTATCTGATAATCCTTTAAACGTATTAGTTGTTAATGCAGATACGTTTTGATTTAATGTTCCAATGCCGTCAGTAAAACCTTTTAAGCCATCGCGAAGGCCTTGGCCAATATCAGCAGCATTTAATTTTTCAATTTCTGCATCTATTTGTCGTATAGCATATGCTGTTCTAAGGGCTTCCTCCCTGCTTGCGTTAAGGCCATCAACTATTTCTTGAAAATCTTTATTCCCCATTCCTGCTTGCCTTGCTTTTTCTGTTTCTTGTTTTAATAATTGATCATATGTTTGCCTTACTTTTAAATCGCCCAATTCAGCGGCAAGAGCCTTGGGGTCATTTCTATATTGTTTACGCAAACCTGCTTCAGTTAATTGCTTTGCATTTACGTCAGCCTGCTCGTACAGCATTTGCTGCATTTTGGTTTTGATTTCGTCGTATTTGTCTTTTTGTTTGTCTAATTCTTTTGTTTGATCTTTTTTTAATTTAGAAATATTTTCTTCAATTCTTAATTGCGCTTGAAATTTAAAAATTTCATTTTCTTTAAGAGTAGTTTCCTCTAAATATCCACGCTGAAATGCAAGAAGTTTTTTCCTTTTTGGATCTTTTTCAAGTGCAACTTGTGCTCCCGCCTCCGAAAGCTTTACTGATCTTTCAATTTCTTTATTTGCAAGTTCATATTGCAGTTTTGCTACGCTTAAACTTTGCACTCCTGCAATATTTTTTCTTTCTTCTTCTTCGCGAATTTTTCTTTCAAGAACTGCAATATTTTTTAAATTACTTAAAATGTCATAATTACTTTTTGCTTTAAAGCTGGCCACGTTTTGCAATATTTTATATTCTTTTTCTGTCATTCCCTTGGTTTCATCCCCCTTGGGATCTTCATAATTTGATGGTTTGTCAAGTTCTTTTTTTAATTTTTCTAATTCTTTATTTTTTTCTGTAGTAGATAATTGATTGTAACGCTCCCTGAATTTAGGATCAAGAAAACCTAGAAGTCCTCTACTGCCTTGCTCTTTGGAAGCTTGTTCAAAAGCTTTTTGATTAGCTGCAATCTCAATAGCGCTTCTTTTTGATGATTCAATTGCAGCAGTCGCTAGATTTGCAAATTTTGTAATTAAATCTTGTATGCCGGCACCTACAGGTTTAAAGAATTCACCAAATGCAAGTTGCATTTTTTTCAATGCATTTTCCATTCTTGCGCCTGCTTCATCCGTTGAATTTGCCATTCTTTTGGCAGTTTCTGCGTATTGAGGCCCCAGCGCCGCAACAAATTTCATTAAATCATTAAGGCCAACAGTTCCTTGCTCAAGATCTTTTTGCAATTGCGGCAATGTTCTGCCAGTTGACTTAGCAAATAGTGCCACGGCGCCTGGGAGACGTTCTCCAAGCTGGCCGCTTAGCTCTTCTGCGCTAACCTTGCCTTTACTGAACACTTGCGACATTGCAAGCAATGCGCTTTGTGTATCGGCTGTGCTGCCGCCAGTAGCTTTAATTGCAGCAGTGACATTTCTAAATACAAGATTTGCATCTTTTATATTGCCGCCTGCGCCTTTAACGGAAGCGGAAAGTCGAGTAAATGATTGAGTAGCGTCAAGAATTGGAACATTAAAATCTTGACTTATAGATTTAATGGCCTGCTGTGCTCTTGCGTATTCACTTGATGTACCAGTAACACCTTTCAAGGCAATGTTTAGCTTGCTAACTTCTGCCGCATATTCCGCTGTACTTACAACACTTTGCCGAACCAGCGCTGCAGTTGCCCCAATGCTGGCGCCCATTTGAGCGCCAGCTGGGCCGCCAAGTGCTGCACCCACGCCAGCGCCTACAGCCGCTTCAGGGCCGCCAAATATGCCGGCTGCAGCTACAATACCCGCGGATTGCCCAAATTCTTGTCGACGCTGTTGACGCCTACCTCGCGCAGCAAGGCGCCTGTCGAAATCTGCAATTTGAGCATCAAATCCAGCCCTTTGTTCCTTTAAGTAAGCAGCTTGTTGCCTATTTTCTGCCTGAATTTCTAATTGATTATATTTTTCATTCAACTCAAGTCGTTCTACTCTTGCTCGTTGTTGCAATGAATATTGCTGATCCAACGAAGACCGCATTTGGTCAAGCGCTTGATTTGCTTGGCCGTAATTTAATTGTTGGGGACCGATCGGATTTGGATATGCATTTTCAACTTGGTTGCGCCAAAACTCGGGGTCATTGGTGCCAAAAGGCATTTGGCCATAGGCACCATAAGTGCGCCCCCTGCCCATGATTGCTTGGCCTGCATTGCCACCAGAAGCAATACCGCTGCTGGCGCTTTTGAATTGTGTTGCAGCTTGCGTTACAGAATTTAAGCGATTTTCTACGAGCTTGATATCTTGTGCAAACTGCCTGTATTCACTGCTTGCAATTGATGCTTGATCTTTAAGGCTTTTAAGTGTATTAACTGCTGAACGTAGATTATTTTCTGATGCATTTGACGCAGAACCAAGTGCTACCGCAGCATCACGTAATCTATTTAAATCTGATGCGGCGGGAGTTGCAGATCCTTGCAGGGATTTAATTGCAGACTTAAGACCCTCGACGTTTTCAACGCCACGGACTAAGGCCTCAATTCTAAATTGGGTATCAGCGCTAGCCATCGCGGTTTAATGCTCCAAGTGCTGCTGCTTCCATGACTTGGATGCCCTCCAGCATGGCTTGCGCGTCTTCTATTGAGTATAGTTCACAGAACCAGCGTAATGTCTCATATTTAAGCCCCACGTAGCCGCCCATGGTCACGTTCCATTGGGTTTGCATACGCAAAAACATCAGGACTATGTCCCAGTTCTCTTGCCACACCTCAAAATTTTCAGATACAGACGGCAGGCTTGGAGGGTTGATCCCCAGGCCTGCGGCGTCCTTTTCGGTCTCATCGACCACACTGCCGCCAGCCCAATGCTCGGCGGCTTCTGTTAGTTTTTTCGCTTGGCTCCTGTCAAACTAGCAAAAAATGCTTCGACGATTGCCGCACCCACTAATGGCACGTTAAGCAGTTGGTCAAGCGCTGCAGTGCTAAAGGGCACTTCTGCGCCTTCAATGTCAGATACACCTTTCCAGCCAATTACCACTTCTTTGGAGAAGTCTGCATCGTTGGTGGTACCTTTGCCGTCAATTACTTCTTGGATTCGCGATTGCGAAAGCCGTTTGAGTTCAACGTCAAAAGTTTGCTTTTCAAACCGGCCACCATCTACTGGAAATTCGACGGTAACCGGCCAGGAATAGCTATCCGACTGCTTAAGAACAAATGCCATTGGGGATCAGGTGTAAGCAAGGGACAGTTCGTCGTTGCCGGCGGCGGTTGGAGTCGCCACATAAGGCAGGTTTAGCATTGCAATGCCGTTTAAGTCGGCATAGGATGCGTCCGCCAAATCTGACTGAGCCATCGTCAGCGTTGCAATGTTACCAGCAGTGGTGCCATGCTGGAACGAAATGCTACCGGTGGTCGAACCGGTGGACACCGTGAAATAATTCTTGGTGGCCAACAGCACGGCCTCAATCGACATGGTGCCAGCAGGCTTGCGGTCAGTAATTAGCACTTCTTTAGTGCCGCCAATCAATTCACGATAAACAATCTCGTTGCCAAGATTGAGATCGATTGATTGAAGGGCGCCGGAATAGCTGAATGCTGAGAAACTGGTGGTGTTGCCGTTTTTAAAGATCAGCGGTGTTGCTTGGTTGGCATAAGTTGGCGTAGCAAGCGCTGTATCGGTAGGAGCGTTATAGATCCCGGTCATCGTGAAGGCGATGGTAGGGATTGCTCCGACCTGGCCGTTGAGGGTAAATGTGCCGCGGGCGCCGGTCACAATGTGACGAATGCCGTCTTGATAGAAGTAGATCGTGACCGAACTAAAGCTGGTGCTTACTGGCGCGTAGGTAACGCTAGTGGTGGCCAACACGGTCTCAGACAGCCCACAGGCCTTAAGCACGGGGCCATAGGCAGGTGCAGTACCAGCAGCGCCGGAGCCGGCAAGTTCAACCTCAAAAGTTACCTGCACACGGGTTTGTGCGAGTAACTGCTCGTAATTACCCAAATAAGGGCGGATTAGTTCACGCTGAACAATGTCAGATTGAAGCGGCGTGATTTCTAAATTACGCACTAGGATCGCATTAGCCGATCCAGTTGGTGTTGGGTCGGTGCCGTAGGTAGCTTCAGCCTTGGCTAGGATCAGCCGTTTCCGTGTTAGCAGAGCCATTGCTCAATTCCTCGGGTTGAGTGTTGGCCGGCTCTGTCCGCTCAATGAGCTTCCGCTTGCCGGTTTTGGAATCAAGAAGGTAAGAACCACCTTGGCCCCAATATTCATCCATCATGATAGCCATGATCAGCTCGCAAGATTTGCGACCGAAGTGCGGTAAAGCACTCGATAATCACACATTACCACGCCCGCTGGTTGATCTGCTTCAACGGTTTCAAATGTCACCCCAACTGGCTGAATGTCGATGGCATAGCCGCCAAGCGTAAGATCGGCCATTAGTTTGCCGTGCAGGCTTTCAATTATTGGATCAGCAATTTGATCCGGGATGTTGCCGCGCACAATTACTGCAACACGAACGGTAAGGCTCCAATCCAGCGTGGGGAGGCTTGTGTTTTGGCTGGCTTGGTCGCTGATAGGTTCAACCACGATTGCAGGGCTTTCAGCGCGAGCTATGGGCTCCACGCGGCTGCGATAGATCCTGGTGCTAACGCCGGTGGTACCGGTGAGTGCAGTACGGATCGCGGTAATAATTGTTTCGCGTTTGGTCGTCATGACGCAACCTGGACGATGGTGCAAATTACGCCAGGAATGCTTGGATGCACCGGCGAACTGGTGCTAGCAGCTTCGGTGTGAATGTAAGCAGCCACGTTGCTCGTATTCCAAATCAATTCGATAAAATCTTTGGCTTGTAATCTTGTGACAAAATTAACAGTGCCAATTACGTTGCCAGCGGTTCCGCCATGGCTAGAAATAATACTAAATTTGCTGTCGCTTGCTGGTACATCGCCAGCTGCATTATTATTGTTTTTTCTTAACCATACGTCAATGTCATAAATACTGTTGTCAGTATTGCTAAATTGAATTGAAAACGTAATGCTATAAACGCCGGTATAATCAAAAGTTATTCTGCTGTTTGACGCTATTGCAATACCGCGGCTGTTGGTATCGCTGGAGCGCAGCAGAATAGACGTTGGCGTGTTGGCGGTTGCGGTTTGAGAGGTTTCGTCCCAAAAGGATCCCCAGTAACCAGGACAACCAAAATATGGCAATTGATTCCATGGTTTAATGCCGTTCCCAATCTTTAGATTACCTGTGTCAATTTCATGGCCAGTTTCACCCATCAATAGTGTCGGGTTCAATGCCGACCACACGGAAGCCTTGTCAGCCTTGAAATTACTCATCAAGTTTTTTGCAATCCAATTTCTACAAAAGCACCATCATCAATTAACCTTGTCTCGCGCACTGTATAGGCAGTGCCAGCCACTGTAATCGAATTGCCGTAGACCAAGGTGCCAAAGCTGCTGGCTTTTGCTGTCAATGTATAATCAGTGCTCAGCACCATATCGCCGGCGATCACCTGGGCAGGCATATCTAAAATCCCCAATGCAGTAACGGCGCCAGCTGTGCAGCTGACGCCGAAATCGTTGAGGAACGTCGATAGATCCTCAGCAAAAGCCATCAGACGTACTTCTTAGAAGCAAGAGCTGTGACTGAAACTGAACCGGTACCGCTGCCACCGCTCACAGTAAACAACACGCGCACATAACGCAGCAGGTTGTCGCTGTTGAGATAAATTTTTTCGCTGAATGCGGTATTAGCAGCAGCAGCGGTAAAGCCGCCACCAGTAATATCAGCGAAATCGCCAGCGGTAGTTGTAGCGGAATGCTGCAACTTGGCGGTACGGGTGACACCCGAGCCAGCGGCGGCGGCATCAATCATGAAAGCAACGTCGCCTTCATAGTTGAGCAGGTCAACATAGGCAGGGGTGCCAGCGCCGGTGGAAGCAACCACAGCGGTGTTATGCAGGTTCAACAGATCGGTCTTAGAACCGAGATTGTGGATGGTCATTTGCTAGTCCTCCGTTTTGGGGGTGTGGGTTGGATCGTTTCAATTACTTGGGCCACAGCGTCTGCAGCCTTAATTGCTTTGCCAATGCCGATCAGGAATTTGGCATCCGCAGGGGAAGCATTAAGCACTTCCCCAATACGGATTACCTGGCCTGCCAACATTGTTTGCCGCAAGACCTCAATTTTCATGATCAGAGGGTGTTGTTGCCACGGGTGAAGGATTCAGGATGGCGAACGGCAATGTCCACATCCTGCATCGCTACAACGCGCACAGTGCCAGAGGTGCTGTGGGTGTAGGGATCCACCATAATATCCAGGCCAGAGAAGTAAGCAATGATTAGGTCAGCAAAATTGCCAAACCACAGATCGTTGCTTGCAACTTGGTTGCTTACCAGGCCACGGTAACCATTCACTTCGCCGTCCATGTAGATGAACTGAGCGGTGGCACTGGCTTTTTCGGTGGTCTTTAGAGAACCGCGCATGGCGGCGTTCATCAGATACACAGGGCTGCCCAGCAATGCGTTAGCAGTTGCGAGGTCAGATTCAAGAGCCACCACCTCGGTGAATGTCGGGGTGTTAGCGGCGAAATCTTCAGTGCCGATGCCGGTGGTCAGCTTCAGGCCGAGAGGCTCGCTGTTGGTGCCAGTGCCATAAAGGCCGGCGTAGTCAATCTTGAGCGCCAGTACGGTGGCAAGATCACGGCGAACCATTTGCTCAACGTCGATGCTGGATTGCAGCATCAGGCGGCGGCTGTAGTCGGTATAAGCAGCCACGGTCTTGGGGGTCAGGCTTACCTGATCGACAGACTGTTGACTTTCGGTAGGAGCGCCGGATTCTGCAACCCAATAAGCGGTAGCAGCGCCGTTTTGACGGGGAATTGCAACGTTGCCGGTCAGGCCGGTGAGCACGGTGGCACCAGCTTGATCAAGTGCGGATGCATTGCGTAGCAGGTCGATAAAACTGCCGGAATCCAGCATGGTTTCAATCAACGCACCACCACCGGAGCTAACACCAGCGGTCAGGTCGCGGCGCAGCACATCAGCGGGAATCGTGATGCCACGGGATTGGCGGCCCAGCTGAGCGGCAGCAGCTTCAGAAGCTTCAATTTCAAATGCAGCAGCTTCACGGGCTCCACGGTCGGTGGGATTAGCCAGGAAGTTGATAGCCCGCAGGAAAGAAAAGTTCTTGGCTTCCTTGGAAGTAAGGCCAATTTCAGGAGCGCTGACGGGCTCTTGCTTAGAGCCAATCTTTTCCAGTACAGCAGCGCGAGCTTCATCAAGGCTGCGGCCACCTTCGATGAGTTGACGGCTAAGATCGGTCATTGAATGCTTATCGCACAGGGCGGAAATAGCGGAGATGCGGCTGCGCTCAGCTTTGGCGGCTTCTTCAGCCACCACCGCCGTATTTTCGGGGGTGTTGTCCATGATTTCAACAGTGGGTTGTGGTGGTGCGGCAGAAGCCGCAGGTTGAGCATCAAGCGAACGCCCGATGCCGACGCTGGGGTCTCCAGGTATACTAACCATGCTCACTTCATGTACGCCCCATGAAGTGGCAATAAACTCGCCGGAGCCGCGTTGCTCCATGTCGTTGATCTGATAACCAAACGACACGTTACGCAATATTCCATCTTTTACATCAGTCAAAACCTCCTGAGCAAAAGGGTTTTGGCTGAATCGTACCGTTACATAACCACGTTTAAGTTGTTCGTCAATCCAGCCGCGCTCGACGACGCCGATCACTTTGGCGGGATCATGATTGAACAGCAGCGGTGCGCCATCGTTCAAGCGTTGTAGGTCAGCGGCGCCGCGTTCATGGCTTAGCACCTCAGTGCCAAAATAACGCTGCACCGGATACTCAGAACTAAACGGAAATTCAAAAGTGCGTTCGTCGTCGCTGATTTGAAAATCAACGGCCTCCGCCCGTGTCAGCTTTTCCATTGGGATCATGCGATTACCTCATCTTGAGAATCATATTCGGTGGGTGTTGGTGTTTCCACCAATGGCACCGGCTGTTGGGCGCCGGCATCATTTACCTGAGTTGGGTCTGTATCCAACACAATGCCAAGCTCGTCAAACTTGGCCAGCTCGGCCTGTCGTTGCAGCAGTAGATCTTCAAGGTCGCCACCTTGCTCTGACACAACATCAGATAACGTCTTAAACCCACAGCGGACGGCGGTCTTATAGGCTTCAACTTCCTTCTGCGGATCAACCCAGCTCCAACCGCGGGGCATCCATTGAATTTTACGGAATCGCTCTGGATTAATTTCATACCCTTGAATTGGCAGCTCACCGCTCATTACTGCCATTTCAAGCCATGCTTCATATATAGGCTGATGGAAATTTTCAATCATAAACTTCTGCAACACCCGCCAGGTATCGCGTTCTTCCAGCAAGCTCAACCTGCTGCTGCTGTAATTGGTTTGTGTAAAATCTTTAGATACAGATTCAAAACTGCAGCCAACACCAGCCGCGACAGCGCGTAACATCGAACGCATAAATGGTTCAAACTGACCATCTGGTGCATCAAGGCTTGGAACCGATACAGTCTCACCGGGCTGCAAATACTTGAACACACCAGGCTCAAAATTGCTTACTCGTTCGCCATTGTAAATCTCATCACCATGCAGTTCGCCGTCAGGGCTAGTAATAAAGCCCATCAAGCTACTGCTGGCCCGCGCACGGATAACTTCAGCTTCCTCGTAGCCAGCCAAATGATGCAACCGTTGGATGGCGCTAGAAAACCAGCTCACGCCACGGGTTTGGCCAGGGCGTTCTGTAATAAACAAATGCAGCACATCTGCTGCTGGTACCCGAATGCGGCGCATATTCTGCCGATTGGCGCCAACAAACTGATCACCAGGGTGTGACTGATAAAAGTGATAAGCAACAGGCCGTCCCCAGCGATCAACCTCGACGCCCATCCGCACCATGTTGCCGTTTACTGGCTGGGGCACTTCATCATCAATCAGATAATCGCTTTCAAGGATTTCAAGCGCAAATGGAGTCTTGCCGCCGCCAAATGGTTGACGCACCAATCGTATAAATACTTCCCCTGATTCGCAAATTGATCGAATTGCCAAGCGCTCAATATCGCTAAAGCACAACATGCCAGCAGTGTGGCAACTTTGCTTACGGCTCCATTCTTCCCACTTTTCGTGGATTTGTTCGTTCAATGTTTCGTCTAATTTGCCGCCGCGTTGCATCTTGACCTGCGGCTGCATCTTGATGCCTTGACCGATCACATTATTTTGCACTGACCGCAATGCCTGCCGCGCAAAATCATTATCACGAACCAGTTGCCGCGCACGATTGCGTAATGTTCTAAAACTAGATTTAATCTCAGAATCAACGCTGGTTGAGCTGGTAATCCAGTCAGCCGTCAGCCTTGTTACCGAAGCGCCTTGATACCCGCGTTGCCGTGGCTTAGGTGCGCCGCTCCGTAGCCAGCTATAAATTGCAGAACGAATGCCCATCAGAAGCGCACAAACAGGTTATGGGGGTTGCCCAGGCCGTTGGCCTGCAGCTGGGCGGCTTGCTCGCGCTTCACCTCAGCCTTTAGTTTACCCTCAAGCATCAACAAATCAGCCATTTCATATTTCTTCAAATTTCTGGTGCCAATCCGATATTCCTGCACCACGCCGCCGGATACGATCGTTCTAATCGCAGCCTGCACAGCTTCCAAATCCTTTTGCGCTTGCGTCCTACCGTCAAATGCGCCTGGTGTGCTGGTGTAATTAAGCGCTGGCAGCACCTCAAGCTGGCCAGCGCCAAGCGTAATCTTTTCGCTGTTATACGTTGCAATCGCCTGCCAAAACCATTGCCCTGCATCAAAGCCAGCGCTGGTTGCGGCTGAAATCGTCATTTCCCAGCCGATACCATAAGCGCTGCCAACCACCGTTGCGCCTTCGCTTGCTGTATTGGTGCGGAGGTAATAAGTCAGCGTCCACGTTGCGCTGGTAATTGCATTGCCGAATACATCAACACCCGAATCATCGCGCCATTTGACCGTATTGTCCGCTCGGATTTGGCTTGGAATGTTCACGGCATTACCAATTGTTAACGAATGCAGGGCCAGCAGCGGCGGCCTTCTTTGATCTTAGCGGAGCTGTTGGTTGTTCCAAGCGGCGTTCCAGCTGATCCCATATTGTGCGTCGATCATAGCGCTGGTACATCAAATTCAATGCCGCATACGCATAGACCAAGCAATCAAGCGCTTCATTCCGTGCCGATGGTTTCTTGACCCACTCACGAACCGGAAAACCCTTCACGAAACGTAATGCCTGCTTTTCAGCGGTCAGTTGCTCAAAATATTCACCCGTTGTATCCATGTGGAAATGCAAAAAACCAGGCCCCAGCTCGTTGTGTTTAAGCCGGCCAAACAACGTTGTCTTAATCGTGTCGCCACCCACCGGGTAAACCGTTGCACCACGTTTTAGCGATTTGCCAGAGCTATTAAGGTCGACTTTGCTGGCCTTCCCGATTGGTGGCTTGCCTCGCTGGCTGGAACCCTTGATAGCCACCACGCCCTGGCGGCCACGTTCGCGCGCATATTGATAGACCTCAGCAGTGGCATGGCCGCCGCTATCGATCGCAACCACATCAGGCCGCAGTTTCCCGCCAGCAGCATGAGGCCATTCGCGCAGCACCACTTCATCTAATTGCTTCCATACTTCTGGCCGGCATGGATCGCCATAAATTTCCTGGTGCGCCACCAACCAGCCTTCCTCATCACGGCCCCATGCCCAGACACTAAACGCCAACCGATCGCCAGCACTGCCGCCGCCGCCTTGAACGTCAACACCAACCGTCAATGCCAAAGCTTCCTCGGGTAACACCGCTGGCTCATAGTGCTCGCAGCGCTCAAGCAATCCAGCAGCATCAACCTTGCTGGCATAATCTTCCTCCCACGTTTCCGCAAGCCTTGTATTTACATAACTTTTAAGCATTGGCGCATCACCTTTAGCGCGTAAAAATTCATCAACCATATCCGACCAACTAAGCCAACCAAGTGGTGAATACAAACCCGACAATTGAAACCCAGCAGTCTTGCCATCGCTTGGCGCGGTAGCCCGCCACTCACCTTTGCGTAGCATCACCGGCTTATTGATTTCGGAAAATTGCTCACGGCAACTTTCGCATTGATATTTAGCTGTACTTGCATCATTATTTTGCCATTTTAATTGCGACCATTTCAACCATTGCATAACTCCACAGGCGGGACATGGCACATAAAAACGTCTTTGATCGCTGCGGTTATATTCGGACTCAATCCTACTAAAATCTTTTACCGTTGGTGTGCTAGTAAGTAAAATCTTGCGCCTTGCAAATGTTGTAGCGCGTTTTTCGGCCAAGCTTACTGGGTCGCCTTCGCCATCCACATCAAGCGGAAACGCGTCCACTTCATCACAAAAAATATATCGACATGGCGTAGACCTCAAGCCGGTAGCGCTATTGGCACCAGTTAGCAGCATCATGCCACCTGGAAATTCCTTTGAAAACATTGTGTTTCCACTATCTCTGCTGCGACTTGGCGCTATCTTTTCAGATAACACTGGCGTTTCAGTAATCATGCTTTCAAGCCGTTGCTTGCTAAGCCTTTTGGCCATCTCAACCGTAGGTTGCACGCACAGCATCGGCCCAGGGGCATGGGCAATCACATAGCCAAGCCAATTGCTACCGGCTTCGGTCTTACCGGTTTGAGCTGCAAACATTAACACCACCCTTTGAATAGGGCTGTTGCTGCTAAGCGCATCCATTGGTTCCTGTAAATATGGCGTTCGATTGGTGCGCCATGGACCAGGTTCGGCGCTGGCTTTGCTGCTAAGCATTCGATATTGGTCGGCCCATTGGCTGACCGTTAGGTCAGCTTCAGGTCGCAAACCATCAAGAAAAGCCAAACGATAAACATCAGACATTGGATAGCTCCACCAATGCGGCGCGATGCTCATCGCTCAACATCTTATGGATCACCACCGGGTCAGTCTCGCCTGCAAGTTGATGGCTAAGCCTATCGGCTAAATTAGCCAATGCTTCACGCACACTACGCCCAAGGTTAAAGGCATCACGCTTTACCTCTTCGGCTGATACCAACTCCTTGCGCTGCGATGCAACCTGCAACTTGGCCAATTCAGCTTGATAATGCTCCCTACGCTCACGGCTGATATTTAGATCTGGGATTGCATCGTCGGGCAGTTGATTGATTGCCTCTTTTAAATCCTTGGGCTCAATCGGGTCAGCTTCATATACTTTTGCGTTATGAGTCCTTAGCGTATTGCGATCCCATAATTCAAGTGCCAAATCCCGATCTACAAAACGCTTGCCATCCTTTTCCACGACCGCATTAGCAATGCGAGATTTAGTTGCGGCAGTAACCGCAGCCTTTGAGCATCCCTTAATTGCAGCTAATTCTGAAAAAGAGATTAACATAGGCTAAAGTTTTGCCTAATTAGCACTAACAAGCATCTTAACAGGTGGGGAGACTATGCCCACGAGTCTCATGTTGAGACACGTTTAAGACCTTTAGCATCTGACGCTAGATAAATAACGCGCGTTTGGATGACC
>Ga0209400_1000912_pt1 | contig 25166 bp, 18 predicted proteins | sample M_130807_EF_Meta_FD_187313 | JGI IMG/M metagenome (GOLD analysis project Ga0209400, IMG submission 187313) | Freshwater microbial communities from Lake Montjoie, Canada to study carbon cycling - M_130807_EF_MetaG (SPAdes) (version 2) | ecosystem: Environmental > Aquatic > Freshwater > Lake... | reverse complement strand
TGGCGGGGGACCACGAATAGTTGGAGCCACCAAACGCATCCAATGGATAGGAAGAACCTGGGCAAATGGCAGTGGATGGTAGGGTAACGCCTCCTTGGAAATCGCCTATGTTCACTTGAATAATAGCGGTGTCCGGCACATAACAATTCGACGAATCCGAGACGATTAAGGTAACATTGTAGATGCCCGGTACATTGTAATAATGCGTGGGTTGAAATTGTGTAGAGGTAGTATTGTCTCCAAAAAGCCATTGGTAGTTATTCCCATTAACACTGTTGTTTCCGAAAATTACAGGTTGGGGAATACAAATCAAGGGGGAAGGTTGTGAAATGACCGCGTCCAAGGTGCTTAGTTCAAATTTAAAAACGGCCATGTTACAGTTCGGGCTTGGGTTCTGAGGAGACCAACTTCCGGGCGTTGAGGTGAAACCAAAATTATTACCACCACAGGCCCCACAAACCGCATGGTAAATTCGACCATTTTTATCGAACCGACTGGTACCCCCGTCAACGTGATTGGAGCTTCCGGTAAGCCCACCCATGTAGGTCCCATAGGTTACGCTTTGGGCATCTTGCGAAAACACACTTAAATAAAAATTAGAACCGTTGGTGTTGCTTTGATAAGCATTGGGAGTAATGAGAAATCCATTGGTAGTAGAATGTGTGGCTTGCGATACGGAACTGTTTGCATTCAACGTCCCACCCCAACCCGCAACATAGATTTCATAACAATCCGATACCAAAAAAGCAGTGGGGGATATTTCAACATGCCCAGTCCCTGCACCAAACATGGTTGTCCATGATATGTTTTGCAAATTGCCATTGTACTTTCGAAGGAATTGACCTGAATTTGGCGTACCCGTGCATCCTGCTGTGATGGGCCAAGAAGATTCCGTTTGACCATAGACATACACTAAATTAGAAGGATCACAACGGACAAAATAGGCTTGGTCATATTCGTTCATTCCTAAGAATGTTGCAGATAAAACCGAACCTGTACCCGCATTTATCCTCGCCAAATACCCATCGCTAAGCCCTCCATTGTTCGACAAGTCATTCCCAGAGGAAACCCCCGGAAAAGAAGGGGAGGTGGAGCCGCCCGCAAGGTAAACAGTGCCATTTGGGCTGATTTCAATTGAGTTTCCACTTTCCTCACCCATTCCGCCAAAGAAAGTACCCCAAAGCAAATTGGTAAAGGTGTTGTTGAATTTACAGACAACCGCATCTTGTAAACCATTAAGTACATTCGAGAAGGACCCCGCCGTTGTAGGAAAATTCATAGATGCAGTTGTACTTGAAATCAATACATTCCCTGACCCATCTAAAATAATTTCTCCCCGAAATTGATCCCCGTAATTATAGTGCAGGCTGTTAAGGTTTAAACCATCGGAACCACTTCCCCCCAAATAGGTAGAGGCTATTAAATTGGTTCCATTCGTACTGAATCTTGACAAATATATATCACTGCCATTGAAGGTCAATGAATTTTCTACTTCCGTAGGTCCGCCATTGAAAGTGGCGTCGTATGCGCCTGCTGTGGTTGGAAAATTGGGGGAGCACGTGACGCCATAGACATAAAGCTCACCCGTGGGTCCAGTAACAATGCTATGTGGTGTTTCGTTGCCAGATCCCCCAAAATAAATCGAGTAAAGTAAATTGCTGCCGGTGGAATTGAATTTTGTAATCCCGACATCAAATGGCAGGCTTCCCACACCATTGTTAAAGGTTATGTCATAAGATCCTGGCGTGGTTGGATATCCGTAACCGAAAACAATCCCCGCACCATAAAGATTCCCTGCAACATCAGGCGTAGCTGTAAATCCCCAATTGTCAGCGCTAGAACCTGAAAAAGTTGAAAAAGTTAAACTGGGATCAATCGTGAGCGAATCATAAGAGGGGAGTCCTTCAGGAAAACCAAAACCCCAAACGCCTTGATGTTCTTCAAATTGAATGTTAATTTCTTTTTGCTGTCCGTTTGCATAGGCCCACGCCTTTGGCTTTGTTTGAAGAATTTGCCCAAAACGATGCTTAACAATGAGGTTTCCTTTCTGGTCCAGGGCGATATCTTTGCTCCCCGTAAATTCAAATTGAATTTTTTTTACATCGGCATCCGATTGGAGTTGAAAAGCATACTGTAGTTGACCCCCTGAAGTGGAGTAAACCGCTTTAATTCCATCATAAAGTTCCTCGTATACCGCTGATTGATAGTCAAACACCTTACTTTTCCATTTGGTCGTATCGTTACCCACAAAATAGCTTGAATAGTGGGTTGATTTCACTCCGACGTTCTGAGGCTTTGTGTTGTTTGGTTGAATAAAGTTTTGTTGAATGCTATGAATTTTTACGTCTGTACTTTCATTTTGTGGTTGGTGTGCATCTGGTTGTTGATACATGAAATAGGTAAGCCCCTTTCCACTGAGGTAAATCCTTCCTGAATTCACAGGGATGGCATAGTCAATGGTCTTTTCCCACTGTCCATGGTTTGGGGTCATCCAAACATCCTGTGCGGTGGCAGTAAAGAAGAAAAAAACCGAGATTGAAAACAGCAATCCTTTCATAAGGCTAATTTACGCAAGCTAAAACAAATAATAAGTACTTTAATCTTTCATTTGGGTTGCTTTCATTCGAAGGCTTTTAGAAGTTGCGAATATGTTGTAATTTTAGACGCTAAAATAATGCTATGAAATCAATTTATTTTTTGTCGATTTTTCTTTTGACTGTATTTACTTCCCTCGCTCAAAACACTACAGAACCCGTTGGGGATTACGCAAGGGTTAAAATTTTTGCGGATGCGCAAGGTTTACAATGGTTGGCGCAGAATGGCGTAACCATTGACCACGGCATTACCAAAGAGGGGGTGTTTTTTATCTCTGATTTTTCAGCAGCGGAAATTCAAACCATCGCCTCCCTAAACTTTGTCTATGAAGTTCTTATAGCTGACATTGAAGCGTACTATGCGCAGATTTTAAGTGACAATTCACCTTCCCAAACGAATCGAAATGCAGCATGTGTTGGAGGAGGAGGCGCTCCAAATGCCTATGTAAATCCAGCTGTACCAACACATTTCAACCTAGGTACCATGGGCGGATACCTAACGTATTCGGAGATGCTTGCGGAACTGGATGAAATGCTCAGCGCCTTCCCAGGGTTGATTACCGCAAAAGCCCAGATATCAAATTTTGTTACCCATGAAAACAGACCGATTTACTTCGTCAGGATTTCAGACAATGCAAATGTTGATGAAGGCGAACCTAAAATTTTGTATTCTGCCATTCATCATGCCCGTGAACCTATGAGTTTAATGGAGACCATTTTTTACATGTGGTTTGTCTTGGAAAATTATGGAACCAATGATGAGGTTACCTACCTAGTTAACAATACCCAAATGTATTTTGTACCGTGCATTAACCCGGATGGGTATGTTTATAACCAAACAACCAATCCAAATGGTGGAGGGATGTGGCGAAAAAACCGCAGGAACAATGGCGGGGGTGTTTATGGCGTAGATCTAAATAGAAATTATTCATACGGATGGGGGACTACCGGAACGAGTACCACCACCAGCAATGATACCTATTGCGGTCCATCCGCTTTTTCTGAACCCGAAACGCAAGCCATGCGATGGTTGGTCCAAAACAATCATTTTATTACTGCTTTTAATGCGCATACCTATGGGAATGACATGCTTTTTCCAATTGGTACCACCACAGCTGAATTTGCGCCGCATCACAATTGGTTCCAAGAAGAATCAAATCACCAAGTTCAGTACAATGGCTACGTAGCGATGAAAAGCAGTGGGCTTTACCCTGCCTCAGGTGATTCTGATGATTACATGTACAAAGTTGACATTGGTGTAAACCAAAAAGATACTATGTTTGTACACACCCCTGAAATTGGCACTGCTTTTTGGCAGCCTTCCAATGAAATCATCCCTACCTGTCAAGAAATGCTCTTCCCAAATTTGGTTTTGGCGCATTTGTCAAGGGTATACACCGTCGTTAGCGATGCCGATCCAAACATGATTGCAAACATCAACGGGGTTTTTAACCATACGGCAAAAAGATTGGGAAGACAATCAGGGCCCGTCACCGTATCCATTCAACCCCTTCAAAACATTGTCTCTGTCGGTGCACCGATCGTGTACAACCTTAACCAACAGCAATCTCAAAACGGTACCATTTCCTATGCTTTAAATCCAAACATCCAATTTGGTGATCAAATCATCTACATTCTTAAAACAGACAATGGATTATGGGTAAGAAAAGACACGATTGTTAAAACCTTTGGGGCTTTAACGGTTCAGGTAACTGAAAACGCAACAGCTACCACAAATTGGACAGGAAACTGGTCCACCACTGCCTCAACCTACGTTTCTGCAACCAAATCTTTTACAGATTCACCTGTTGGAAATTATGCAAACAATGCCAACAAAACCTGCACCTTTGTTCCTACCGTAGACCTTACGAATGCCTCCAGCGCGATGGTAAGGTTTTATGCCAAATGGAACTTGGAAGCCGATTATGATTATGTCCAATTTCAAGTATCTACCGATGGGGGCACCAATTGGATTGCGCAGTGTGGCAACTATACCGTAAATGGCACCAATGCGAATGGAAGTGTACAACCCAACAACCAACCTGTGTACGAAGGAGTGCAAAGCAATTGGGTTTTTGAAGAAATTAGTCTGAGTGATTACTTAGGTCAAATCATTAAGTTTAGGTTTAAACTCGGATCAGATGGCGGCACCGTTGCGGACGGCTATTATTTCGATGATTTTGAGGTTTTATATAATCTGCAAACCCCTCCTGTAAATCCAATTGCTGGGTTTACCGTGAACAATGGCTCACTTTGCCAAGGAAACAGTATCCAATTTAACGATGCTTCCACCAATGCACCTACTTCTTGGGCGTGGAATTTTGGAGATGGTACACAATCTACGCAACAAAATCCTTCCCATGCTTTTGCAAATGCAGGTTGGTATGTGGTTAGTCTAACCGCAAACAATGCTGCCGGATCGGATGTGTTTACAGATTCGGTTGAGGTATTAACCACGCCTGCTGTTCTGTTAACGTCTTCGGACGTGGATAACGTGGTTTGCCTTAACCAAGGGAATGTTGCATTGACTGTGAATCCCGTGAATGCGAATGTAAGTGGGGTGGGTGTAAATGGATTGAATTTCGATCCTGCCGTTGCGGGTATAGGTTCATTTAATTTGATTGCTACAGTTGCAGATCCGAACGGTTGTGTTGGACAAGACACTTTAAGCGTGTCTGTTCAAAATTGTGCAGGCATAGAAACTATGTCTGTAAATCAAGGAATGGTGTATCCAAATCCATTTAATACAATGTTGATATTGGAAGGATTTGAAATAGGGTCTAAAATACAAGTGCTTGACCTAAACGGAAAGGCAGTCATCCAAATGGTGGTTTCATCTAATAAAATGGGTATGAATACAGAGCGACTTTCAGGAGGTACCTACCTCTTGGAATGTCTTGGGCAGGGGCAAGTTAGACGACAGATTGTGATCAAAGAGTGATCTTTGGACTTCGTAGTTCAATGGATAGAATAGAAGTTTCCTAAACTTTTGATCCAGGTTCGATTCCTGGCGAGGTCACTACAGATAAATTTTAATGTCAAAAGCATCTTTTTTGTATATTTAGCGTTAAAGCCGTACATTTGAATTCAATCGTACACTATGAAAAATTTAATTTACTTCGCATCTGCTTTTATTTTTCTTTTGGCTTTTTCTTCTTGTATTGAACATGAAGTGGTTCCACCGCCAACAAATTCTGTAAATTTAAATGCGAATTTCTCCGGATACATCAATGGTACCCAGGTTGAATACACCCAAAACGTTGAAGGCTACAAAGGGTATACAGGATCTGATACTTACATTTCTCCTTCCCCTCAACCATCCGAAAGGGTATATATGTTCGAAATGCTTTCCCCTAACAAACCTTTAAGTGTACGCATTAAATTGGGTGCGTTGAATTGGGACGTTGCGGCAAATACAGAGCCTAGCTTAACCATGTTCAATGATTTTCATTTAACTTCAGCAGCCGCTTCTCCATCTTATTCAAATTCAGCAATCAATGGTTTTGAAGTAATTTATACAGATAACAACTCAGCGGTTTGGTTGTCTAAAGAAAACAATCCCATGCCTCAAACGGTAGCGTTTACCAACATCAAACAACAATCAGATGGTACAGGTGATTACTCCTTCTTTGATTGTAATTTTTCTTGCTATGTGTATCGAATAGATCCACAAACCAGTTTACTTGATTCGTTGTATATCCAAAATGGTAAATACCACGGTTGGTTTAGAAGATAAAAATGTAATGCCGTTCACAAACGGCATTTTTTATATACGCAAATGCATACAGTAAAAATTGCAATAATAGGGGATTACAATTTTACTTTCAACGCGCACCACGCCACGAATCTGGCCTTAGATCACGCCTCCAATTTTTTAGATGTTGATGTCAACTATTATTGGATCCGGGTTTCAGAAGTCGCACAACAAAAGATTGCCTTCTTTGATCAATATGATGCATTTTGGATTGCACCAGGTCCTTTTCTAAATCCATTTTTTTTAAACGGAATCTTTGCCAGGCTAACTGCACTAAACAAATCTGTCTTGATTACTGGAGAAGGGTATAAGTTATTTATCGAATACCTAATCATGAAAAACAGTTTGAATCAGGCAGGTGAAAAGTTGATTTCTGACAATTTAATTACCGGGGCCTATTTCGAAAATGTAATCATTGAACCTCAGTCTCCAGCCTTTGTTAAACTTTACGACCATTTCACCAACAAAGAGTTATCTGCAACCCGTTTTAGTTTGTACCCAAACCTAAGAAATGAGCTCGAAGGAAGTTTCATTGATGTGGAAGCCATCAACCAGTTTGATGATCCAGAAGCCATCACGTTGAAAGGTCAAACCTTTTTCCTTGCAGTTACTTTTTACCCACAGGTTTCGTCAACAAGGGATTTGCCTCACCCCATTATTTACACCTTTGTAAAATCGGCAATCATCGCTCAGCAAGCAAGCCAAGCGTCCAGACGGGTATAATACAAATATGGCTTTATTTCTTTGGTTGTCATTTTCGAAAGTAAATCGCTGTAGGCTTTAATTTGCGTTGTATGATTGGGTTTGGGTTCTCCTGTTTTAAAATCAATAAGAACCATAGCATCCGCTAATTCTATGATTTTATCTGGTCTCGCTAAGTTTCCGGTTGTATCAATGATCCAATTTTCACTTCGAATGTTGATTGATTCTTGAATCCAGCTTTTATAAGGGCCATTGGCAAACATTTTTGTTCCACAAGCCAATAAAGCATCCCGATCATTCATTTCGACGATGGAAGCCTCAATGAGGTCGTCTAGGGTTTCTGACAATTGGTCTGCATCGTCACAAGCCGCCGCAAGGGCGTGGAAACCTTTCCCAAAACCTATTTCATCATTGCTAAAATTCCCTGCGACCACCAAATCAGGGTACCACAAACGGTTGCCGAATTCTTCTGCGTGGTAAAAAACATCGGTCGTTTCAACGGCTCTTTCAACGGCAGCTTCCTCACCGATCTTAACATGTAACAAATCCCCATCGAGGAGGGATGGATACAAGCCGAGCAATGCATCGTGAAGGGTGTTTCCAAGCTGGTCTTTTTCAAAGAGGTTGAATCCATAGAGCCTGTGGGTGGGTCTTGTAAGGGCAACGTATAAAAGATTCAACTTATCCATGAATATTTGGTTCATTTCCATCGCTGTATATTCTCTTATCCGTGGAATGGGGCTGTCCTTTTTCAACATGCGATAATACACTTGGTCTACGTCGTCAATCAAATAAAATCCTTTTGATTTTGCCGTCGTAAAATTCAGATTTGGGATGATAACCACAGGAAATTCAAGTCCCTTGGATTTATGTATGGTCATGATTTGAATCGCATCGTCTGTCTTTGGCAATTGGATGGCAATCTTAAATTTGTTCTCTTCGAAATAGTCTAAAAAGCTCTCCACATCAACCTTCTTCCCGTTTTGGTAATTGAAACAGACATCCGCAAAATGATGCAAATACACATCTTCTGTTTCCTTCCAATTCATCATTGCGTAGAATTTCTCAATGAGGTCATACAGGTTGTCGTATTTATAAAAGAATTGATCTGGCGCATTGAAATAGGTACAAATGAAGTCTTGGTCATCAAAAAATCGTTTGTCTGGCTCTTGAGGAGATATTGGCTTAAACAATGCCATGTATTTCAAAACAGCATCTTCGTGGTTCAATCGCAGGTACAGCTCAGCAAATCTTTTGGCTTCCGTGAGGTTGGAAGGTTTTTTCCGTCTTCTTAAATAAGATAGGCACAAACGAATGCGTGCATCATAATAAATCAAAAGGGAATCAGAGGAAACCACCTTGTAATTGAGGCTTGTAAGAAATTGAGCGATTTCATTTCCCTGAACATTTTTCTCACTCAAAATGCAGATGTCTCCTAACTTAAAGCCGTCCGAAACACAACGGTCAATGATTTCTTGTATCTCAGTGTATACATCTATTTCAGAGTCTTCTCCAAGTTCGCTTTTAATTGAAACGACCCCTTTGAATTTTTTTACGGTGTTTTGGTGTATGGAATTGTAAAAATTGACGGAATCCAACGGTATACGCGGAAGAAATGCCTTAAAAATTTCGTTGTTAAAATGGACGATTTCATGGGCAGAGCGAAAATTCTCCTCTAAATTTATTACCTCACCCATGGTTTCAAAATAGGCAGATTTTCGTGCGATTTCTGCATCATTGTCTGGATTGTAGATGCGAGGTAATTCCACAAACTGCTGTGCCAATCCATTGTTAAATCGATAAATGGACTGCTTTGAATCTCCCACTATGAGGTTTTTGTGTCCTTTGGATAAGGATTCCTCTAACAAAGGGATTAAATTTAACCATTGCATTTTAGAGGTGTCCTGAAATTCGTCAAGTAAAAAATGATGGAGCCTGTTTCCTAATTTTTCATAGATGTAGGGCACCACTTGGTCCCAGACCAATTTACTGATAAGGGTATTAAATTCTGAAATCCGAATGAATTGTTCATCGTTGCGAACAACTTCCATTTCCTTGGCAACATATTGCAGCAAAGCAAGGTTGTAGAAGGTATCTGTGTAGTACTGAAGCTTGATGTATTCAATGTGACCGGATGCATAGTAGGCTTGAATTTCATAAAGTGAATCACAAAAATCAGGAGGGAAAACACCTTTGAAACCGGCGTCTAGGTACTCCATAAATTTTGCGGAAAACAAGGGTTTGGCAATTCGATCAAGCTTAAATTCTTCAACCCCTGCCGTTTCGATGATTGCATTGTGTGTTTTGCTTTTATTTGGAATTTTTTCAACATCGATGTTCAGTTCGAGGTAGTTCGAAACCAATCGATCTGCCATGACTTTTACCTGTTGAATGAAGTTTTTTTGGCGCTGTTTGGCTTCAGTTAAATCCGATTCATTGTAGGTTTGTTTTAAAAGCTTTGCAACCATTGGAATGTAACGCTCCTTCCCAAGTATAGAACTGAAATCAATGAGTTTGTCTCGAAAATTCCATTTGGCACCATCGTCCAGGTTTTTGCGCGTGTAATTTTCAATTAATTTGGTTAAATTCTCCTGCCCAGGCTTCCCGATTTTCCCGAATATGGAGTCGATTACACGCTCCAAAATTTCGTTTTCATTCATGATGACCTCAAATTCTTGCGGTAGGTTCAAATCACGGTTAAAAGAACGAATTAGACGCAGGTTGAATTTGTCTATGGTAGAAATTTGAAAATCTTCGTAGGAATGCAAGATTTCAGTCAGTGTGTTTTGGGCTCTTTTTTGAAGCATTGCACCATCCACTTGAAGCCGTTCGGATAATTTGGTTACGATTTCTGCCGTCTTTCCATTCGTCCCATCATGTGTCGCTAAAGAGAACAAGGTTTTGAGCACCCTGTCTTTCATCTCAAAGGCCGCCTTGTTTGTGAAAGTCATGGCCACAATGTGCTTGAATTTTGCTGAATCTTTCTGGTAGTCCAATAAAATCTCCAAATATTCTAATACAAGTTGATAGGTTTTTCCGCTTCCGGCTGACGCACTCATTACTTTGAGTCGTTTTATATCGGTTTCTTTTTGCAATCCGTAAAAATTGAGGTTTAAAAATTAAAATTAGTCAGTATTACCTTATTTTTGTTGTATGAATAAAAATATATTTTATTACTTATTTTTTTCACTCTTTTTAGTGGCTTGCGATAAGGACAAGGTGCCTGATCCAATTGTGCCTGAGGTAACTTCAAGCATTTTGGTTAATCCCGTTTACAATGGCCAGCCTCTCTTTCTTGATTCTGTGTACACGGCGCCCAATGGGTATAAAATCAAAGTAACAGACATCCTTTTTTACGTAACGAAGTTAGGGTATCAAAACAATGTATTTGCAGAGGTTGGACTGTATGATTTTCGTGAAAAGGGAAATCTATTGCTTTCTGTGAACAAGGACCATGGTCTTTTTCCTTCACTCGAAGGAAAGCTAGGCGTTGACTCAACGTATAACCATCAAGACCCTTCAGCCTTTCCAAACCAAAGCCCGTTGAACATTTCAAATGCAGGAACCATGCATTGGGGTTGGAATCCGGGGTACATTTTTATCAACATTGAAGGAAAAGCAGACACCTTAATTGATGGTGTTGACCAATTGGATTTGAGTTTTAGTTACCACATAGGAACCGATGCCTTTCTCCAAAACATGGCTTTTCAAAACATCGTTTGGCAATCTCCTGCAGCGAACCAGCATGCCTTTTATTTGAATTTGGACCTCTATCAGTTCTTTTTCAATCCCAACCAACCCATCAACCTTAACACGGAGTATTTCACACATTCCGGAGCAGGCTACCAAGCCCTTACCCAAAAAGCAGCTTCAAATTTTTTAACGGCTTTAACTCCCCAATGAAAAAGCATCTTTTTTTCTTGCTGTTTTTACCCCTGTTTTTTTCTTGTAAAAAAGACAAAACAACCTACAATCCAACCCCATACAACCTAGAAATTCCTTCCCATTTTCCTCAAATGAACATTCCTGCGGATAATCCAATGACGGTAGAAGGGGTAGAATTGGGCAGGTACTTGTTTTATGAAAAACGGCTGAGTGGTGACAACAATATGGCATGCGCTTCTTGTCACATGCCGGCCACTGCTTTTTCAGATTCTGCCAAGTATTCGGTAGGAATTGACGGAATTCAAGGCACTCGGAATGCCATGGCGCTCATCAATTTGGGTTGGGATGATTTCTTTTTTTGGGACGGGAGAGAATCTTCTTTGGAGAAGCAAATTCTTGATCCAGTTATCAACCCCATAGAGATGCATGAATCATGGAAAAATGCAATGGTCGAGTTGCAATCGGATTTGTTGTATCGAAATCGATTTTTTCGCGCATTTGGCACGGCCGATTTTGATTCTACACATGCAGCAAAAGCCATTGCGCAATTCATTCGCACCCTGATTTCTGGAGGAAGTAAATTCGATGTGATGTATAAAATTGAAAACAACCTCCCCCTTAACGCAAGTGAACAATTGGTACTCATTGATGCGGAAGAATGGGCGGGGTATGATTTATTCAAAAGTTTGAACGGCGCGGATTGCTTTCATTGCCATAACGGACCCATGATGCGTATTAAAAAGTTTAGCAACAATGGTTTGGATTTCACTTTTACAGATTTGGGACGCGGAGGAATCAATCTTAACCCCAACGACCATGGTAAGTTTAAAGTCCCAACCCTTAGGAACATCGCCCTTTCAGCTCCCTACATGCACGATGGAAGGTTTCAAAACCTCGACCAAGTCATAGAACACTATTCTTCAGGCATTCACATCTCATCTACCATCGACCCCAAAATTGAGTTTGCGGGACAAGGTGGGGTACAATTAGATGCACAAGAAAAGTACCTCCTTAAACGATTTTTACTTACGTTGACCGATACTGAATTCATTAACAATCCGAAATTTAAAGACCCTAATTAAGATGTTGGACAAACTTACGACCGAAGACAAAGCCCTTAAGATTAACCTTACCAAAGACATTTACGGCTGTTTTGCTGAAATTGGTGCCGGACAAGAGGTGGCTGCGAATTTTTTCAAAGCGGGCGGAAGTTCAGGGACCATAGCCTTTACACGATCTGCCTATGACATGAAAGTATCCGATGCCATGTATGGCGTTGCCAAAAGATATGTTTGCGAAGAGCGCCTCCTAACCATGCTCGAAGCAGAATGTCAACAGCTGCTGAATGTGTTGCCCCAAAAAAACAAAGAATGTAGGTTCTTCGCTTTGTGTAATACCGTTGAATCTTTGAATTACCATAAAACCAACCAAGGACAAGGGTGGTTTGGAATTCGATACCAAACAAAAATTGGAGGCCCGTTTAACGACATCATTCTTCACGTGAAAATGCATGACATTTCCAACAAAGCGCAACAAGAAGCCCTCGGAATTTTAGGCGTAAACTTGATTTATGGCGCGTTCTTCCAAATCAAAGACATGGATGAATTCATTACATCCCTGGTGATGCGACTTCCTAGAGAGCGAATGGAAATTGACATGCTGCGGTTTTCGGGAGGCGATTTCGAAGAAATAGACAACCGAATTGTTGCCCTCAATTTGGTGAAAAAAGGAATCACCGATGCGACGATGTTTGACCTTGCTAAAAATGTACTACAACCTGCTGCAGCGCTCTATAAGAAAAACATCTTGTTGATGCGTGGACGCTTTAGACCCGTGACGAATGTCCACATAGACATGATCGAGAACGGAAAAGTTTGTTTCATGGAAGACCCTAGGGTGAAACCCAATCATGTAGAAGTAATTGTGGAATTGACTTTGAAGGATCTTACCGCCGACGGGAAGATTTCCGACAAAGACTTTATGGACAGGGCAGAGTTGTTGGGATCATTGGGTTATACCGTCATGATTTCAAATTATTTGAAACATTACAAAATGGTGGAATATCTTTCTGCCATTGCGAAGGGTCAGTTTATGGGTGTAATCCTTGGTGTATATAACCTTGCAACCATTTTTGACGAAAGGTATTATGACAATTTACCGGGTGGTTTGTTGGAAGCGTTTGGAAGAGGATTCGGTCACAATGTTAAATTGTATGTGTACCCAGCTTTGGATGTTGAAGATGGGTCTTTACTCGACATCTACAACCTTGAAATCCCTGAAAAACTCAAAGGATTGCTCGAGTTTATGATTGTCAATGATAAAATGGCACCCATCAAGAATTACGACGAAAAAAACCTACACATCATGTCGGATGATGTCCTAAGCAAAATTAAATTTGGTGCCAAAAACTGGGAGGAAGATGTGCCCTACGAAGCCGTTCAAGCCATTAAATTCTTTGAACTGTTTGGGTATTCAAAATAAGCCATTCCGAAATGCCCCACATTAAAAACGCGCTCATTCGTTTTAGGATCATAGACAGAATGATTCGAAATCCATACAATCCTTTTCCCAGTAAAAGCGACCTCCGCGAAGCTTGTGAAGAATCCCTCTTTGGGTCAAGTTACGGGGAGCATATTTGTGATTCTACCATTGAAAAAGACCTTTTCGCCATGCGAATGGACCACGATGCCCCCATCAAATACAGCAAACGCAACGAGGGGTATTATTATGAAAACCCTGATTTTAGCATCAATGACATTCCCCTTTCTGAGGATGAATTAAGTGCCATTCGTTTTGCCGTGCAAACCCTACAACAATTTCAGGAAGTACCCTACTTTAAAGAATTTGGAAACGCCATTGATAAAATCGCAAACCGGGTTAGCATTGTTAGCCCTGATGATGAAGATGTGTCCAAATATGTGGGGTTTGAAACCATACTTTCCGCCGGAGGCACCCATTATTTACCCGATTTATTGAGCGCAATTCGCAACAAAACCTTTGTCACATTTAAGTATGCCAGCTTCGTTTCGGGTATTTCAAAACCCCGCAAAGTATTGCCAATTTACTTGAAGGAATACCGCAATCGATGGTACCTCATCTCCATGGATGTGGATAAAAATGACCTTATTACCTATGCTTTGGACCGCATCACGGACTTGGCATTTTTGGAAGAAATCGCTACAGAAATTATTGCGTTCAATGCGCAAGCCTTTTTCGCAGATACCATTGGCATTACAACAGGTAAAAACCTTCCCGAAACGGTTCGGTTTGAAACCAATGACGTTGCGGCAAAATACATCGATTCACAACCGATTCACGCTTCACAGCACAGAATTCCTGATTCTTTTATCTTTGAGTTAAAAGTTCAGGTCAACGAAGAATTGATAAGGACTTTCTTGGGTTATTTGGGAGAAATTAAAGTGCTCGAACCTGCCCATCTTCAAGAAAAAATTATGAACAGAATAAACAAACAACTTGAAATTTATCAATCATGAGTGAAATCCAATTTCAACTGAAAGAAGGCGTTGCATGGATTGCCTTCAATCGCCCCGAGGTGTACAACGCATTCAACCGAAGCATGGCGCTTCAGCTGCAGGAAGCCTTGCAGTCTGTTGCTGAAAACCCTGCGGTACGCGCCGTTGTGTTGACCGGAAATGGCAAAGCGTTTTGTGCCGGACAAGATTTGGCCGAAGCCATCCACCCAGAAGGTCCCGGTTTACAAGAAATTGTGGACAAACACTACAATCCAATTGTCTTGGCCATTACCCAATTGAACCGTCCCGTAATAGCTGCAGTGAATGGTGTTGCTGCGGGCGCAGGCGCAAACATCGCCTTGGCGTGTGACATCGTACTTGCCAAAGAATCTGCATCCTTTATCCAGGCATTCTCGAAAATAGGTTTGATCCCAGACTCAGGGGGCACCTATCTCTTACCTCGTTTGGTGGGCCAACAAAAAGCGTTGGGATTGATGATGACGGGTGAAAAGGTTTCGGGAAAAGACGCCGAAGCAATGAATATGATTTATAAAGCCGTTGCAGATGATGTTTTTGAGCAATATGTAAGTGATTTTGTCCACAACATCGCTTCCATGCCTACCAAAGGTTTGGCGCTGACCAAGCATGCAGTGCATAAAGCGTGGAGTCAAAACCTCGAACAACAGCTTGCCACAGAATTGGAAAGTCAGGTGGTGGCAGGAAAGACCGAAGATTTCAGCGAAGGGGTTAGTGCCTTTTTAGAAAAACGTAAACCTAATTTTTCAGGGAAATGAATACACCAAAAATATTTGTAGTCGGCGCTGGAACGATGGGACAAGGGATTGCACAATTGGCAGCCCAAAAAGGCCACGATGTTTGCCTGTATGACCTACATTCCATTGCTTTGGAGAAAGCCAAAAGTCAAATTGAAAAATCACTTGAGAAACTGGTTGAGAAAGGAAAATTGACCCAAGAAAAACAAGTGGAAATCCTAGGGAAATTGAAATTTGTCAATGAACTTCATGAAGTTGCCCATTCCGATTTGGTCATTGAAGCCATTGTTGAAGATGTAGCGATCAAACATAAAGTTTTCATAGCGCTGGAGGCTTTGGCGAGTGAAGATTGCATCTTGGCAACCAACACATCTTCCCTGTCCATTGCTTCGATTGCCGTTGCGTTGAAAGTCCCTTCTCGCTTCCTTGGAATTCATTTCTTTAACCCGGCGACCCTAATGCCTTTGGTGGAAATTATACCCAGTGTTTTGACAGATCCTAAAATCACGGTCAAAGCCAAAGCGTACATTGACGGATTGGGAAAGGATACGGTCGTTTGTAAGGATACGCCAGGATTCATTGTAAACCGCGTGGCAAGGCCTTTTTATGGTGAGGCCCTCCGTATGTATGAAGAAGGTATGGCAGATTTCGCCACCATCGACTGGGCGATGAAAACCTTTGGAGGATTCAAGATGGGACCTTTTGAGTTGATGGATTACATAGGAAATGATGTCAACTATACCGTGACCGAAACGGTTTTTGAAGCCTTTTACTTCGATCCAAGGTTTAAGCCCTCCTTTACGCAAAAGCGATTGAAGGAAGCTGGATTGTGGGGAAAAAAGACAGGGCGAGGGTTTTATTCCTACGATCCAAATGAAGAAAAGCCAAAACCCAATACCGATGAAAAACTGGGAATGGAAATTTTTAATCGCATTCTTTCCATGCTCGTGAATGAAGCGTATGATGCGGTTTTCATGCAGGTAGCGAGCCCGAAGGACATCGATTTGGCCATGGTGAAAGGGGTGAACTATCCCAAAGGGCTTTTGGAATGGTCCGTTGCCATGGGGCCTGAAAAAATTCTCGCCACCTTGGAAACTTTGTTTTTGGAATACGGTGAAGACAGGTATCGTCCCAACCCATTGTTGAGAAAATGTGTTCGTGAAGGCTTGATTTTAGGCTAATCGTTGATTAGAAACCAACAATTTATCGGAAATCCTTATTTTTGCATCTAATATTTTTTGCTATGCCTTATTTATTTACTTCTGAGTCTGTTTCTGAAGGTCACCCAGACAAAGTTTCTGACCAAATTTCGGATGCATTAATCGACAATTATTTGGCTTTTGATCCAGAATCAAAGGTGGCTTGTGAAACCTTGGTAACTACGGGTCTCGTTATTTTAGCGGGTGAAGTGAAGTCGAAAGTTATCCTCGATGTGCAAACCATCGTGAGGGATACCATTCGTACCATCGGGTATACAAAATCAGAATATAAATTTGACGCGAATTCTTGTGGAATCATGTCTGCCATCCATGGCCAATCCCCCGACATAAACCAAGGGGTTGAAAAAGAAAACCCAGAAAACCAAGGTGCAGGTGACCAAGGAATGATGTTCGGATATGCGACACGTGAAACCGACAACTACATGCCCCTTGCATTGGATTTGTCGCACAAAATTCTTCAAGAATTGTCCCACATTCGTAACCATGAGTCTTCGTTGATTCCTTACCTACGTCCAGATGCGAAATCGCAAGTAACCATTGAATATTCCGACGAAAATAAACCCATGCGAATCGATACCATTGTCGTGTCAACGCAACACGATGATTTCGCTCCGGAAGCAGAAATGCTTGAAAAAATTAAAAAAGACATCATAGAAATTGTCATCCCACGCGTAAAAGCAAAATTGAAAGCATCCATTCAAGAACTTTTTACCGAAGAGATTATTTTTCACATCAACCCTACAGGAAAATTTGTTATCGGTGGACCGCATGGAGATACCGGCCTTACGGGGAGGAAAATCATAGTCGACACCTATGGAGGCAAAGGCGCGCACGGTGGTGGCGCATTCTCTGGAAAAGACCCTTCAAAAGTAGACCGTTCAGCGGCTTATGCCACGCGCCACATTGCGAAAAATATGGTCGCAGCAGGTATTTGTGATGAAGTGTTGGTGCAGGTGTCTTATGCCATTGGTGTTGCAGAACCTTGTGGCTTAAATGTCGATACCAAAGGGACCAAAAAAGTTGCCATGACCGATGGTGAAATCGCGAAGAAGATTGAAGAAATTTTTGACATGCGTCCATACTTCATCGAGCAACGCTTGAAACTAAGAAGTCCAATTTATGCAGAAACCGCTTCTTATGGTCACATGGGCCGGGAATATGAGAAAAAAACAAAGGTCTTTATTTCACCAAATGGAGAAAAGAAACCCGTTGAGGTTGAACTTTTCACTTGGGAAAAATTAGATTACGTAGATCAACTCAAAGAAGCATTTAATTTATAGTCTTGGCAAGTCCATTCAGAACCATTTGGCCCACAGAAGATGCCTATGTTGAGGTCATAGACCAAAGGTTTTTACCCCATGAATGGGTAACCGTAAAATTACACACCTATCAAGAGGCAGAGAACGCCATTAAAGACATGGTGGTTCGAGGGGCACCTCTTATTGGTGCTACTGCGGCTTATGGGATTTACTTGGCAGCAAAAGAATTCGAAGAAAAAAACCTTTCGCCGTCATACCTCAAGGAAGCCTTTGTCGCCTTGGCCAAGTCACGCCCCACTGCAGTGAATTTATTCTGGGCCTTGAATCGAATGCGGGAAAAATTGTTGAATTCCAAACAATGGGTTGTGGATGCACTCGCAGAAGCGAAAGCCATCGTAGAAGAAGACATTGAAACTTGCAGAATGATCGGAGTGAATGGATTGCCGTTGATTGAAGCCATTGCAGCTAAAAAACCAGGAGAACGCATCAACATTTTAACGCATTGCAATGCGGGAATGCTCGGGTGCATCGAGTGGGGAACGGTAACCTCTCCCATTTACCAAGCCAAACAGAAGGGTTTAGACGTGCATGTATATGTAGACGAAACACGACCCCGCAACCAGGGAGCGAACCTTACGGCCTATGAACTTACGCGACATGGAATACCGCATACCTTAATTGTGGACAACGCCGGAGGGCATTTGATGCAGCATGGCATGGTAGATTTGGTCATTGTAGGCACCGACCGAACCACCCGTCGAGGGGATGTAGCCAACAAGATTGGGACTTACCTCAAAGCGTTGGCGGCATTCGACAACCAAATTCCATTTTATGTGGCCTTACCTTCTACCACCCTTGATTTAGCGGTAAGCGACGGATTAAAAGAAATTCCCATCGAGGAACGAAACCAAGACGAGGTCCGCTATGTGATTGGAAAAAGTGCTGCAGGTGCCATTGAACCTGTATTGATCTGCCCAGAATCGACGCAAGCGGTGAATCACGGTTTTGATGTAACCCCAGCGCGCTTAGTGACTGGATTAATTACCGAACGCGGAATTTGCGCACCCAATGAAGCGGCGATATTGGCCATGTTTGGGGATTTAGAGAAATAGGTTCGAATACATAGATTAAACTCAGATTTTCCACGGACACTGAGTAGTCCGAAGGATGTATCGAAGTGTAAGTGGAAAAAGAAACATAATTAAATAAAGATTTTTCCCCTACTTTTTCACCGCACCCTTCGATACGCTTCCGCCGAGGCGGAGAACTACTGAGGGTGCGTCTAGTAAGCAAAAAGCTCGGTGGGCACTCCAAGGCGGAATAGTTACTATTTTATTTTTCACTACGGGGCTGATTTGCAAGAAAACATCGAAAACAAATGCGATTGATCTTATACATCAATGTACAATTTTCGAGATTTTATTCTCTACAATTGGTAGCCTTTCATCAATCATTATAGGATGAATATGCGCCATTAACACCTCTTTTAACAAGCCTTTTTGAATGATTATTTTGATTTGTTCTACAATGAATAAGGAAACTCGCTCATCGTCTTTTGCAATGTCTTCTACTATGTTTATTCGATTATCTAAGATATAGATGATGTCTTCAATGTCATGACTTGTTCGATAATCACTTCCTCTATTATTAAAGGCTTCAAACTTTGTTGCTAAATAGCATGGAGCGGAAAGTATTTTGATTTCTTGTTCTTTGGCTTTTACAGTCCATAGGTTTTCAAAGCCTAACTTATACCATCTGTTTGCAGGACCTAGTGGGCCATCTTCTGCAGCCATTACATCTACTGGAATATCATTGTATTTATAGCTGCAAATTGAATGTCCATAAGGGTCAGGATGAAATCCAAGCGATGCAAGTTTTTCATTTATTTGTTGCCAATGGTGCAGATTAACTATTTCTAGTGTTATATCAACGTCTTTCGTTGGGCGAATTTCATCTGCTGCAGGATCATCGGTGTATAAACTCACCACCGCACCCCCAACAAATACGATGTCATTTTTAATTTCTCCGAGAGCTTCTGCAATTTCAGCAACAACATGAATATTTATAACTTTATTTTCCAAGTTCGAATCGTTTATTGAGTTCAGATATTGCTATTTCTCGTTCTCTCGCTCTTCCAACTCTCAAAGCATCTGTTAATGCTAACAATTCATGTAATTTAGTGTCTCTCAATGCTGCCTCTGGAACGGAAGAATATAACGGCAGAATACTAAACCCCCTTACAGTACCTTTACCGTAAGGCCAAACGTAAACCTCATTGCTCTGAATTTCTTCTTTTAAAGGTGAAGCTGAGTGTGATGTAGGAACTCCGCGAACAAATGCACCTGGTTTTTGAGGGAACACATAGCGCAAACCAAATTTCAAGAATTCTAAAAGAGCGTGCTTCATTACTGATTTTCCATCTGTAGCTAAAAGACCGGAATATTTACAGCGTGAAACGGCCTCACTAACTTCTGATTGACTTAATCCTAATTCTCCTGCAAGTTTTTTTTGATTCCATGCTGGATTATTATCACTTACTATTTTAAGAAGAATGACAACGTCCTGAGCTTTTAGTTGTTGATTTTGAGTTTTCATTTTATTATATTGCGTATCGCGATATGCAATATTACAAATTAACCCCCAATAAAAGAAGCATTTAATAAATATTATCGCATATCGCGATATGCGATAATTGTTGCTGGTTTATTAATTCTAATATACCTTTTAAAATCAAACATGCACCAAAGGCCATTGTCCTCCTTATTTAGGGATTTGACGTAGCGAATGTTCTAATCAAATTAATCGAGTATCACGCGCTGCATGTGCGTCCCAATTTGAATAAAGTAAATACCCCTCGGAAGTTCGCTTATATCAATATCTGTTGCGTTCATATTTTCTATGGATTCAGCGTAAACAAGCGCTCCGTGCATGGTTCGAATTTCAAGATGTTCTGCCTGGATGTTATTCCAAGTTAGGTGTATTTTTCCGTGACTTGGATTGGGATGAACAACGAGTTGGTTTGGTAAGAGCGTTTCATCCGTGAGGTCATTAAAGGCAGTAGATAAGCAGGGATAATTTCCGCCGCTTTGGTAGGAATTTAATAAGGCACCGCTAATATTTATAACCTGTTGCACATTGTTTAAATGGTCACCTGATCGGTCATATACAAAGGCATAATCGGAACACACGGTGGAGTTTTGTGGAAACAATGCTTCCGAAATACAGAGCATTCCCCTTCGGTCTCCTGGGGAGTTATTACTAGATACTTCACTCCACGTGTTGGGCAGGTTGGGATTGCCATCGTAAAGAAATTGGGTGGCTGTATTTGTTAATGGGTTCATCCAATAACTGCTGTCGCTGTTTTGTCCGTTCATAAGCAGCCAGGCCGTCGTATCAAAGCTGGTGTTCATGCCGGCATCCATAGATCCGGTTAATCTTCCGGCGCTTTCCAAGGGATGTGAAAGGCACAATACACCTTGGCAGGGCGGGTTTGCACCGTATCCAATTTGTCCTCCGTCCGATTCGTCAAAGTCATCGCCATTGTACGCATACAAGAGCCTGTTGGAAGGATCACATCCCACATGATCGTCGGAATAATTACCAATATCAAAATCCAAAAACAGCGCCTGACGGTAATTATAATACTCTTTATTGCTGCGATTGATGGCCCTCAAATTAAGAAAGGTGGTGTTATTCAGGTAGTTCCCTGTGCTGTATTGATAAAACATGGCGTGCAATTCAATTCCGAGTTGATTGCCATCGGGTTGGTATGAATTATCATTCATTATAATATACACCGCCTCGTCTCCCCGAATATCCGGATAATCTCCGAGTGCGGGCTCATATAAGCCGTTGTGATTAAAATCAATAAAAGGCGCAATAAAAGGCGCTATTCCCAGGTTCGCTTGTCCATTTCCAGGCCAAGATGCTATAGCCGTTGGAACAAGATAACCCTGCGTCTGAAAATTGGCTTGGTGCGTTAAAATTTCTTGTTTACTGACTTTCCAAATGGCATCGCCGTAAGCATTCGCATAGGCCATGGTTCCATAAGCAGAGGCATCGGCTATCGGTCCACCATGAAACGCACTCCAGCTACCTCCGGCACTATATTTCGCGGCTGACACGTACAAGGTGCCATTCACATCCTGAGCGCCCATCCAATAAGACCCCGAAAAAATGGTGGATAGTCCACTATTTTTTGGGATTTCATAACCGGCCAAACCGGATTGCAAGTTGTTAAAAAATCCCCCTTCGTCGTCGAGTAAACACGATACATTATTGTGATCTAAGGGCATGTAGGTAGGTTGTTGCGCCGTGGACATGAAAGCCTGGATGGCGATAAAAGCGAATAGAAGTTTCTTCATGAGGTATGGTTTAGTGAAGGTAAGTTTCGGGCTTGGGGCTTGGTGCCCTCCCGACAATTTAAATAAATTAGCGTTAAGGAGTTGTATTATTTTCTAACATAAATAGTGGTTTTAAAACACCGCTTGACCTAACTAAAGGAGCGATTAAACTGTTTTTGAGTTCTGCTATTATGGCTCGTTTTTCTTGTCATAGTCGCTTTGTCAAGCTTAAGCCAAGTCCCATGTTACTGTTCTGTGTTGGAAAACTATATATGTTCCAGGACAATGATTTCTCTTTTGGTTTTATGTTGGTTATTAAATTCCAACTGCTTAATATCATGGTGGCTGTTCCAAGTCCAATGTTAATTAATGTAAGATTCCTTTGTCCAGGATTTACATAGGTTCCGCCCCAAGTTATTTGCTCTTTTGGATAGTTTAATGTACCAAGCGTAATTTGACCTACACCTGTAATTAGTCCTAAAATTGGAATTATCTTGCTGTTCGCTCCTTTAGAAATTTGAATTCCATTGATTGTATTTAGCGACAAATTTAGTCCGCAAATTAAAGATGATGAAATGCTATAAGTTGGTGAAATTATGTCTGTCGGAGTAGATCCGTAAGTTGGTTGAACCATGGCACACTCTTCTTTTGTTAGTCCGCTTGATTGAATCCAACGGTCAACTGTTTGGTCGTTCATAGCAAGTAAATACTCGTATTTAAACTTTGAGTTAATTTCTTCTGCAGTTTGTCGACCAGCAGTATGTTCAATTAAATAACCAACTGCACAAATATTTCCGTCCTTGTCAATAAAGCAGGGCATTCGTTGGTCTGGGTAATCATAATTTTTTGGAAACACACCTGCCGTCCAATACTCGTGGAGTAAGTCAAGCATTTTAAGTCTATTTTCTTTTTGCTCTTTTGTCAGTGATGAGGTGTTCTTACGTCTCAAAAGTTTCTCAACATACTTTAAATGCGTCTGAAGTCTTTTGTTTTCATCTGTTTCATTGGTAGCTTGTTGACCAAATGTTTCCATGAAACTAATGTCGCCAATTACGGCATTAACTGTTTGTTCAATTTCGTTAGATTTTCTGTTGCAACTCGTAAAAATTGTCAACACGAAAATTGTCAGGATAAATATTGATGTCTTCATATTTCTTTTTTTAATGGTTTCTGTATCGTTGTTACGAAGCAAAATTTTAGGGCTGGCGCTAGACAGCTGTTATAAGAAAATATTTATTCAACAATGAATACTTTTTCGGTAGTACCATCATTATAAAATCGAATCAAAATAGTGTTAGGCACATCTTTACTTTCTCTACCTGATTGATCTATTTGTTTAACCAATTCTCGATCTTTATTTAAGATGATTTCATCAATTTCAACAGTCAAACCTAGAACAACTTGGTTCGTGTCTGTATAATCACAATTTGGATTTAATGCACTTGAGGAATATGCTGTGAAAATCACAACGTAATTACCATCATTATGAATTCCGATATAGGTGGTGTCGAAGAAATAAATTGGTGCAAACAACGGACTTTCTCTATAACAATTTTGAATATTTATTGTGTCACCGTCTATTTCAACTACAGATTCTAATAGATATCCCTGGGTGTTCAACGCAACTTTTGAAATTAAGAAGACACTATCGGTATCAGCTGGGTTTGTAGGGAATAACTGAGCATTAATAATACCAGGGTACTGAGAGAAAGCTCTTGTATATGTGAGAAGAGAAAGTAATATGATGAGTCCGATTTTCATGTCTTTTTATAGCAATTAACGATTTTTATTCTAAGTCAACTTTATTTTAATGGATAATTTGTTTCGATTTTATACATGTCTATTTCCCTATGGTTGCAATACTTACAGTGGCCTTCTATTGTTTATAACGGTTTCGCAGTAGGCAAATGTGGCGCTTTCTCTCGAATGTAATTGTAGCGCCATTTTACTTACTGCGTGTTAACCGCATTTTTAAAAATCCACCCCGATCTTTAATTCCGGAGCAGTTATAACAAATTCATTTACTTTTCGGTCTTGATTAGATTTTGCGTCAAACTCTGTACTCCAACCATATCTCAAGTTAGAATTTAACGATATAAATAATCGCTCTATTGGATAATAAAGAATTGAAAGACTTGGAGCTACCCCAAAAGTATTATAAGTCGAGTTCTCTCTTGTGCCTCCTCCTGTTAAGCCACCTTGATAGTCTCCCGAAAAGTTAAGGTTTGAATAATACAAGCTTACACCTGTATTCAGTTTTAGTCTTGAATTAAACAAATTGAGGATTGAATAATTGGTTGTCAAATAAATATTATCTTCTCTCATATATCCCGTTCCATAAAAGCAACAAGCACAAGTTGTTGGATACTCTTCGATTTTATTGAAACCATGCTCATATTTGATTCCAAAACTCAATTTATTTACAAATCTTTGATACTCAATCCCAGTCATGAATTTTAGTTTGTAATCACCATAAATGGTTTGTGAATTTTTCTCCAACCGAATTAGAGAAGTACTGATTGAATTTTTTTGAATCTCCTGTGCCGAAGTTTCTAGGCAGTAGAGGCTGATTATTAATAAAATTATTCTTTTCATATCGTTCGTCTATTGTGGTTAACATTCTACTAAACGCAACTCATCGAGTAAAAGGGGGGATTCACTTTCTTTTATGCTCCAAAAGATAAATAAACCCGATTTGACAACCAATCGCTTGATATATGTTTTTTGTTACGGTGGATTTTACGGGGGAACCAATGGAGCTCCGAATGCCAGGAGTAACATGAAAAATGAATGGATTTAGGTCATACGCCAATTCGATTTGTGCGATAGCAGAAGTAGTAAACCTTTGCGCTTCTACGATGTCTACCCCGCCATCAGTCATTAGGTAATACCCTTTGCCGTTTAGTTTAACTCCAGCAGAAAGTCCAAGCATTGGACTTAAACTTACCTTGTTTTTGGTCCATTGATAGCCTACACCGATCGGGATGTTCAGGTAACGATAGCGGTTGGTTCCATCCAATGAATTGAACGGATATACAATTTGTTCCCCCCATTCATTATACGCTATGCCGATTTGATAAATCCAATGCCCGGCTTGTTGCCGGTAAAATACCGAAAGATCCAAGGAACTCGTAGCGCGCTCAGCTGCTTTTCGTGCTTGGGC
>Ga0209400_1000911_pt1 | contig 25209 bp, 22 predicted proteins | sample M_130807_EF_Meta_FD_187313 | JGI IMG/M metagenome (GOLD analysis project Ga0209400, IMG submission 187313) | Freshwater microbial communities from Lake Montjoie, Canada to study carbon cycling - M_130807_EF_MetaG (SPAdes) (version 2) | ecosystem: Environmental > Aquatic > Freshwater > Lake... | reverse complement strand
TTGTTCCCTGACCATGCGCGACCTGACCAGAATCCGCGAGAGTTTCGCTGCCACATTGCGCAGCATGATGCACAATCGCATCAGTTATACAAAAGCGGAGGAGAGCGAGGATCGCAAGGCCGCAAGTGGCAAATTGGTTGTGGACACGAAGACTGGTTCGGAGTCGTCTGTGGGGCGGGTGGCCATGACGGCGAATCGCAAGCCCGTATGAAGCCGTCGATACGTGTCGAGATTCTCGATCATCAGCGGGAAGTAATTATCCATGCCGCGACAATCAGGATCTTCGAACAGGTTGTGGAACGCGGCTTGCCGGCGTTAGGCGAAGTTGCGATATCGCACCGCGTGATCGACAAGTTGGAGGAACTCGCGATCGCGTTTATCGACGAGTGTGAGAGTGCCCGAGTCCATGTTCAGTTTATGGGAGTGGCGGGATCCACCGACGTGATCACATTTGAACATGGGGAACTACTCATTTGTCCTGCAGTGGCCCAGCGCCAGGCAGAGGAACACTCAGAGCCCTTGACGAGGGAATTGCTGCGCTACATGGTTCACGGGTTGCTTCACCTGGTGGGATACGAGGACGATTCTGAGGAGAAGAGAAAACTCATGGAAAACGTTCAGGAAGGCATGGTTTATGCGTTGTGGAACTCCGCCGTTTGGGAGTGACCGGAACATCGCCCCCAGTCATTTGGCGAAAATTCCACATTTTTAAGAAAAAATTTCATTTTTTTTTCATTTCATGCTTGCCAGCTTCCCTCAGTCTGCTATCAACGCTGCCCCGCAATGCAGCGCAACTTCTGCCGCATGCGTTTAATCGCGAATTCACGCAAACATCATGGCACGTATTTTCGGTATCGAAATTCCTAACGAGAAGCGCATTGAAGCTTCTCTTCCGTTCATCTATGGCATCGGTCGTCCGACAGCCAGCAGGATTCTTGAGCAAGCGGGGATTGATCCCGACATCCGCACGGGTCAGCTTTCCGAAGAGCAATTGGTGAAGATCGCCCAGGCAATCCAAAGCAACGGCATCGCCATCGAGGGGGACCTCCGGCGCGAACGCCAGGTTGCCCTGAAACGCCTCACTTCCATCAACTGCTATCGCGGCATTCGTCACAAACGCGGACTTCCTGTGCGCGGTCAGCGCACCCGCACCAACGCCCGCACCCGCAAAGGCAAGAAGAAGACCGTGGGCGTTAAGAAATAATCAGGATTTTTATCACTATGTCAGAGGAAAAGAACACGCCAATTGAACCGTCGGCTGATGCCGTCAAACAGGCCCCGGCGGCAACACCAGAAGTCATTGCTCCAAAAAAAGAAGAGCGCCGCGACATTTTCGCCGAGATCGCCGGTGGCGAGGAAGCCGTCGTCAAGATCCACAAGGCCAAAGGCTCCAAAAACATCGCCAAGGGAATCGTCCATGTGACTTCTACTTTCAATAATACGTTGGTCTCTGTAACCGATGCCTTGGGCAATGCCCTCGGCTGGTCGAGCGCCGGCAAGATGGGCTTCAAGGGTTCCAGAAAAAGCACCGCTTATGCCGCCCAGGTCGTCTGCCAGGACGCCTGCCGTCAGGCCATGGGCCATGGACTGCGCGAGGCGGAAGTCCGCGTGAAAGGACCCGGATCCGGTCGCGAATCCGCCGTGCGTGCCGTGCAGACGATTGGCATTGAAATCATATCCATTGATGATGTCACCCCCGTACCACACAACGGATGCCGTCCCAAAAAAGCCCGCCGCGTCTAATCCGGAATCTCATCTCATTTACTCAATCGATCATGGCACGTTATACAGGTCCCCGCACAAGAATCAGCCGCCGTTTCGGTGTGCCGTTGTTTGGCTCTTCCAAATCTCTGGAACGGCGCAACTTTCCGCCCGGCCAGCACGGCATTCGCGCCGGCCGCAAGAAAAAGAGCGAATATTCCGTCGCGCTCGGAGAAAAGCAGAAACTGCGTTTCCAATACGGCGTTCTCGAAAGGCAATTCCGCAAATATTATGAGGAAGCAGCTCGTCGCCGCGGTATTACCGGTGAAATCATTCTGCAACTCCTGGAACTCCGCCTCGACAATGTTTGCTACCGCCTTGGCTTCGGCAACACCCGCCAGGCCGCCCGCCAGCTTGTCAATCACGGGCACGTTCTTGTCAACGGCAAGGTTGTCGACATCGCAAGCTACGAGTGCAAAGCCGGTGACGTGATCAAAGTCGGCGCGAAACCTTCCTCCCAGCAAATGGGTCTGCGCATGCTTGATTTGACCCAAGCCGTTCCTCTTGTCGACTGGTTGACGCTCGACCGCACCGCGATTCAGGGTTCCATTTCCCGGGTGCCTGAGCGCTCCGACATCGATCCGATGGTCAACGAGCAGTTGATTGTGGAGCTTTACTCCCGATAAGGATCTCAGTTCATCCACGATGCCCTGTCGCTCCATGCGGCAGGGCTTTTTTTTGCCTGTGACTTGCCGATTCGACATTCCGGTATTTGTCGGGATAAGAATCTTCTAGCATCCGAGCGGGAGCCGAAGTCAGAGCGTGGTGCCCTGGTTCAAGGCGTGAATGACGTCGCCACCCGGCAAGGACCATTGCAGCGATTGTTGCAGGCTGTCCTTGACGAAGTTTTTGGCTTGGCTACAGGCATCGAGCAGCTTTTCTCCCAGGGCCAGCTGCGCTGTGATCGCGGCGGAGAGAGTGCAACCGGTGCCGTGTGATGCCGGAGTTGCAATGCGCTTCGATTCAAGTTGGTAAATTCTGTGGTTCTCGCAAAGCAAATCGGGACAATCATCCGTGGTCAGGTGTCCGCCTTTCAGGAGCACCGATGTCGAGAAAGCAACGGCGAACTGCTTTGCGGCTTCTGCCAAATTGGATTCATCGATCGATTCCCAACCCAATAGGGCCGCAGCTTCCGGCAAATTGGGAGTGATCAGCGTCGCCAGCGGCAATAGAGATTCCTTGTATGCCGCAATGGCATCAGGTTCGCTCAACGGGTCGCCGCTTGAGGCCAGCAATACCGGATCAACCACCAGCGGAATTTGGCGCCGCGACCCGAGGACCCGCGCCACGGCACGGATATGCTCGGCCGAAAAAAGCATGCCGGTTTTGATCGCACGGACGGGAAAGGTCGACAACATCAGCTCGATTTGATCTTCAAGAACATCGACCGGAACTGGATGAACGCGCCTGACGATTCGCGGATTTTCCGAAACCACACAGGTCACCGCAGTAAGACCGTATACCTGGAAATGCTGGAAGGTTTTCAAATCCGCCTGAATCCCCGCGCCCGCGCAGCAGTCCGATCCGGCTATTGTCAGGGCGACGGGAATCATGTCACAATGTTGGATCATGATTGGCAGTAATGCCAAGACAATTTCATCATCAACTCCTCGTGCGTTACCGATTGCTCAGCTGGACCGCGGCCGGAATATTTGCGAATTCGCGCTTGGAAACATGGTGCTTATTGTTTCATGCTGTGGGGGCAATCATGGAATCAGAAGGGGGATATGAGGAATTCACGCGCTTGGAATCGATCTTTGTGCGTCATCGCAACGCCTTGTGGGTGAGGGGGTCGTTCACGGACTTGTTCACCGACTATTACATTCACTTGATGGAACAGAAAATCCGCCACAGTCCCGAGCTGGATCTGATGTTGAAAGAGCTTCTGGTCATGCTTTCCCTGTATCTAACGACACGTCCCTGGGCCGAGACGACGGCCTGGACCGTGAACCTGAGGGCACCGAGGGTGAACGTATTCGCCACCGGCGGATGCCTCGATGAAACGATCACCGGGCGGTTGTTCACTGAGGACGTCCGTGAACCGGATCGCAATTTTTTCTATTCCCAGACGAGCGCGCCGAAGTGGGAATCTCCGCGCCTGTCCACCATGGAAATGGAAAGCCGCAATCCGCTGGAATGGTTTGAGAGTTTTTACCATCAATCCGAGCAAAGGCCGGGAAGGGCGTTTCACATGGGTGAGGATGACTACTCGATTTTGGTTGCACAGCCGGGTTGCGATTTCGACTGGTTTCACGGGCTGGATCTGGATGCATTGAAGCGCATCGAGTCGAGTGAGGAAACGTCATTGCTCGAAGTTCGCAGGATCCGCTTCCACTGCGGATGTGATCTGGCGAGAATCCTGCCCTTGTTGTCATCCTGGCACAAGCGCATGGACGAACTCTTCGGCGAGCTTGACGAAATCAATGTGCAGTGCCCGCGCTGTGCCGCCACATACAGGGTTTCACGAGCGATGATCACCGAGTTTTTGCGACTTCAAGACACGGAATCCTAAGTCAATTGAAACGATTCCATTACCGGCAGTTTGAAGACATTGAGGCGCTGTGTGAATTGAAATCGCAACGGTGCCGTTCGATCAGCGTGGTGATACCGACCCTGAACGAAGCTGCCACAATCGGATCGATCATAACAGTGGTACGCGAGCGGTTGGTTGATTGCTTTCCGCTTGTGGATGAAATTGTCGTGATCGATTCCGGTTCCGCGGATGACACCTGTGAGCAGGCGCGCAGGGCAGGAGCGATGGTTTATCTGGCGGAGGAGATTGCCCCGGAACAGGGGCACGTTGCAGGAAAAGGGGAGAACTTGTGGAAATCGCTATTCGTAACACACGGCGACATCAGCGTGTTTGTGGATGGGGATATTCGGGATTTCCATGAAGGCTTTGTGGCCGGACTGGTGGGGCCTCTGCTGGAGGAGGAGGAGTTGAGCTACGTGAAGGCCTTCTATCGTCGCCCGCTTCATGAAGGCGGTCTGCAACTGCCGGAGGGAGGTGGCCGTGTTTCTGAGATCCTGGTGCGTCCCTTGTTCGCCATGTTTTACCCTTCGCTGGTTGACTTTGTTCAACCGCTGGCTGGCGAATATGCCGTGCGCAGGGCTTTGCTGGAGAAATTGCCGTTTCCCCGTGGGTATGGAGTCGAGACATCCCACTTGATCGACGTTCTCCATCAATGCGGCATGGAATCTTTTGCTCAGTGCGATATGGAAAGCAGGCGACACCGGAACAGGGACATCGCGGAATTGGGTGGCATGGCGAATGAGATCCTGCAGGTGTTCATGATGCGGGCAGAGCGCGACGGCATCATGAATTTTTCTCAGAAGTGGCTGTCTACTTACGCGGAGCGCGGGCAGTCCGGTGGCAGTGAGTCCGCTGCGAAAAATAATCTGGAACTTGTCGAAAGACCTCCGTACCATACCCTGCACCATCCGCCTGAAGCATGAAACTGCAAGTATTGTCCACCGCACAGGTGATCGAGATCGTCGAACTGTTGGCCTACCTGAATCCTGCGGTTCCACGCGATGTTCTGCGCAGTCGTTATGAAAAAATCACCAAGGAACATTCCAACTATCAGATCATTGGCGCCTTCGTGGAAGACAGGCTTGTAGGACTCAGCGGCGTTTGGCACGGCACGAAAATCTGGTGCGGGGACTTCCTGGAAGTCGACAATCTCGTGGTCCACCCCGACTACCGGGGGCGTGGTGTGGCGACCGGGTTGATGAAACAAATCGAAGTGATGGCCAGGGAACGGAATTGCAACATCGTTGTGCTGGACAGCTATACCAACAACCATTCATCCCATCGGCTTTATCACCGACAGGGGTGTGAGATTTGGGGTTTTCATTTTGTCAAACCCTTGCGGGAGTTTGAACATTGAGATGAAACCTGATGCCGCCATTCATTGGGGAAATTCCCCGTCTTTGAATCGATAGTATTGTTCTCTGAGCGCGCTGGTTCCCGGTTCGGATTGGATTGATTTAGCTGACCATTCAATGGCCTTTTCCCGGTTGCCACGGGCGAACCAGATTTCCGCCATGGTGTCGAGGTACGCCGCTTGATTCGGACGCAATCGCAACGCCTCGAGGGATTCCTTTTCCGCATCATCCAGGCGGCGGATCGACCTTGCAGCCAGCCAGGCTGCCGAATTGCGGATATTGTCATCCATCGGGTATTTGTCGCGCAACTTCATCATTGCCGCCCATGATTCTTCAAACCATTGATCGTGTTGTTTGATCGCCCCGCAGAGTCGCAGCGCGGGGAAGAATTGGTCCGCAAGTGAGGCATCGGCAAGCAGCGACTTGTGGCAGTCGTCGAGAATTTTGAATGCGAGCTGGGGTTTGTTTTTGATGAAGGAGAATCCTCGCGCCATGTCGGCTTTCTTGCGAGTGCGGAACGAATTGATGTTGGTGCCGCCCTCGTCATCATCTATGGTGGAGAGAATGTATGCTTCATATCCACTGAGAGCTTGGGCCCACTCGCCCTGAAGAACCAGATCCTCCGCCTCGAGATACAGGGACAGGTGCCATGAGGAGTCCTGATTGCCGCAGTCGAGCGCCATCTTCCGCCACTCTTGCGACTTGGACGTCATTCCGACATAATTGTAAATGGAAGCGGCCGCCATCATGACGGCACTGTCTCCATACACCAGGGATTCAAATAGTTTTTCCCGCTTGTCAGCTTCGACAGTATTTCCGGCCATGCGTTGGCAGACCGAAGCCCACAGCTGGGCGATGATCTGGTCGGGATTTGTTTTGGTCGACGCCGACCATTTGTCAGCGGCCGCATCCCAGCGTCCGAGATTCATAAGATCATCGGTATCGAGTTCCGATTCGTCGGACACAGCCCATTGTGCATAGCGGGTCTGGCGGGTAATGGCGGAAAGAACGTTGAGAAGCGTCCGGTAGGCTGCAAGTTGTTCTTTCGGCGCGGTTTTCATACAGGCGGTGATGCTGTCCTCAATACCCTGCAATTCGTTTTTGTGATCGGGAATGGCGCGAAAAATGACCAATAGTTGGCGGAATCGTTCGGACTTCGAGGCTTTTGGGCTCAATTCGCCCAGCCATTCCCACCATTGTGTGAACGATGTGTTGTCTGAGAATGCCGCACGGATCATCGCGCCCCACAACACCTCGTCATCCTTTGCATAGGCCACCGCAATCTGCATCGCCACCTCCGGAGCTACACGGGTGGTGGCGTAAGGACTGAAACAGTTGGCCAGCAATTCCAAAAAGGCATCGTTCTTCTTGTCAGCGAGTTCCAGGACATCGGCCACAAAAGATTTTTGTATTGGCTCCCAAAGGCCGCGTTTTTCCATGAACGAGAGCATAATCGAAACGTCGTTCAACTCGTCATTCTCCTGATTACCCTGAATCCCGGTCATGCGCTGTGCCAGCCATTTTTCGTAATCCGGTTTATCGGGATCAAGTCCGATGGATTTCAATGCCTCGTCGATTTGTTCCCGCTCGACCAATTGTTGGAACAATATCATCGGGTTAAGGTTTTTGAGGGCTTTTTCCCCCGCTTCATTGTTGCCCACTGCAAACAACGCCGATGTTGCCGCCCAGCGTTTGGAGTAGTTGCCGTCCTTGAGAGATGTTTTGATGAGCTTGTTCATCAGGGCGGCGGGGGCCTCCTTGCCCTGCTGGAGTCGAAATCGGGCGATCTCCGCATAGGTTTCGACGATATCCCTGGTTTCCTCATTTTTGCTGGAGTAGAGCGACATCCATGTTTCGGGATGTCCGTCCAGCAGTTCCAGCGCGGCGGCAAGTTTCGGGAGGTTGTGTTGTTCCGCCAGCGCCGCTGCGTCATGGCGGTTTCCTTTGATGCGGAGCAAGGCGAGGTGATATCGCCACTGTTGGTTGTCGCCCGCCTTGGCCGCGGCCGCGATTTCTTCGTCAAGCCTTCCCGCCGTGCGGGCTGTCCATGCCAGGGCAAAGGTGTTTTTCGGGTCTTCGGGGAAATCCTTGAGAAACTTCAGGGCACCTTCGGCATCACCCGCCAGCAGAGCCTCGCGCGCGGCGACGATGGCAAGTCCAGTCACTTCATCACGAATCTGTCTCTGGATTGCCGGATCCTTTTCATTTTGATAGAGCAACAGGGCGATGCGAAACTTGCGCTGCTTTTTCAGGGATTCGAGCGTGTTTTTTTTTCCTTCGATGGAAGTCCGGGAGAATGACTCGGCGAGATCGATGAGTTCTCTGGGCGACTCCGGTGTCAGCCCGAGCAGCATGTAACGGAGAATTTTTTCCGTCCGCAATACCACTTCAGGATTGCTGTGGGAAGCGGCCTGCTTGAGTTCTTGTTCCGCAGAGGACCCTGCCGCCCATAGTTTTTTTTCGGCAGCGATGCGAAGACTCAACTTTTCGTTGGCCAGCATTTCAATCCATTCCCTGGGACCATCTTCCGCCCTTGCCGCATGGGAAAAAAAGGCGGCAAGGCCGACGGTGAGGAGAACGCGGGATTGAAGCGACATTGCCCGGTTATTTTCTGATGGATTTGGGGAAAAGCAACCAGGAACCGCTGCGGCTCATGAAATTATTTGCCAATGCAAAAGCGGCTGAAAATGACACCGAGAATGTCATCGGAATCAATTTTCCCGGATACTTCCCCGAGTGCGTCGAGCGCTTCGCGGAGTTCGATGCTTGCCAGAGTGAGATCGTCGTTCTGTTCGAGCATGGAAAGGGCGCGCTGGAGGGATTCCGAGGCCCGGCGAAGGCAGTGCTGGTGCCGGGCGTTGATGGCGATCATGTTTTGCCCCTGATCAATCGCTTCGCGAAATACCACCGAAGCGATGGCTGCCTCCAATTTCTCCAGCCCTTCGCCGGTCAAGCAGGACATGCGGAGAATGTCCCTGTCGGTCCAGGACGGATGGACGGAGCAGTCGCATTTGTTGAGAATCGGCAGGACGAATTGCTGTGCCGAGGAACGTTCAGGCAGTTTTTCCGGCGCGGCCAGCGTGGCATCGAAAAGTGCCAGCACCAGGTCGGCACGCTCGACCTGAAGGGCGGAACGACGCATGCCTTCCTGCTCGATGACGTCGGTGCTGCCGTCGCGAATGCCTGCGGTGTCAATCAAGCGCAGCAGGATTCCGCCGAAGCGGGCATTTTCCTCGATCGTGTCACGTGTCGTTCCGGCGATGGGACTGACGATCGCCCGATCATAGCCCAGCAATCGATTGAGCAGGCTCGATTTTCCCGTGTTTGCAGCGCCATGGATGACGGTGCGAACACCTTCCCTGATGATGCGTCCGCGGTCGGCCGTGGCAAGCAGGTTGTCGATGGCGTGCAAGATCTGCCGCAAGCGTTGTTGCAACCCCAAGCCGACTTCAGGGGAAATGTCTTCCTCGGGAAAATCGATGTATGCCTCCAGGTGGGCGACGCTTTCCAACAGGTCGTTGCGCAGTTCCTCGGTTCGACGGCCCAGCTGTCCCTCGCGTTGTTCATGGGCGGCGCGCATCGCGTAATCGGTCTGTGCGGAGATGAGATCCATAACCGCTTCCGCTTGTGTAAGATCGAGTTTTCCCTGGAGGAAGGCCCGTTGGGTGAATTCGCCGGGTCCGGCGGCCACAGCACCGCATTGCAGCGAGCGTTCCAGAAGTTTCCGCATCACGAGATTTCCTCCGTGTCCGGCAAGTTCGCAGACATTTTCCCCCGTATAGCTGTGCGGGGCCCTGAAAACGGTCAGCAGTACTTGATCGATCAGTTCACCCCGATGATCGGTGATGTTGCACAAAAGCGCCTTTCGTTCCGGTGCCTTGCTGGCCATGCCAGCCGACATTTTATCGGTGACGATCAGGGCGTCAGGCCCCGAGATTCTAACAATTCCAACGGCCGCGTCACCGATCGCGGTGGCGATCGCGGCGATGGAATGCTGCCAGGCCGACATTGGTGAATTACTCACTGATTGGTGCGACGGAATGGACATCATCTTCCAACGAGTCCGGCTTGGCGATTTTATCCGTTCCTTTTGATGTGTCAGCGGCGGTTGCTCCGCCACCCAGTCCCTCAAACTCCCAACAGACCAGGCGGGAAATTTGTGGCTGATGTGCGTCATTGACGGATAGCTCCACAGTGGCCGTGGAAACGGAAGGACCTTCGGAGTTGCTGCCCCGCCAGTTGATTTGTTCCAGCATTTTCGCTCTCTGCGATCCGCTTGGCATGGTCATGCGATACGAGTCGGTCATGTGAGCCGGATCGCCAATCCGATAGACGACCAATTGGCGGGCTTTTTCACTGGCAAGGGGCACATCCTCCACAATCAGCACGCGGAAAACTCCTGTGTTGCCGGGTTTGGGATCATCAAAAAATTTCTTGAAGGTGCGATGGCGGGTTTGCAAGTAGACATCCCAGTCCAGCATCATTCCCTTTTCGGTTTTTTTGAAATACGCCTGTATCTTCAAGGGTTCCATCGAGTAATTCGAAACATCGGTTACTGTTTGCGTGAGCTGGTCCTGTTGCTCTACTTCGTACAAGACTTCAATGCTCGCCAGAGGTTTGAAAAACCGGTTCATCGCGAATTGCGCGGGACGGTCATAGGCCATGAGGAAAATGTTGCGGGTGATGTCTTCTTCTCTCAAGGGAACCGGAACAAACGCATCTGCCGGTGTGTCAAGTTCGTCGATGAGGGCATTGCCATAAAGTTTGCGAACCCGCATCAGGGTTTCGCGCCCGCCGATGACATAATTTGCTTTTTCTTCAGGTGTCCGCGCTGCGATGAACTTGCTCAAAGTCTCTGCGGCCTCTTTTTTCCAACCTTCACGATAGTATTGGGATTGGGTCGATGAGGCATCAACGGGCTGACTGGATTTCTCCGTTGATTTTTCCGCCGGCTTTGCCGTGGAGTATTTGCCCGGAGTTCCTCGTCCCCGGGCTTCACGCGTTTTTGTAAAAAGAAAATACGCGCCGCCCAGGAGGGCAAGCAGGAGAAAAATCGAGATGAACCATAAGGCGGCGGTTGATTTGCGTCTAACGGGAACTGCGACGGGGCTGATCTGCCTGTCCGCGGGTATATGCCGTTCGGGTGCAGGTTCCACTGATCGGACTCTTGTCGGGGTGGCGGCGGACGAGGAGGCGGAGGTGGGAGAAAAAGACGCGGTGAGGTGCTGTTCCGAATTTGCCAGAGAAGGTGAGGTAATCAGGTTGCCGCAGTGCGGACATGGTGCCGTTGTGGGAGGTAGATTGTGGGGGATGTAAACGGTTCCCTCGCAGGCGGGACAGGAGAAGGAACGCTGTGGTTGAGCAGACATAATCAGCGGATTCCACTAACCGCAGTTTCGAATGTTGTCAAACGATTCCTCGTTGTGGAAGTAGGCGTATCAATCTGATCGACAACAAACTTAGGATTTCCAGCGGCAGCTGCGATGCTGCTCCCGCTTCCTGTTATTCCACTTGTGAGCCCGACTGCAGCCGGAGAGGCATCAGCGGTCCTGCAACGCCTTGACGATCTGACGACGCACCTCAACGGCATCAAGTTCGCCATTGTGCTTCCAGAGCACTTTGCCGCCGGGAGCTACGAGCACCGTATGGGGCAGGGCACCTTTCCAATCTTTGTCGATGGCATCGGCCACGGCATCGAGTGTCCCGTCCTTAACCTGGTAATTGTTGGTCGTACGGTTTTCTTTTTTCATCGCATCTTCCCGGGTGGCCGGGGTGGCGGCGAACTTGGCTTTCAGAACCGAAAGCACGCGGGAACTTGCATCGGCGGGGTCGGTGCTCACGGTGATCAACTCCAAGGGGCGGTTTTCAAAACGACGGGATGTTTCCACCAAGTCGGGCATCTCGGCGACACAGGGTCCGCAGGTCGTGGACCAGAAATTGATGAGGCGGACTTTGTCGGTGCCGTTGGCAACGATCGACTTGGCCACGGCTTCATCCATGATGTCGAGCTTGACCTCGCGTTTCTTCCAGTTCTCGGTGTCTTTGGCCGACATCTCGCGTTTGTAAGACCATTTTGTCGAACAACCATAGGACCGGGTCACAGGCACGGCGACCTCCTTGCCGTCGAGTATGGCATCAATGGCATCGCGCATCTGGCTTTTTTCCACCGGACCGGCTTTGCGATAGCCCTCGTCCATGCGACCGGTGTAGCGGAGTTTGCGCTCGGCATCGAAAACAAAAACGTGAGGGGTGGATTGGGCGCCGTAGGCCTTGGTGACTGCCTGCGTTTCACCATCGTAGAGATATGGAATCGTCCAGTTGGCCTCCTTGGCGCTCAACTTCATTTCGGCGAAAGAGTCTCCGTGGGGAGCATAGCTGAGTTCGTTGGCCACCAGCGCGAGCGGATCGTTGCCTGAAATCGCGACCACAGCCACACTTTTGTCTTTATAAAAATTGGCGTTCTCCTGAATCCGACCGCTGGCGGCGTAGGCTTCGGGACAATGGTTGCAGGTGAAGACGATGGCGAGAACCTTAGCGCCGGCGAAATCCTTGAGCGCGTGCATTTTGTCATCGATCCCCTTGAGCGAGAAATCCGGTGCCGGGGAGCCGATTTCCAGGGTTTTCACTTCGAATGGCTCCGCTGCGGCCAGGAGCGAAGCGGACGAGAAAAGAAGCATCAGTGATCGGATCATCATGGTGGTTTTACGGGCGGTGAGTGTCTGCTTTTTCAACTATTTCACAAAGGGAAAACTAAAGGGAATGCGGGTCCATTCTCCTCTGCTCGCCTGCATGGAAGCGAGGATTTCAAAAACCAGCGATGTGATCCATGCTCCGATCAGCGGGATGATGAAGAGGATGCCGACGCAAAAAAACATGCCGACAAATGTCAGCGCGCCAAGGATGACATAGGCAAGGAGAAAGGTGATCTGATGGTTGAGGCTTTGCACCGAGTGGTAATTCACGAATCGGGACTTGTCCTTTTGCGTTTGCCAGATGATCAGCGGCCCCAGAAAACCAAGGAAACCGCCACCGAACACAGCCCCCAACATTGCGGTGAGATGGCTCAACATGGCGAGGTTCTTCTCTTCATCCGTTGGAGCGATGTAGAGTTCGGTCGGAGGAGGCGAGGGCGGCGGTTGGTCCAGCATGGGCTTATTTGGCTTCGTTGATGAAATTCACTAAATCCACGCGCATCTTTTTCAAGTCGGGTGGATTCAGATAAAACATGTGACCGGCTTCATACCATTGATAGCTGATGTTCTTTTGCAGCGACGGCGGCAGGTTGAGCATCTGGCGGGTGGAGTGCAGCATGCCGTCGGAGGGGGTGGCGAGGTCGTTGTGTCCGCACTGCACCAGCACCTTGAGATTGGGATTGTCCTTCATCGCATTCGTCAGTCTGCTGCTGACATTGACAAAATTGTTGCTGGTGTTCCACCGCCACGGCTGAACCTTGCCGGTGAGGATTTCGTAGGGCTGATCCTCCTGCCACTGGAGGTCGCGGGTCAGGTAGTCGAGCATTGCTGTGGCAAAAGTGCCGAACGCAAGGGAATAGGAGGGATCGTAATCGGCGGCGGCTTCGCCGGTGTCGCCATCAGGCCAAGCCACCCGGGCATCGAAGCGCCCGAGAATCTTGTGATCGGCTTTCAACAACTCCCCGCGAAACCGCGTCGGGTCGATCCGCAGGTTCAACTCCGCGATCAAGGCCGCCGGCAGTCCCGTGAAGGATGCGATTTTTTCCGCCATGGCTTTTTTTTCCCCTTCGGGCAGCAGGTTTCCCTGCAACAGCGCGGTCGCATAGGGGCCGAAGGCGAATGCGCGCGCCTGGCTGACAATCTCATCGCGGTCGCCCTTGATCACGCCGTGAAAGTGGGCAACGGAAGCAAGGGTCGGCAAATACACCTGATAGGCGAGATCGTTGCCATCGGCGGGCGAAAGCGTTTGGAAATCGAGCAGTGTGGAAAGCATGACGACTCCATTCAGCATCATTCCGTAGCGCGATTGCAGATGATTCGCCAGGCCCGCCGCCCTGACCCCGCCATAGGATTCCCCCAGAATGAACTTCGGAGAACTCCAGCGCTTGTTTTGTGTCACCCAGGTCCTGATGAAATCACCCACCGATTCGATGTCCTCATCGAGACCGTGGAAATCAGCAGGTTTGGAATCTTTTTCCGCCCGGCTGTAACCCGTGGAAACAGGATCGATGAACACAAGGTCCGTGATGTCGAGTATCGAAAAATCGTTATTCTTGAGTGTTGAGGGCGGGCGTATCGCCTGGGTGCCGTCACCGGCAATCTGGATGATTTTTGGTCCGAGGGCCCCGAGATGCAGCCATACGGATGATGAACCCGGGCCGCCATTGAAGGCAAAGGTAACTGGCCGTTTTGGGTCGTTGTTGTCACTGCGCATGTAGCTCACATGAAACAAGGATGCCCTCGGAGTGCCATCCTCCTTGAAAAGAGTGATTTTTCCGGTCGTTGTTTTGTAGGTGATTTTCTTGCCGTCGATGGTCACCAATCCCTCCACAACCGAATTGGGTTTGGGCTGCGTTTCGTCCTTTTTCTTTTCATCTTCTTTCGGTTTGTCCTCGCCCTGCGAAAGACCACACAGACACAGCGAGAACAACAGGCAAAAGGCGCGCAACAGCATGGCGGCACGGTAGAGGGATTATGCCTTTTGGCAAATGCAAAACCTTGTCGGTTGAAGAAAAATCGTCCGGGAAATGGTTCGATGCTTCACGCATTTTTCACCGCAAAACACGGTTTTTGTTGCAGGGGGAAAAAAAACGTGGTTATATTCGCGCCCCGTCATTACGCATTTCTCGCAACCATTCTCACTGATCCGCAATGAATCCAGACCGCGCCACCTTGAATTTTCTCAACAGTTTTCCCGAGGAATCCCGCAAAAAAGGTGAATTGTTGCAAAAGGACGGAGCCGTTACCCAGATTTTCGGGAACCATCTCTTCATTCAGGGACGTGTGGAGGATGAAAGCGGTGTCCACCGCACCAGCCTGCGCTTGCAGGGCAACCGCTGGTTCGGCAGTTGCACGGCCGAAGACGACATCGTTTCGGGCGCCTGCCAGTATGCGACCATGATGGAGCGCATGCACCGGGGCGAGGATCTTCCCGAATCGCCTAACGAATTCGACGATGCCCCGGTGCTTGATTTGATCGAAGAGAAACTCGGTCGCGAACTTGACGACAAGGAGGCCGATTTCGTCACGAAAATCGAGAAGCGGTATCGGAGGTATGTGATCGAGGGAGAAGTTCATGACCACGACATGGTCAGGATCTCGCCGCGCTGGGAGATCACCAGCTACGAACCGCTGGAACTCTGGCCCATGCCGCCCAGCGACATCATTGAGTTCTGGAACTACATTGCCTACGCGTTTTACAAAAAGAAACTGCCTTATCCCGAGTTCATGCAGGTCATCACCGATCTCGAATCGGTCCAGAAGAAGATGGCCGACTGGGAGCAGGAAAGGGAGGTGGCATCCTGGTATGAGCGCATCGAGAGGGTCAATGAGCGACCGCCTGTTGAAGCGCCCTTCGAAGCGGAGGTGAGACTGGTTGCGACGATCAACGAAGCCCGCATCGAATTGCGGGAGAAGGGTGGCGAGTGGCTGCAACTGCGCGAAAAGTCCGATATCGAACGCTACGCGGCCAACTACATGGAAGCGGCGATGCGACTTGATCCTTCAAGTCAGATTCTCTGGGAACATTTCCTCTCGTTCTACCGCAAGGAAGGGGATACGCTTTTCGACTTCGACCAGGAGGAAAGCTGTCGATTCATGAACCGCTTGTTCAGGCAACCGGCGCTCAAGGGGTATCTGGTCAATCTCGACGAGAAACACTTCAAGGTTGTCGAAGAACCGCTCAGCTGGAAATGCGAGGATGAGCCGTTTGATCAGACAAACTTCGCGCTTCAACTGGTGACCAGCACGGGAGAAAACGTATCCCACTCCGTCCGCCTGCTGCCCGGTCGTGTGGAATTGTATCAATCGGACGAAACTGTTTTCCCCGGACCGCCGCGCTGGTTGAACGAAACCGAAATCATGCCTCGTTATCACATTCCGAAGCGCGTGATTGATTCACTCGAGGGGGTGGAGTTTCTTCGTAAAATCGGCGCGTCCCTTCCGTTGTCGCTGGTAAAGAGGGTGGTTGACTTGGAGTTGAAGCCCAAGCTGGAACTGAAACTGGTTGCCGGTCTCACGTCTGCGGAAACAGAGCATCTGGTTGTCGATATCACCGCTCTTGAAACCAAAGGAAGGCGCACGGAGCGACTGAGCAAGGAGGGCTGGGAGCTGGTCGAGCAACAGGCGGTGAAGGGCAAACAACTGCTGCGCTTCGCCCGCGAGGACCTGCATTGCGTGCCCAAGGTGTTGGATGAGATGTCGCTCACTTACGATGAGAAGCTGCTCTCCTTCAAGACGCGTCTCACCAAGAATTTTCCGGAGAAATTTGCCGAATGGATCCGCAAGATGCCGGAATGCGTCACGCTGGACATCGATGCCCGTCTCAAAACGATTCTCAACGATCCCGTTAGCGCCGCGGTCCGCTTCGAGGTGGTCAATCAGGAGATCGACTGGTTTGATCTGCGCATCGTCATCGATGTCGAAGGCGTGAACCTCAGCAAGGCGCAGATCCGCCAACTGGTCGCGGCCCGCGGTGGTTATGTGCGAATGGAAGACGGATCGTGGATGCGACTGGAGATCAAACTCGACCCCGAGCAGCGCGATGCCGTCACCCGTCTCGGGCTCGATCCATTCGACCTTTCTGGCGAAACGCACCGCATGCACGCTCTGCAACTCGCTGATCCCAAGGCGGCCGATGTCTTCGACCCGAAAGCTTGGAAGAAGATCAAGGATCGCGCCAACGACATCGTCATCGAGGTCGATGCGGAACTTCCCTCCAACCTCAACGCCACCCTGCGTCCCTACCAGATCGAAGGTTTCCGGTTCCTCGCCTATCTGGCAACCAACAACTTCGGCGGAATCCTCGCCGACGACATGGGCCTGGGCAAAACCATCCAGTCGCTCACCTACATCCTTTGGCTGCGCAACGAGGCTGCGAAAAAGCAAAGCAAGAAAAAACCGGTGCTCATCGTCTGTCCCAAGTCTGTTCTCGACGTGTGGGTTACCGAGGCGAACAAATTCGCGCCGGAACTCAGCGTGAAAATCCTTCGCAACCGCGATGACATCGATCAGGACTATTTCCAAAACACCCTCGACATGCTGGTGATGAACTACGCGCAATTGCGCGTTTGTGGCGAGATGCTCAACAAGATCCAGTGGCTGACGGTGATCCTCGACGAGGGCCAGCAAATCAAGAATCCCGATTCCAAGGCTGCCAAAGCGGCGCGCGAACTCGATGCCGGCAACCGACTGGTTCTTACCGGCACGCCGATCGAAAACCGCCTGATGGACATGTGGTCTCTGATGGCCTTTGCCATGCCCGGCGTTCTTGGCTCCCGCGCGTATTTCAAAAAACGCTTCGACAAACGGAAGGACCCCGGCAGCCAGCAACGCCTTGCCGCGCGGCTACGACCTTTCCTCATCCGGCGCACCAAGTCGCAAGTGGCGCAGGACCTGCCGCCGCGGACCGAGGAGGAGGTTTACTCGAAAATGGAAGGCGTGCAGCTTGAACTGTACAAAGCCGAACTCAAGCGCATCCAAAAAGCCCTGCTCGGCATGGATTCCGACGAGGCGGTCAAGAAAAATTCCTTCGCGATCCTCCAGGGACTCATGCGTCTTCGCCAGATTTGCTGTCACCCCGGGCTCATAGATCCGAAATACCTCAAGGACGAAAGCGCGAAGATGGAATCGCTCTTCTACCTTCTGGACCAACTCCACGAGGAAGGTCACAAGGTGCTCGTCTTCTCGCAGTTTGTGTCGATGCTCGACCTCATCAAAGCCCGTCTCGAGGCGGACAACCGTCCGTTCAATTATCTAACAGGACAAACCAAGGATCGCAAAGGTGAGATTGAGAAATTCCAAACCACCAAGGATCCCAGTGTGTTCCTGCTCTCCTTGAAAGCGGGCGGCGCGGGTCTCAACCTGACATCGGCATCGTATGTCATTCTCTACGACCCATGGTGGAACCCCGCCGTGGAAAACCAGGCGATCGACCGGACCCACCGGATCGGACAGAAAAACAAGGTGATCGCCTATCGTTTGCTCACCCGCGATACGGTGGAGGAGAAAATACGCATTCTCCAGCATCAGAAGACGCAGTTGGTGATCAACGTGCTCGGCGACGAAGGATTTGCAACCAACCTCGGCATCGATGACCTCGCCTTCATCCTGAACCACGGAGGTGACGAGGAGGAATCGCAAAGTCCGCCCGACGACGAAGATGATGATTGATTCTTCCGTCGCATTGGGCAACACGCAAATCAAGCCGGGAAAAATGGACATATCCCAGTCAAAAGGCCGGGAAGGCTCTCCGAGCGTTCCGGTGGGTGACGGCCACATTTCACTCTAACGCAACCAACCTTCATCCCACGCTAACGTTCGCCAACAAAGCCGGTGAGTCAGGAAGAACCATCGAGAGTTATGAATCCTTCCCAAAAGGCAATGTGCGCGGCGATGTTGCATTTTCATTCGCGAAAACCCGCGCCCGGCAGGATGCCGAACTCAGCCTGCGGGACGCAGGCGCTCTCCGGGGAGGAATTTCCCTTTGACCTTCGGTGCGTTCCTCTATCCGACTCCGTGACCTGAGATCCACGCATTCAGGATTTCGACCGCAGCTGCCTGGTCGATCAATTGTTTCTGCTGCCGGGCATTGCGACCGGCCTCGTGCAGTTTTTCCGCGGCACTGACGGTGGTGAATGATTCGTCGATGAAATGAAGCGGAATCAGCGGATGCGCGGCGCGGAGCATGGCACCGAACTGGCGGGCTTTGGACGCAGACTCGCCCTCTCGACCATCGAGATGCAACGGCAGGCCGATGACGAGGGTCTTGATCTTTCGCGACATGATGATCTCTCCTATCCGTTGCAACGCGTCGGTTTTATGGCGATGTATGGTTTCCACCGGATGCGCCATGATGCCGACCGGATCGGTCGCGGCAACACCGATGCGGGCATCTCCGTGGTCGATGCCCAGTGCAGGGTGGGGGAAGTTTTCGACAGGTCCGCTCACGATTTGTTAGAGAAGCTCTTTGGGCAGCAGGGTCGAAAGGTTTTTGATCGAATCGGCCTGGTGGCGGTTGGCGATGAGGAGCGCGTCATCGGTCTGCACGATGATCAGGTCATCGACTCCGAGCAGGGCGATGTGTGAGCCTTTGCGGGCGTTGAAGACGATGTTGTTGACCGAGTCGATCTGTGTGATCGGTTGATTGCTGGCGTTGCTGATGCCGCTGCTGGGCAGATACTTGGCGATGGATATCCACGATCCCACATCGTCCCAGTCGAAGGTGGCCTCGATGTTGAGAACCCGCCGTGCTTTTTCCATCAATGCATAGTCGATCGAAATCGGCGTGAGATGGGGGAACTGCGATGCAACGGTCGCCTTGGCATCGGTGGAGCGTCGGATTTCGGTGATGAAGTGCGCCAGTTGCGGGGCTTGACGGGTTAGTTCGCCGATCACGGCGGGCAGCGACCAGACAAACATGCCGGCGTTCCAGGTGAAACCACCCTGGGCGAGAAACTGTTCGGCCAGATCGCTGCTCGGCTTCTCGCGGAAACGTTTGACCTCGTAGGGCAGGTTCTCGCAATGCAGTCCGATGATCGAGGCGCGCTCGCCACGCTCGATGTAGCCATACGACGGACAAGGCCATGTTGGTTTGACTCCGATGGTGATCAGGCCATCGCAGTGTTCGGCGGCGCAAATGGCATCGCGCATGATCGACTGGAATGCGGCATTGTTCGAGATCAATTGGTCAGAAGGCAAAACGAGCATGATTGCTTCGGGGTCGCGGGCGGCGATCAATCCCACGCCCAGTGCCACGGCCGGAGCTGTGTCCCGCTTGGCGGGTTCAGCAAAAATGTTTTCCGACGGCAACATCGTGGCGATTTCGCGCACTGTGGCTTCCTGCTTCTCGTTGGTGAGGATGAGAATGTTTTCAAGAGGCACCAGTCCATCGAGCCGGGCGATCGTCTGTTCCAGCAACGTGGTGCTGTCGAACAGTTGCAGCAACTGCTTTGGGCGGTTGTCTCGGCTTAAAGGCCAGAAACGCGAGCCGGAGCCACCGGCGAGAATCAGAGCGTAATGATGGGATGAATTGGACACGGGCCGACTTTAATCCAAGCATGACAAGAATAAAGCGCAAAGTGCCTCGCAGAAATCATGCGGCATGGCGATAAAGCCAGGGAAACGGATCGACGGAAATTTGTCGGGATAAGCCGCCCGAAAACAGAATTTTCCTGAAGACCGCTCACTTACGCGATGCCGATCATCTCGGAAACTCCAATACAGTGTTGGAGTGAACCGGAGTCTCTCAATACGTCGGAGCACCGGCATCCGCGCCGCCGCCTTGTTTGCCCTGAGCTGCTTTCTCCAGGCCCTCGCCGGCCTGACGCATGTCCCGGGCGACACCGATGGTCGTGTTGCATGAACTGAGGGAAATGACCAATAAAATGGATGCAAGAACGAGTTTCATAATGATTACGTGACAAAAATACCGTGTGATATGGGGATGTCAATTGTTAATTTTGCTTTAATTCACGACGCAATTCGGTGATTTGATCGCGCACGTGAAAAATCGAATCGCGGATGTTTTTCAACGATTGCTCGCCGTGCATGTCGCTGCTTTGGCTGATGAGTTCCTGGCATGCGGCGATCGCATCATTTTGCCAATGAAGGCATCGTTTGAGAATCGCCAGAACATACCCCGGTTCCTGCTCGAAGTCTTCGGAACTGAAATTGAGCGCTCCGGCCAGTTTTGATGCCACTTGCATCAGGCTGGTGCACAGCTTGCTCGCGGCTTCATTGGTGTCCATCGCGGCACCGAGAAAATCGAGGGCCGCGTTGGCGACATCGTGGGCTTTTTGCTGGAGCGGATGCACCGTGTATTCGCCGTATTCGTCGTCGATCAGTTCGTTTTCCCATTCCTCGTCCAAATCTTCTTCGAACAACTCGCCCATTTCCACTTCATCGAGCGCGAACTCCAGGGGATCATCGATGATGCCCGGAACGCCGGTCAAGCTGTCCCATCCCATCGCGTAAGCCTGCTTTTGTTGGTAGTCCTGGTCGTCGCCATATTTTTCCAGGACCTCCTGAAAGGCCTCAGCCAGTCGGTCCGATTCGCGAAGCCGCTGTTCCCACTGGTACTCGTCGGCATTTTCCGATGTCCAAACATCCCCCGTCGAACTGCGGCAGATGAAGGCCGCGATGAAGTCGCGCATGGCATTTTGATTCGCCGACTTCTGCGCTGTTTCCTGTTGTTCCGTTTGCCGCCACTTGCCCCCGCAGATGGAGATTTCAAAACCGGGTGCTTCGATCAACACCCTGCCATTGATTTGATCAAACCATTCGAGCGACAACATGTTCTTCCAAGTGAAGTCGCGATTGTCCGGGTGATCGGAAAACACCCGGCATTTGCGCGATGCTGTCATGTCACCAACCTGCCCGGTCTGCGGGTTGGCCAACTCGGGTGGCCCCAGATCGTGATCGGGGCTGGGATTGACAAAGCTCAGCAACGAGCCAGCCAAATCGCGCCAACAATCGCCCTCCAGTTTCAGAATCAGTGGTTCTTCCTGATGAACCATCCAGATTTTTCCGGTAGTCAGGCCTGGGACCGTGTTGTCGATTTCACCGCGCAGGACCGCGTTGTCGATTCTCCATGCCATATCGACGTGATTATGAAGCATCGGATACGACAGTCAAACGAATAAAATGATGGTGAAAACAATGCATTGTGATCACCGTTCCGCGTTCGATCCAGGGTTCAACCCGGCTTTTTCTCACGATGGGCAAACCACTTGCGGAAGTCTCCGCCTTTCCATGCCGGCAGGGTGCGCTGGTTTAACCATTCCTGCAAGGGCTTCAGCGGGGTCATGTGTATCGGCAGGTGGTTCATCGCCTTGCTCATCGTCATCGCGGTGCGCCAAACCTGGGGCGAAGTAGCAAGCGTGGCAAAGGGACTCATCGGCAAGGCCCCGGGTGAGTAAACCGATTCGCGTTTTGCCTTGTCGCGAAGCCGCAACAACAGATCGGGAATCGGGATGTCAACCGGACAAACCTCCTGACAGGCCCCGCAGAGGGACGATGCTTTCGGCAGATCGGCAAGCTCGGGAAAGCGGCTGCCGAAAAGAAGCGGCGAGAGAACCGCGCCCACCGGTCCGCCGTAGGGAGAGCGATAGGCGTGACCCGATGCCTGGCGGTAGACCGGGCAGACATTCTGGCAGGCCCCGCAACGGATGCAGCGGAGGATGTCACGACATTTCGACTCCAGCACATCGGTGCGGCCGTTGTTCATGAAAACCACGTGCATTTCTCTCGGACCGGATGGTTGAAGGGGTGAGCGGGGACCCTTGATGAATTCCGTATAGACCGTCAATTGCTGGCCGGTTGCCGATCGACCTAACAAATTCAAAAACACTCCGAGATCGCGGTCGTTGGGGACGATTTTTTCGATACCGACCAGGGCGATGTGGACATCCACCGGTGCCATACCGAAGCGGGTGTTGCCCTCGTTGGTGACCAGCACCAGACGACCGGTTTCGGCGGAAACGAAATTTGCCCCGGTGATCACCGCCTGGGCCTCCATGTATTTTTCGCGCAAATGATAGCGCGCCCGGTGGGTGATCGTCTGCGGGTCGTCATTGTAATCCCGGGCAATGCCTTCGCGAAGAAAAGTTTTGGCGATGTCCCGGCGGTTCTTGTGGATGATCGGCTTGACGATGTGCGAAGGTTCGTCGTTGTCCAATTGAATAATGAATTCGCCGAGGTCGGATTCAAGACACTCGATGCCGTTGTCGATGAGAAACGGATTGAGGTGGATTTCCTCGGCGGCCATCGATTTTGACTTGGTCAGACGGCTGACATCGTAGGCACGCAGGATGTCAAGGATGGTCTGCCGGGCATCGCTGTCGCTGTCGGCATAATGCACCCGCACGCCATTTCGTATTAGTGCGGCCTCGGCCTTGGGCAGGTATTCATCGAGATAATGCAGCGTGTGGTCCTTGATCTTTCCGGCCAGACGGCGCAATGCGTCGGGATCCTTGTAATCGTGATGCAGGACCTTGTAGCGCTTTTCAGTTCCTGTAGAGGAACCGTCGATCACCGAAGCTTGTTTTTCGTCGGAAATATTGCGGGCGTAGGTGTCGATGAGCTGGTCCATGTGGCGGTGCTGGAATGATCATATCACAGAAGCGAACAAAGAGAAATGGCATTATCTCACTTTGCGCAAAAAAAAACGCGTCCGTTGCGGGACGCGTCATTACAAGAATTGAGGGCCTTGATCTTACTCCTCGGAAGCCTCTTCCTTTTCTTCTTTGGGTGCCACGACGTTGATGGTCAGCAAGGCGGAAACCTGAGGATGCACGCGGATGTTGATCTCGCTCTTGCCCGATTTCTTGATCGGTTTTTCCAAATCGATGCCATGGCGGTCGATGACGATGCCAGCGGCTTCCAGTTCGCGATGGATGTCGATCGAAGTAACCGAACCGAACGCTCTGCCGTCCTGACCGATTTCGAGGATGAATTTCGGACGCAGCTTGGAAATTTTATCGGCGAGTTCGCGGGAGTTGGTCAGTTCCTCAGCCTCGCGCTTCTCACGAATCGCTTTCAAGGCGTTGACATGGCGCAGGTTGGAGCGGGTCGCTTCGAAGGCTTTGCCTTGCGGAATGAGGAAATTGCGGGCGTAACCGGCGCGCACCTTGACGACATCCGATTCGGCGCCGAGGCCTTCGATTTTTTCTTTGAGGATAACTTGAGCTGTTGCCATGACGTGAAATTTTGCTGTTGCGGGGCGCGGAACTTGGTCGAATGGGGATGATGAGTCAAGAAAAATTTGCAATCCGTGCATTTTCCACCGGCAGAAGGGCGAAGTCGCAAGAAATGCAGCACCGGAAGGCGGAGTCCCTGTCTTGGCAGGATCGACAAAAGGCGCGGGCCCTTGAAGATGTTTTGACAATATCCCTGAAACGTATAGGCAACGGGTCGCATGAATCCAATCCACGAACCGCAATGGGAAAAAATCGCGGCAATGCCCGAGTTCCAGGCCCTGCTGAAATCGAAACGCCGCTTCATCGTTCCCTGCTGCATCTTTTTCACCCTGTATTACTTCGCGCTGCTCTACCTCGTCGGATGGCACAGCTCATGGATCAGCCAGCCCATTCTGGGGAAAGTGAACGGGGCCTACCTGTTCGCCTTGTCCCAGTTTTTCATGACCTGGGGCATGGCGTATCTCTACATGTTCAAGGCCAACCAGTTCGACCAGGCGGCGGCCGCGATTCTGGCCAAACACGGCGCGCAGTAAACCCTGAATCCACAATCCCATGGCCATTTTGATGTTCCTTACTTTTGTGATCGCCACTCTGGTGATCACGTTTTTGAGTGCGAAAAAAAACACCGGCTCCAGCGCGTATTTCGCTGCCGGCCGATCGATCACAGCTTGGCAGAACGGCCTCGCCGTGGCCGGTGACTACATGTCGGCCGCTTCCTTTCTGGGGATTGCGGGCATGATCGCGTGTTTCGGTTTCGATGGTTTCATGTACAGCGTCGGCTTCCTGGTCGCCTACTTGACCGTGTTGTTTGTCGTCGCCGAACCGTTGCGGAATTCCGGCAAGTATACCATGGCCGATGTGCTGGCCTATCGACTCCGCCCCCGTCCGGTGCGTGCGATGGCGAGTCTGAGCACACTTTGCGTCTCGCTGTTTTACATGATCGCGCAAATGGTCGGCGCGGGAGGTTTGATCAAAACCCTGCTTCACGATGTCGCCTTCATGCAAACTCCGGCGGGCTACAATCTTTCCGTCTGCTGCGTGGGAGCGATGATGATCGTTTATGTCGTTTTCGGCGGCATGCTGGCAACCACGTGGGTGCAGATCATCAAAGCGATCCTGCTGATCTCGGGAAGCATTTTCCTGAGCGTGCTGGTGATGAAACAATTCGGCTTCAGCTTCGTGAAATTCTTCGACGCCGTTTCACAAATCAAGATGACGGCGGCGGACGGCCAGCAGGTGGTGAAAAATTTCCTCACACCCGGCATGAAGTTCAAAAATCCTTGGGAAACGGTCTCGCTCGGTGCGGCGCTGCTGTTCGGCACGGCGGGGCTGCCGCATATCCTGATTCGATTCTACACGGTTCCCGATGCCAAGACCGCCCGTTCGAGCGTGGTGTGGGCGATGTGGATCATCGGCGGGTTCTACATTCTCACCACCTTTTTTGGTTTCGGTGCCGCCGCGATTCTGGGGCCGGACCTCACCATCAAGAATCCCAACATGAGCGCGCCGATGCTGGCAGAGCGCCTGGGCGGAGAGTTTTTCTTCGCGTTCATCTGCGCCGTGGCATTCGCCACGATTCTCGCCGTGGTGGCGGGATTGACGATCAGCGCGAGCACTTCCTTCGCGCACGATTTTTACAGCAATGTGATTCATCACGGCAAGGAGCCGCGTCC
>Ga0209400_1000910_pt1 | contig 25210 bp, 22 predicted proteins | sample M_130807_EF_Meta_FD_187313 | JGI IMG/M metagenome (GOLD analysis project Ga0209400, IMG submission 187313) | Freshwater microbial communities from Lake Montjoie, Canada to study carbon cycling - M_130807_EF_MetaG (SPAdes) (version 2) | ecosystem: Environmental > Aquatic > Freshwater > Lake... | reverse complement strand
ATCATCACCGGCTGACCACTTGCGTGTGCCGTCTACTGTCCAAAAAGACTTTGCTGCCTGAAAGTCGGGGAACTTTGTTTCGGCGGGGATAAGACTCTGGTCATACCAAAGGCACCGGTTATTTGGCTGGCAAGCAAACTGGCCGTTGTCTAGCGCAATCCAATTAAAAGACTTGTGTTCCTCGGCCTGCTCAGTAAAGCCAGTATCCAATGACATCTCATCAGCACAGAAGTCCACAGTAAATAAGTAGCGGCCATAGTGCCAACTCTTATCTTTTCCAAGAAACTTTACGCCAAGATTACGCAGGCCAATCTTCTCAAGAATTGTGAACCGGTAGCCCATGCAGTCCCACAGCTGTAAAACATCAACAGGTAGATCATCCATACCTTCCTCTTCGTGCCAGACATAGGCATGAATTGGCAACTTGTCGTACAGCGCGCCGTAGTTGGGTAGCAATGATTCAATACGAAACACCTGGCCGCGCAGGGCTTTGAGGCTGACCCAGATGGCTGGCTCATATTCCCCATGACCTTTTTGAAAGTTGTAAAGAAACTCTTTACGAACAAAACATTTAATGGGCGGCAGTGACGCCACGATGTAACTCATCTGTTCTTCTCCTTGAGCTTGGCTTCAATGGCATCTGCAAACTTTACCCAAAATGATTTGCCGCCCACAATCTGCTTTACTTGGTCGTACACAAAAGATTGCTCTTCATCCGTCAGCCCCACCCAAGGCCTAAGCGTCTGTTGCACTTTAGCCTGGGCTGCCATGCCATCTTCATATCCTTGCCCGTAGGTTTCGTTGTCAGCGTCAATCAATTGTTTAATAAGCGCCAGACTTTCTTCGCATACTCGCGTCAGGCTGTCGATTGCCATGTTGCGTTTGATAATCATGTGTTTCCCCTTGCTCGTATGGCGGCGGCACATTCTTCGCCATCATCCATGTACTTGTTCATTGCCTCACACACCCTTGCACACGCCTCACGCTCAATCAGCACAGCGGCTTTGATGGCATCAGCTTCCCAATGGTAGGGCTGGCCTTTCATAGAATTCTCACGCAAGATGCGGTCAAACTCATCATCTTCATCTGTATGGATCATTTTCTTGCCCTCTCTTTGATCATCTCATCTGCCATTCTATAAGCGTCATAACTGAGTCCCTCCATCCAGCTGTCATCAGTTAGATGTAGATCCTTCGATAAAAAGCTTTCAATCAAAGGCGCCACAATCCTAATGGCAAAGTAATCTCTTAGATCCATGCCGTCAGCATCTACGCCAAACCCAGTAATCCGCGCGTTCTCGTCCACCTTGATGGACTGTCCAGGATATGCTTTCATACTAACCTCCTTTGTTAAGAATATAACTCATGTATTCCACACAAGTCAACTGTTGTATCACCAGCTCTGAGCCCTCTTACCCGTTGACCCTCCCTCCCTCACAGGGGACAGAGTAGGAAGGCCAACGACTCTTTATCAAGGTGCTTTGTCCAGTTTTTATGTGAACTATCGGCCAGCCAAGCCGCCCTCCCCTGGAATCCCGATAAGGTCAGTTTTCACCATCCTTAACGATCATCTCCCAGCGTACTAGGGTATGTGTCTTTCGACTACCTTGTTTATTCCGTTCGATTACTCTACTTGGAGGCGCGGGTCACGCCGAGGTTCTGTGTTTCTTGAGTTCAGCCCATACAGGCCATCAGCTAACGCGCTCTGACGAGTGGCCGCAAAAAGCAAAAAACCCTTATTGAAAGATACGAGCTTTAGGCTTGGTTGCCGCATAAGAGCCTGCTGTAACAGGACATCCTAGCTTTGACGAAGCCCGCTCCTTCAATAAGGGTTCGGGGTGTCGTTTTACAGAACTACAACGGGTTACCAAGCCGCTGATACAAGATTATAAACACGAACGAATACAGTTTGTCAATACCTTTTGCAAAAATATTTCCACTCTAACAGTGTTAGTGTCAAAAAAAATCCCCAAGGGTGAGCTCGGGGATTAACAAAGGAGAGTGGCAACTGCATTGCCGGTGTTTATTCTACACCATAAAACGCAATAAACGCAGCGTCTGCATAGGCTTGGCCGGCGCCCTTCTTATCGAGCTCCCTCCAAAACGGCCACATCTGTATGGCCAACGTCCTTGAAGCATCCTTGTCCTGACCCACGAGCCCCGCGCGCTTCTTCCATTGACTGGGTGTTACCATCGATACAGGTATCTCAAACGCACCAAGCACACCCTGAACCACGCCGGCCGAATGACCGAACGAGAACATCGAGGCCACACCTTGACCAGGCATACTGCTGACCAGCTCCACATACGCCTTGATCTCTTCACCATAGATTGATGGCCGAATAAAAGCAGCAAGCGCCGATGCATTCACACGATTGGCCGATCCAATCTTCATAGTGGGCATCCTGCACCAAGCAACTGGAGTGCTGTTATCCATGATGACAACTGCACCAGACAGGCCGGGGTCTATTCCAATTTTCAACATATTTTTCTTTCAAGGTATTGCAAGACATGAGTTTATGTGGGTACAATGTGTTGCCGATTATAACCAAAGGAGAGTTAAATGCAAAGAAGAGAGTTCTCGTTTAAGGTGGAAGACATCACAATTTGTTTTGTGCAGCTGTACAACGACTGTTGGATTTGTAGTCTGCCTAGCGATACGGCAGAAAGACTTGGTCACAAAATCTTGGGCCCGGATCTTCCTGTTGACCGACTGGGTGTTCCAAGAAGAATGAGGAATGTTTTTATAGCCGAAAACATAACCACAGTACGTGAATTAATTCAAAGAACTGAAAGAGACATGATGAGAATTCCAAACTTCTCTCACGTTTCACTTAAACAACTGAAAGAGCAGCTGGCTATATTTGGATTTGAACTTAAAAGGCCGTTACCAAAATGACCACCCAGCTCTACAGACATTTTGACAAGGATAATAACTTGCTCTATGTTGGTATTTCTTTGAGCACGTTCAATCGCCTGAGCCAGCACAGGGATCACTCTAAATGGTTCTTTAACATTACAAATGTAGCGATTGAACACTTTGCTACACGCGAAGAGGCATTGGCGGCAGAGCGAAAAGCAATCAAGTCAGAGAATCCTAAGTTCAACATCGCCATGCGTAAGACCATGGCTGAGATTGAAAGGGAGCAAAAGGAGCAGCACAGGCTTACCCAGCTTGCAGTGGCGGAGAAGTTTAAGTTAACTCAAAGATATGTCCAGCATCAAATAGCATACAAACTTGATGACGTTAGAAATATCTTGAACATAACAAGCAGTGAGCTCAATCGCCATGTTGCTGAAGGGCGGCTTTCTACCTTTGAAGTTGAAGGAAGAATGTCCTACAAAACCAACGAGATCAAAATGAAAACCATGGTCAGTGGCTGGGCATTGATTGACTTCATTAGCTACTTGGAAAAAAAATGATCATCACAAACAAACACAACTTACCGCAGACCTTCGTGAACATCATGAAGCGTCCGACTTACTCTAAGGGTAAGGCAAACATCTCAGCCACCGAGCTGCTGAACTCGCCGCGCATTGTCCAGCTACGCAAGCTTCACGAAGACAAGATCGAGACTGATGTAACAGAGATGGTTTGGTCTATCTTTGGCACGGCCATTCACGGCGTCCTCGAGCATGGCAAAGACGATAACCACCTGATCGAAGAGCGCTTACACGCTACTGTTGATGGCTGGTCTATCTCTGGTGCTATTGACTTACAGATCAAGAACGAAGATGGCACAGTCACGATCAACGACTACAAGACTACAGGCGCTTGGTCTGTGATGAATGAGAAGATCGACTGGGAGTATCAGCTTAACATCTATGCTTGGCTTGTAGAGAAGGTCAAGGGCGACAAGGTTTCCAAGCTGGAGATCGTGGCCATCATTCGAGACTGGTCACGGCGTGATGCAGCTGTCAAGGCCGGCTACCCCGATGCACCGATTAAGGTTATCCCCATCCAGCTGTGGCCGATGGAGCAACGCGAAGAATTCATTCGCGGCCGGATCAAAGAACACTCCAACGCGCTGTTTGACTTGGAGACTGGAGATGAATTACCGCTATGCACTCCCGATGAAATGTGGGAGAAGCCAACAACATATGCGGTTAAAAAGATTGGCGGCGTCAAAGCTAGGAATGTTTGCGCCACCGATGAAGAAGCTCAGGCCAAGCTGGCTGAGTATGGAAAAGAGTATGAGATAGAAGTCAGGCAAGGAGAGAGGACGCGATGCGCGAACTTCTGCTCTGTGAGTGGCTTTTGTTCTCAATACAAAGATTATCAACAAGGGAGTAAATCATGACACGCAATGCGTTTGAATCAACGCCCCGGGAAACCTACAAGGTTTTCTTTATGGGCAATATTATGTATGTACCTCACTACCGAAACAGCAGTGTTTATGTAGGACCAGGATACCCAAGACTTAACACAAACCGCTTCAGCGAGCGCGATCTTATCGAGCTTGGCGCCATGGCCGGCAAAGCCCACCTCTGGACAAGATCAGAGCACGGCATCGTCAACGACAGAACCCCATAAGGAAAATCATGTCAGTACATAAAAAACTTATGAGCGCTCGGGTAAAACTTCAGTCTGTGAACATGAAGAAATCCGGCAAGAATTCCTATCAAGGTTATTCTTACTTTGAACTGGGTGACTTTATTCCCCACATTCAAACCATCTTCAACGATCTCGGCCTGTGCGGAGTCGTGTCCTTTAACACCGAGTATGCCCAGCTGTGCATTACCGATGTTGATGATGGAACTGTGATTGTGATCACATCACCCATGGCAGAGGCCGCCCTCAAAGGCGCCCAGCCTATCCAGCTCATGGGCAGCATTCAGACCTACCAACGCCGCTACCTTTGGATGGCAGCCATGGAGCTGACCGAGCATGATTCAATTGATTCAGCGCCCCCTGTAGAGGCCGTTAAAGAGCAAACCAAGCCAGCGCCTGTGGAGCAACCAAAACCCGCTCCAAAGCCCGTTAAACAGCGCCCAGACCCCATCCCACCACAGTATGTTGAGACAAAGCCCGGATGGACAATCCTGATTGATGCCCCCGATGACAAGTCATGGACAGAGATGTTGGTAGAGGCCACCAATCTAAAGGTGAAAATGGCCACCGATGCTGACCAGCTCAAAGAGATGTTCCAAGTGAACAAAGCTTTGTATGGAAAGCTCAAGGAAGTAAACCCAGCTGTTTATGCAGAAGTCATGGATGGCTTTGCAAACGCTAAACGATCATTTTTTTAAGGAGTAACTAATGGACTATCCAAATCGCGGTACTTTGTGGGCTAACGGCTACAAGACAACAGATGCACAACCAGACATGAAGGGCGATATCAAGCTCGAGCTGGACTTGGTTAAAGATCTACTGGAAAACGCAGAGTCAGATCACATTGTGATTAAGCTCAGCGCATGGCTGGGTAAGGACAAAGAAGGCAAGCGCAGGGTCAGCCTGCAGTACGACAGCTACAAGAAGGATGCTCCTGTGGCCTCTAGCGCGAAGGACCCATGGGATGACTAAGGACGAAAAAAGATCCCACGCAGAGTGGGCAAAGATCTATTCCCAGTTAAACGATGCCCTCAAGTCATCTATAAAGGACGAAAACAATCTTCGCGTAGTTATAGACAACCTTGAGGAAAAAGTCGGTAAGTTGGAAGAGCAGTTGACAATGTCAATTGGTGTTATCAAATACTTGGAGTTACAAATTGCCAGATCCAATACAGTTCGAAGCAATAAAGACCGGGCTTAAACAATCCAAGGACGGCTATATGCTGTCTTTGGCGGTTCACCCAGATGAGCTGCACAACGATCTTATGCGCGACTTTGTAGGCTCGCGCTATGTTGTTGTGATGGTGCGTCTGGGTGATGACGAACAACCGATGAATCGCGAGAATGAGTTTCCTGGCGATCACGCGGTGAAGATGGCTGGCATTCTGTGCCGTGACCCAGAGTTTTGGGAGTGGCTACACCAAAAAGAATGGTTGATGGAGAAGGGCGAGAAGCTTTGTGCTGAGTGGCTTTCATCCTACTTAGACATAGAGTCTCGCAAAGAACTAAAGACCAACGAAGAAGCCCGCCATTTATTCAATCAATTACGATCCAGCTTTGAGGCTTGGAGAAAAGCATGAAAAAACTAATCCCTTACAGCGTTTATTTACCTGTTGAGTATCACGACAAGATCAAGGAGCTGGCCAAACAGCGCAAAGCATCATCCATGGTGCGGGACGCTATTTGCATGATCGTTGATGGTGACGATACTTTCAAGTCTGGGTATAACAAGGCGCTGAAAGATTGTGTAAAAGAGATTGATGCCTGCAAGGAGATCGAGCACATTGCCGTTCGCGGCAAGTACTTGGCCGACTTGCTGGCCGATCAGATAAAAGGACTTGAGAGATGATTAAAGACCTTGGAGATCAAGTAATGATCATGGACAAATCTTTGACCTCTGCCATGATGAATACCGAATGCGAACACCCCATTATTGCCGTTATCTCATTGAGCAAGATTCTGTGCGAGCTGTTGGTTGAGCTGGGTGACGATGACGAAAAGGCCGTAGAGGCTTTCAGAGACACCTTAAAGAGCGCGCGCAACGGAAGAGTTGAGGTTCACTAATGGACGAACATCAAGCCAACCTAAAAGATCTGGCGTCTATGTTTATCTTGGCCGCTCTCATTATCAGTGAAAGGGATGGTGAGAACTTGGCCGAGGAAGCTCATGAGATTGCCGATCAATGGTTAGAAGCCCGAAACAATGAGCCGGCGGAAGGTCTGGCTGCCATTAAAAAAAGGAAACGCAATGGTAGAAAATCTGAGGAGCTGGGGTAGGAGGTTCTGCGCCACTTGTGAACACCCCAAGACACTGGAAGGCGGCAAGATGATAGATCCACGGCACAATAGGTGGAAGTGTGCAGACTGTATAAACAACCCTAGGATTCGCGATGTATCGGAACAAGAAGATGTTGGAGATGGCGAGGACGATCCCTTGCCAGCATTGTGATAAAGATGATGGCACTGTAGTGGCCGCTCACAGCAACCAGCTGCGGGACGGCAAAGGCCGCGGACTGAAGGCTCACGACTATCGTATTGCGGCCTTATGCTACAGGTGCCACATGGAGCTTGACCAGGGGGTTAAACTGGATAAAGCCCAGAGAGTTCAGATGTGGGAGGATGCACATCGCAAGACTCTGGGCTTATTCTTTGAGCGCGGCCTTATTGGGCCTGTCTGACAAGATCATTAAATATGGTCATGATTTTGATCCTGGCTTCTTTCAATTGCTTAATCTGAGCTTTGCGCTCCGGAGTTTGCTCCATCTTCTGCAAGGCAGTAATGTCTTGATTGATTGAGCTGACATCCTTCTCAAAATCTTCAGATGCAAACGACAATTTGGAGATTGGGTTCTTATTCATGTAACCCTGCACATCACCCTTGTTTTCAATCCTGCCGTTGATGTTGTTTAGATGATCCGCAAGCATCGTTACGTTGTCGTAAAACCTAGCAGATGTTGCGGCATCTGTTTTGGTTTCTCCAAAGAATCGATTGGCCAAAGGTACGCGATAGGCCGGAGTCTCTTCTCCGGAAACCTTGTTGGCAATTAACTCACCCGTGCGCTTAAGTTCCCTACCAATTCCGCCCGCCGCTTGACCAATCAAGTAATCCAGCTGATCGCCCGTTGGACTGAGGAACCCTTTTGAAAACTCTTCTCCGCCTGTGCTGATGTAGTTTATAAAGTAAGACAGCTCTTTGCTAAACTCAGAAGCTGTTTCGCGTGTGCGCTGCCAACCAGGCTTAGGCTTGAGCGACTGGTCTTCTTTAAAGATTGGGCGTCCAAACGAGTCTTTGTTCTCAGCAAGAGCAACTGCTGGATCAAGGAATGTTGGAGCAATTGTTTGTAGGAACGTACCACCACCAAATGGATTAACAGCATCAACGATAACACTGGAAGCATCGGAGATCTTTCCAGCCATGCCGTGGTTGCTTTTCATAAGACCAAGGGATATCAACATACCCTCAGTAAGCAGGCGGCCGGTGTTTGGAATGGCGCGCAGACCCGGGGGCAGATTCCAGATGAAGTAATCGCCATTAAAGGTTGGGATAATGAAACCTTTGTTCTTTGTGAACTGAGGTGGATCATCATCATCAAAGCCAGCTAAGAACATCCACATAGCATTAAGCGCACCCATGGCAAGGCCAGTCTTGATGATTGTCTTTCCAGCTGGGCCTGCTAACGTAATTGCATAACGAGCAGTACCTTGCAAGCTTGCATTAAAGAAAGCATACAGGCCGCGAATGTGTTTAGTTCTAGCGCCGCGCTTGTTAAAGTTTACTGTAATGTTTTTGGCAATCTCGGCAGCCTCTTCGGCAGACAAATTATTGTCTAAGTAAGCAACCTTGAATGTGGATAGACGAACTGTATTCTCAAGCGTGTCGTTAAAGTCAGAGAAGGCATTAGCCCACCACTCAACCTTTTGACGAATGGGGCCTTGCTCCAGCTTTTCCATCGCCACCAACATGGCGTGTTCATCTTCAAATGAGAATTTTGGAACAAAACCTTTCCACTCAACATTCATCCTTTGGCGAACCATTTGATCGCGGAAGCCAGTCTTACCGCCAGTCTGACGGAACAATCTCCACAGATCTGTCCAGTCATCTGGCTTTAAGTTATCAACATCGTATGAGGTTTTAATTGGCCTCTTGGTTGTTTCTTTGCGCTCTTTGCGAATGTCTCTTGCAATACCCCTGATAGCAGGGAAGACATCCTTCAAAACCTGCTTCTGCTGTCCGGCAAGCGGCGTTGTGCTCAGGTTAACAAGAGCGCCTTGTATATCGTTAAAGATGTTGACAAGACCGAACGCTATATTGTACTGAGTATTGACCGCAGCAAACCAACGGCTAAATGTGCTGGCCGCACCAAAGAACACGCTAAGTTTTTCGGCGTCAAGTTGTTTGAGCTCGACCGCCAAACGCATGGCTTCTGGTGAATTTGGCTTAAACAATACAAAACGATTCTGGCCATTAACTCGAACGGGGAAAACATTACGCGCATTTTGGTAAGAACGATTCACACGATACTTAACATCGCGAATAGTTTCTCCCTCGGCGCCTGTTTTCTTGGAAACAAAAGCGGTCTTTGGTTGCTCAAGTAAGTTCTCAATTAACTCAGGATCAAGGCCAAAGCTTTCCATCTCAGCGATCAGGGCGTCATTGTCTTTGATTGCATCAGGATTGATGGCCATCCAGAAGTTTGGATTTGGGTATTTGATAACCATGCCATACAAGGCCTGTCCAATACGCATACTCTCGGCCCTGCGAATAGCCCTGTCACGCTGGAGCATGACATTCTCAAGAATGTTAACCACAGTCTTGGTGGATCCCATGGCCTCTTTACCAAACTTACCGGCAGTAGCATAGCCACCCAGATTGCCGCCGCCAGTCTGAATAACAAAGTCTAACTCAGATTCATCGCGGCTCAATGGGACGTAGTGCGGGCTCTCACTACGCCATCCATCAATAGTCTCTTGAGTTTCTTGGCCGGAGGTTACAAGAATTTCTTGAGTGCCTCTAACAATTTTGTCAATTTGATTGGCAAGATTTTCTAAAACTTGTTTGCGGTCTGCTGGCAAATCACGCAAATACTCTCTGGCCTTTTCGGTGTTTATTCCTGAGCCCTGATCTTGAACGGCTGGGCTCTTGTTCTTGGCATTGATGATCTCGTTGCGTTCTTCGGCATAACGATTGTGTAAGTATGTAGCAAGCTCTTTATTGGAGACATTGTCCTTACGCATCTCCTTAACAAGAGGATCAACTTCATACTTCAAGAACTCTAGTGCCTGCTCCGCCTCGCGACCAGGATTAAGAGTTTCTTTGCGATAAGCATTAAGCCTATCATCAATCTTACCGATCTGGTCGTTGATGATCTTCTGGACGTTCTTAAGATCGCGGTAGTTGTCTTGCCATGTATAGAGCCAGTCATCAAAGTTATTACTCTCCTTCATGGCCCATGTGGCTTCAGGCATTTCTCCACCACGGAAGTTTTTACTGATGTTTTGGTATTGGCCTGTACCCAGCATTTCCTTGGTCACAAACTTACCATCAGCTTTGCTCAAACTGTTTAATGCACGGAGAACGGAGGCGTCAGATTTAAGGCCAAAGACCGACTTAATCTTTTGTCCTAACTCGCTCAACCAGTTTTTAAGTTTAGACAGCACACCGCCTTGAATGGCATCATAACGGGCCTCAACAATTCGAGCGCCATTAACCGCCCAGAACTCTGATGCATCAAAGTATTGGTACAAATCGATTGATACTTTTGAGTTTATCAACAACTCTTTGGCAAGCTCAATGCTCTTTGGATCAGCGCCACGGCCACCGCGCATTTCGTTGACAAACTTCATGTGCCTTACAGCATCTTCGTAAATTTTTTCTGATCCTTTTGGAATTTCCAAACGATCATGGTTGTTATTACCAATGTGAGCATCCAACAGCGCAGCAAAGTACAATTTTTCAGCTGGGTCTGTGGCCGCTTTATTGGCTTTTAGTAACTGAGTAAGCCACGCTTTACGAATGGCATTTTGGATCTTGGCCGGCATCATGCGTTCAAGATGGTGCAAGATCTCATGGGTAGCAGTAACGTCTGTGCCCATGTCCTTCATTAAGTTAATGATGCGAGCCATGCTGTTGTAGAAGCCGCCAGCACCCTCCGGGCCCTTGGCCTTAACACTGATACCAAGATCATCGACCAAAGCGGGGTTCTGCTGGATAAACCACTCAGCTAAATCAACACCCTTCTCTGAAATAAAACCTTTACGCTTTGCTTCCAATAGCTTTTGACGGATGAAGTCGGCGCCGCGAACGCGCTCTGCTGGCTTTTGTTTAAGGCGGTTTTCCTCATCCAGCTCAATAGCGGCATTAACTCGATCAAGGTATTCTTCATCGGTGAGCTTGCCCTCGTTTCGCTGATTGGTGAGAGTCTTGATCTTGCGCTTCAAAGATGGCGAACGCTCTTTTTCGTTCTCATCAATGCTGTCAGCAATGTCATTAACAAGCTTGACCAAATCATCTTCAAGGCTCATGTTAATTGGTTCGCTTATGTAACCAAACTTTTGAGCATTTTTAATAGATTCAGCATCCATTGATAGGGGAATGTTTTTAAGACCGGCATCACGCAGATATGCATAACGATGCCTACCATCGCCAAAAACAATTGCACCATCTTTATTAACAGAGACGTTTGGCGCCTCTATAGATTTTGCAGTTTTAATGAAATTAGCAAACGTTTTGTAACGATCACCTATTCCACCCTCCCCGCCTTCACCAATGTATTGCCACTTTGTATTTGCAAATGCATTGTCAAAAGCGTCTGTATTTACATTAACAATTTTGTTTTCTTTCTCAAGCCTGTGTTTTGTTACAGGAATTGAGCGTCCATCAATTTGAATAATGTTTGGACTTTCAAGGCTCATGAATTGGCCGGGCTCTTCTTCTTTGGCCACCAGTGTGCGCTCTTCAGTCTTGGGAGCTGCACGTTGCTTCTCTATCTTGGTAGTCTTGGTAACTGGCGTGACGCGCTGGCGAATGATGTCTTCGCTGTAAGTCGCTTTGCCATTCACAAAGTCCATTACGTTCGAGCCATTCTCAGGAACGATGAAGATCTTTGCACCATCCATTTGATCCAGATGGTTTGTGATCAGGTTGCGGAATGTTTCTTTATTAACATTGATACAACCAAATGAGTAGCGGGAATCCTCTGCTCCAGGCTTATCTAAGGCGGCCAAACGCTGTTTAGCATCCTTCTCATTGGTCCAGACAGAGTGCATGACCAGCTGGGAGTATGGGCCGTTTCTGCCCATGTAGGACTTGTCGAGAACAAAGACTTTGCCAAAATCATAGTCCCCATACATATATTCTTCTGAGGCACTACGCTTGGCATCCCTCATGCCAAGATCAAACAGGCCAGCGGGCGTGATCCTGTTGGCTACGATGTTGTTATCGCCCTTCATGAAGTCACCAATACCGGCACCAAAAAGAGTTTTACTCTGCAGTAACAACGATCCATCAGGCTGGAAGATGTAAGTGTTGGCGCTTTGCTTATCGGCAACGATGAAGAGTTTGTTCTTCTCTTTGAGCTCAGCTTCCAAAGTAGGATAGATAACGCCGTATGCGCGCTTGGCCGCATCAGACATTGACTGAGCTTCTTTGGGTAGATCCTTGACTACTTCGCTTGTACGGATGTCGTACTGAGGAACGGCAATTGTGTAGGGCTGACTGACAAACTGTGGGTTAAACACAATTGCTACAGACAGCAAACCATTGGCCATCTGACGAATGATCGCGCGGATCTTGCCGCTAACAGCTTTGGCGCCTTGAGTTACATAGGCAATGACGTCCTTACGCAGGGCTTCAAAGAATTCATCAGAGCCGTTCTTGGCGCCGTACTCTTTCTCAAGGGTATTGATCTGTGCGTCAGAGAGCTTACTGCTTTGATCAGTGATCAGGGTGCGCTGCTCTTCATCACCAATCTCTGTGAACTGGCCTTCAAATGTATAAGGTTCGTTCTCAAGTTGGCCTGCAATCTGCGGCTCTTCGGCTGGCAACACTTCATCCGCCACCTCTTGAGCTGGCCTGTTTTGCTCTTGTTTGAATGCTTTATCAAACTGAGCAATAGCTAGATCGTATTTTTTGCGAGCAATTAAAAATTCATCATCATCAATTTCTTGCGCTCTATAGGCTTCTTGGGCTTTGCTAAATTCTTTTGTTGCCTCACGGGATTCATCTAAAGCTTTTGTGTACTCCAAAGACAAAGGAGCTTCTGCTTTTGGTGTAGTAACTTTTTTCTTTTGCGCTTTCTTTGGTTTCTCTGGTTCGGCCATTTCTTTGGTTTGGGCGCGTACAACTTTCTCAACCCAATTATCAAACGCTGGAGTGCCACGCTCACCTTTAAACTCTACACCCAAGGCCGACCGGTAACCAGTCTCGCTGGCTCCAGGGCCCTGCATCTCAACACTCCACTCACCCTTCCTTTTTAACCAGCGATTAACGTTGACATTAATTTCGCCGTAGCCAAAGTCAAAGCTGAAGTCATAAGGAATTGGTTCTTTGCTAATGGAATCAATGTCTTTAGACCCATCTTGGGCGCCAGTCTTTGGATCAATGGTTGTGACGCTGTCTTCACTAACAGTAATTGCAATCGATGGATTAGGGTCGCCCTTTTCATAGATCAAGTCACCAATCTTGATGCCCTTTGCATTTTCTTTTTCTTCAATTGGAAGATGCCCGTTAGGGTTGGCTATCTCATCATCAACGTCAGCTTCTGGGTTGTTTTCCTTGATCTTTTTATAGATGGCAATAGCCTTCTTATCATCTTCATCAGGGGTGAACTTCACGCCCCTAAAGGCGTCTAGGCTTTTAGATCCTGTGGATTTTGGCTCTTCCTTGCCAATCTCGCGGATTGCTGGACCTACTTGTTTATTGTTGTACTCATGAATCGTGTAAGTAATATCACCCTTGTTTGCGACGATGTTTACTTCTTCTTCATCTGGGTTCCCACTAATATCAACTTTTTCGTTTGACACTGAGTTGGGTGGAACCTTGGCTTCAATGACGTATGGGCGCGTATCTTCGCCGGCATCTTCTCCAAGGTTGCCAATGTACCTATCAATATTTGAAGAATGGATGGTCCAGTGATTACCAAGATTCTTTTCGTCAATGTCATTTTCAGACTTTGCAAAAATAACTCGATAGATTGATCCACCTTTTTTAATCAAGCCATCAACAGCATTTTTGTAGTAATTAAGTTCGGACAAGGCGCTCTCAGGATTGCCATAAGCATCTTCATAACCCTTTAAAGCTTTATCAAACTCAGCTGGGTCATCTAATTTGTTTTTGCTTTGCGGCTTGTTTTCTGCAGCAGCCTTCTTTTCCCTGGCCTCTGCTGTAGCCAGCTCGCCTTGAAGCTTATAGATGTTTGAGGCAAGTTGCTTTTTCTTGTCTTTGTTAAATTCTTCTGCGGCCTGATCTTCTAAATCCTGAAGTTCTTCTCGGATTTCTTTAACGCTACGTTGCTTTACCTCAGCCTTTTCGATTGGCTTAACTGGCGTCCTGCCTTCAAGCTCATCAATACGCTTATTGATCTCGGCCATGCGAGCTTCTTGCTCTGGCGTTTCTTGCAGGCCGGCCTTGATAATCTCCCGCAGCAAAGTTTTTTGTTCTTTGCGTAGTTCGGCAATCTCTTTCTTTTTGTCTACAGCAGGCTTTTCAACTACCGCCGTATTCTTTGGCATATTTTCAAGGACTTGCATTGCCCCATCAATGTCGCCTTTTTTATAAAGGTCGCCGATGGCTTTGCGAACTTCATCGTTTGTTGTATTAAGATAGGTAAATGCTTCAGCTCCAATTTCTGGAAACTCTTCGCCCAGTTCAACAGGATTAAATGCAACCTTTTCAGGTTTTTGTTTTTTGGCAAACAATCCTTCTGTAAGCTCTGGCGCTTGCTTAGTCTGGGCTGGCTGGTTGGCCATGTCGGCGGCACCAAACATATCCATGGTTGGAACTTCACCCTTTTCCGCAACCTGGGGTTGCAGCTTGAACATATCAACTTCTCTATCGGCAATAGCCTTCTGCTCGGCCGCCGCTTTGTCTTTCTCTTGAGTGGCCTCACGCTGTCTGATTTCGGCCTCAGTCTCTCCTCGCAGTTGAAGCTCAGGTGCTGGGGCGCCTCTGGCAGTACGAATCTCGCTGATCAAATTGGGGTTAGTTGACCAGTTATCCCATGATGTTTTGAGCTGGCGCAGTTCATTGATGCGGCGCTTAACAGCCTCTGGATCACGAACGTCAATGCCCTCTGCCTTGGCTACTGCTGGGTTCTTTGCGGCACCAGTAATTGCAGACAATCTGGTTTGTACTTCGCGCTGCTTGGATGCGGCTATCTTAGCCATGTCTTCCGCTTCTTTCATGGCGGAATCATCGAAGCCAAACATATCTGTGGTGGTGTCTGCTTCGCTTGCAAGAGCTTTGACGGCCTGCATCAAATTAACAGCGTTAGAAGCCGCCTTACCATCTTGGATGGCCTTGATACCAACACCCTGCAAACGAGGGTCGTTAGGTGCGTTTAATGCGATTAGGTAGGCCGCTTCATCACCGACTTTGTCGGAACGGACACCGGCAATGAGTTCATCACTGCCTTGATTTGCGATGGTGAAAGCCCGCTTGCCCGGCGATCTCGCCAGTAATCCGCGTGACTCTGCCGTTTCTTGGTCGAGGCCTGTGCCTTTGAAGTAGTTGACATAATCTTTTACCTTTCCTTGTCCATCACGGATATTTAATTCAGCATCCAAAACAGCGGCCATGTCTTTTGTAAAGCCCGCCTTCTCATCATGGATTTGAGCTGGAATAGTTTCTTCACCACTGCGCTTGGCAAGATCAAAACGATGGCGGCCAGAGATGACCTCCATACGTCCATCTTCTCTACGCCAAACCTGAATGGGAGCAACACCTGTTCTCTCAAACTTACCGCCTAAAGGCTCAACGATGCCTTCTTTGTTTGCATCGGCCTTAAACTGAGGAACATCCTCTGACAACTGAAGCTGGCTTACTGGGACCTCAACAGTCATTCGGCCAGGCAACTGTGTTTGCTCTGCCGCCCCAACATTTGCGGTGGATTTAATTGCCGATGTTGTTGTATGCGGTGTTTTTGATCCATCTGGACGAATGCCTCCAGCATCAGAGAACTCTAGCTCAGCAATCTTATTGACTGGTACACCATCTTTGTATTGCTGACTGGCACGAGGACTCATTTTGATGATCTGGCCGTTATCATCACGGAAGAAATACAAAGTGCCGTTTAAGTCATTGGCCTTAATGTGGCCGCTTATTGTTTCTCCTTCATCTCCAAATATTGAATTTGTTAATTCAATTGTTGGAGTAGTTGTTTCCGACTGAGTTACTTCGCCATTTCTCGTAAGGACACGTTGCTTGGTCCCGTCTTCGTTTTCTTTTGTATATCGTTCAACGCCTTCTGGAATGTTTAATTCACCTGTTTTTTTATTAATTGTTTTTTCTGATTTTGTCCAGCCAGTTGAATCAAATTCAGATTTTTTTGCAGGCTTCTCCACACTAACAGTGTTAGTGTCGGGGCCAAGGATCTCTCTCAACATAGCCTCTGTATCTTGAGAAGCAGATGGTGGCGCGGTAATTTTTTCCGCTGGCACAGGCTCTTCAGGTGGCGGCGGCATAGCAACTTGCGGCCTTTGAATTAAGCTTGCAATACCTGGCTCAGAAGTAACTTGTTGTTGAGCTCTGTTTGGATTGAGCGCCTGCACAGCCGCTTGGCGTGTTGACTCTGGATTAAATGCAACAGCATCAACATCAGCTTGAATAGCCTTAGCCAGTGCAGAACCAGGACGCACCCTTGGCTCAACAACATTTTGATAAAACTTATCGCCAGCTTCTTTGGCCTTCATGCCGCCAGACATGACGCCGCCAATCAATAGAGTTTGAAGGAACTGCTGGCGGAATGCATCAGCCAAGTTCATTTCTTCATCGGTCAAGCCAGCCTTAAGTTCAGCCGCATTTTGGCCAAGGTTTGTTACTGTCTCAGTAGCTTGTTCTACACCTTGGGCGCCAAGCTTCTCCATAACATTGGAAATTTCTTTAACGCCTCTGCCAGAAGCCCTAACTGGAGCCGCAAATGCTTTAAGGAATACCGCATTACTCACGGCCTCTGGTATAGCTTCCCATGCTCCGTACTCTATAGCCGCCTGATCAAACTCTTTCTTTGCCTTATTCCAATCTTCTTGGCTAATATTTTTGCCATAAAGTTTTTGCGAGTCGTTATTTAACTTATCGCGAACACGGGATAAGAAATCATCTTTACTTGCTCTGTATGCCAATGCTCCTGACGCGCCCATTCCTGCGGCTACAGCAGTTGCTGGGCCAGCAAGTTCACCGGCCGCCGCCGCTGTGGCTGATGTAACCATCGTAGCCAAACTAAATCCAAGCGACTCACCCAAGCCTTGGAAAGCTTCGTAGTTGGGATCGGGTTTACCTTTGGCATCGGTTGGCTTCATTGCCGCAATAGCTTTGTCAACCATGCCAGTATCTGTTGGAGCCTCAATATCGCCAGCACGATAAGCTTTTAAGAATGTGCTGAGAGCCGCCTCCGGGACTTTTGGCAACTCGCCTGCAACTATTTCTGCCGACTCTACGCCAGCGCGAATAGGAGCACGGCCTTCTGGATTAAAGACCGGGCGAGCGCCGCCAATGTCTTTGTAGACTTGGCCAACAGGAATGCCTTTTTCTTTGGCAATCTGTCGAGCCGCATATTCATTGGCCGCCTTGTATTTATTTCCAGGCAAAAGCTCCATCAACTGTTCAGAAAGAGACGGCTCATAGGGGCGCATCTCAGATTGGTCGCCAGGCAGTCTAGGGATTTGTTCTTGTGGTGCTGGCGCGGCACCAATAGCCCCCATCATCTGCTCTTCAGGCGATAGGGTCGGCTCTGCTTTGGTTAAAGAGGCAAGGCCTTTATTGGCGCTAGATGAGCTGTATTTGCCGTATCTGGCAAGTAATTCAGATTGCGTAATTCCTTCAGGGACACCAGTAATTGTGGTGCCGTCTGGCATTAAAACATCCATGTCAACCCCTTATTTTGGAAGCTGGTTAAATGGTACAACAGATGGAGCTGGGGTTGCACTTCCGCCAAATAGTTTTTGCCATGGTGACCGATTGTCTACAACTGGAGGTGCTACCTGTGGTAGATCTTTTCCGGCCATAACAGTAGCAGATTGTCTTACTTTTTCATTAGCCAATTCTGCTTTTTTATCTTCTGACAAATACTTTGTTGCGGCGTTTGAATTGATCTGCTTCATTGCCTCTTCAAAAGTCAATGTGCCAGCTTTACTTTGACCCTGCATTGATCTAAACAAATCTGGATTTTCTTTTAACAGAGCCAACTCTTCTTGGAATCTTGATGGCTTATTAACCATGGCCAATTGATGTTGCTCCATACGCTTCTCATGTTCGCCCTGAGCTTTGTAGCGAGCCTCTTGAGCCGCACGTTGAGCCCTTTTATCGGCCTCAGTAAGAACCTCTTTGGCTGCTGGTCCTTTAAGGTCTTCAATCTTGGCCTGACGAGCATTGATTTGATCTTTAAGCCTCATTCCCTCATCTATGCGACCTTCAGCAAACGCACGTTGCATCTGCTCAATATCAGCCTGAAGCTTAATAGTCTCAATGGTCTGAGCACGTTCTGCCGCCTGCTGTTTTGCCGCACGATCTTCAGCGTCCAGAGTAGACTGGTTATAAGCTTTACCAAAGCCTCCAAATGCAGAGCCTAAGCCCATGCCCTTCTGGCCGCGTGTAGCCTCTCCTGCGGCGATTAAAGCATTAGACAAGGCGGCAAGACCGCGAGTGCCTTCACCTTGCTGGAAGCGCTCACGTTGAGCTTTATTCTGAGACTCAAGTTCACCGGCTAATTTAGTCAAAGCATCGCCTGGTAATTTGTTAAGAATGTCGGCGTACTGTGGGTTTTTAGCTATGTATTCTGCCCTTGCATCTTCTCTGCTAACTGGTTGAGGAAGATTGGACACACCCATCAATTGGTTTCTCAATACTCTATTTGCTAAAGCAACAGGTATTTCTTGATCGTCAGGAGCCGCACCACCGGACGCCACAGCCTCATCTGCGGCAGGAACTACCTGATCATTTGCAGGATTGGCAAATGCAACGATGCCGCCGGGTGCATAGTTAAACATATGCGGATGTACAGGAAGGCCAGCAAGTCCACCGCCAGCCATGCCAGGAGCTGGAATACCGCCGGGCTGAGCCATCTGTTGAGGAGGTGTTGGTCTAGCCATCGAAGGGTTCTGCATCTTAGGCATCTGAGGAGCCATCTGAGGCTGTGCGGCCGGCACTGGTTGAGGCATACCTTCAGGGTTGATCCTCATGTTCATGCCCTGACCAATACCTGGAAGTGCTATTTGCTGAGCCAGCTCGCTTTCAAGTTTGTCTTTAACTGAGCCACTTGGAGCTTGCGCCGCACGTTGCTCCATGTTCTTTCGTCTATTCATCTCACCCAGCGCCATGTACGGCGGTACCTCTGGGTTTTGCCCATTAGCATAAGCCATGATCGCCTGTGTAGGCAAATCCTTAAGATGTTCTTGAATTTGAATGAGATTCATAGTATTTACTCAGGAGGAGTTGTGCCAGCGCCCATTGGGATACCAAGAGCTTTAAGTAATTCACCAACGTTTTTGTATCCCAAAGCAGATGCGGCCGCAGTGCCGCCACCCAAGGCAGACAGCAATGCGCCAACACCAGTGATATTTGCAGGCGTATTTGTAACCGAGCCAGTGGGAAGTCCACTCATCATGTCGCGCATAAACTGAACTTGCTGGAATGGGTACTGACGCTGTTGGTTAAACTCGGCCAGATCAGCCGCAATACCTTCAGAAGTGATGCCGCGCTGTTGAGCTCCACCGGCCAGCTGGGCATTGATGTTTGCAAGGTTAGTGGCGTTCTGCATATTACCCAAGTTACCTTGAGCTTGAGCGGCGCTAAGGGCGGTGTTAAGGCCAGCCAAACCTTGTGATGCACCAAACTGCCTTGACTGCTCTGCGGCGGCCTGTGCGGCCTGTCCATATTGCGCGGCCTGTTGTGCGGCAGTCATGCCTTGATTGGCACCAAACTGACGAGAAGCTTCAGCCTGACGAGCCGCTTCTAAAGCAGCGTTGATGTTACCCTGACCAGCGGTAAGGCCAGCTTGTTGGTTTGCCAAAGATGCCCGCAAAGCTTGATCGGCCGATGTTGTTGCACCCTGCATGGCTTGGTTTGCACCAAACTGACGAGAGGCTTCTTCGGCTTGACGGCCAGCCAAACCATATTGGGCAGAAGACTGAGCGCCAGTCATGGCTTGCTGTTGGTTAAACTGGCGAGCAGCCTCTTGGGCTTGCTGGGCAGACATACCATACTGAGCCATCAACTGAGCCGCAGTCATAGACTGTCCAGCGCCGAATTGCTTAGACTGCTCTGAGGCCTGCTGAGCCTGCATATTACGAGCTTGGTCTTGGTTGTACTGATTCATGGCGTTTTGGAACGCTGTGTCGTAGCCTTTGCCTGTGATATTGGCAAGATTAGTTCCAAGGTTGCGTTGGTTCTCTGCGGCAAGGATGGCAGACCGGCCACCACCATAAGCACCAGCGCGCGTCATAGCGGCTTTGTTTGCTTGCTCGGTAATGTCAGATTGACGGCGAGCTTCAGCTAACTGGGGATTGAGTGATGCTTGCAAGTACGGATTCATGTACTGCTGAGCTTGCTCTCCGCCAAATGTGCCAGATGTAAAGTTGGTGTTTTGGTACTGAGTTGGGGCTTGGAATGCATTCCCAAACTTAGTAGCTTCAGACTGTGTGGGTGCTTGGAATTGATTGCCAAACGTGCCAGTTTGATAGGCCGCAGGGGCTTGGAATGTAGATGCCACATTACCAGCGTTTAACTGGTTGTATTGAGTCTGACCGGCTGGAGTATATGCACCGGGCGCATTAAACTGGTTTGTAAACTGAGTGGGCGTATAACCCATGTTTTGAGCTTTGGACGCGATATCACCAGCTGTATTAGCCGCCGCACCGATACTACCAGGAACAGTCAATGATCCAAGGCCTTGGAATGCATCTGTTTGAAGTTTGGATTCACCGGCGGTAAGCGGGCCTTTGTAAACCTCATAGTCTTTATCAGCAAGGCCGGCCGCCTTACCAAGATAGTTGGTAATGTACGGCGCCGCCCAATCGGCTAAGCCTTGGGTGTTTGTCGATCCTGTAGGTAGAGTTTCTCCGGCCATAACAGTTCCTTAAGATGGTAAATATTTGTGCGCTTTAGTATCGGCCGCAACGTTTTTGGTTTGACGGCGAGCTTTTTGAACACGATCCATCATGTCGTAAAGCTTATTGGCGCCCGCATTTGTAGAGCCGTTACCCAGTTCGGAAACAATTCTTGCTGGTACAACAAACTCACCTTCTGCTAGGCGGGCTGGTTGCCTACCACCGATTGTCGCAGGAATTGAATCAGACACGCCATCGCCAGGGCCACGAAGTAGACGGCCACCATCAGAATATCCACCGAGGCTAGACATACCACCGCCAGCCAATCCCATCAGACCGCCTTCAGCTGCTTTAGGTGTGTAGGTTGTTGGAGAAAAGTAGGTCTGCCCACCAGCTCCGGGACGTCCCACAGGAGCATATGGAAGCTGTGAGCGATTAGCCGATAGAGCTGGGATGGTTGAGGCCGCACCAGAGCCACCACCACCCCTGCTGTTCATCATGGCCATCATTGCCATCAGAGCCATAATCAAGCCATTGTTGCTTGTGCCGGGTGATGTTCCGGGTTTTGCGGTGGTTCCAGCCTTTGTGGCGGCAGATCCCGCTTTAGATCCAACGGCGCCAGATTTGGTTCCGCTTGAACCTTCGCCGGTTGCATCTTCTTTTGTTCTGAAAAGTGTGCCGTTTTTATAGATGTTACCCAAACTGTCTGTTGTGTATTCATCTTCCATTTCTGGAGAGCGAATCAACTCACCATCTTTGTTATAAAGATTTCCATACTCATCATTGTTTTCAGCGGCCCTAAACAATTCACCATCTTTGTAAAGATTGCCCATTGCATCTGTGTAATACGGCATTTCTTTTAGACCAACTTGATCATCATAATCCTGAGCCGTCATATCGTCCGGAGAAAACAAGGACGAAAGATTGCCCAAGTAATCGCCGCCAATGTTAATTTCATCATCCATGGTTTTTTCCTTTACGGGCTCTTCCAAGCCTTTAGTTCCAAGTGTATCGGTGGTAGCATTGTTTATCAAGTCTTCACCACCCCTGTTGGGGCCAAACCCTCTTTCGTTTGGCATAACTCCGTCTAATTTTCCGTCTTCGTCATAAAGGTAGTAGTTACCATCTGACTTCAGAACAGAAGATGATCCATCTGGATTGGTTATCCTGTTAACTTCTTCAAGCTCTTTGTCTTCCCCGCCGATAGACTTCACTAAGTCATCAATTGTGGTTTCTTGTGGCAGATTAGGAAGAATAGTGGAAGTATCAAACGGCAAATCAGCGGGTTTGATCTCGTCATCTGTAATACTTGTATTCTCTTTTGGTAGAAATCTTGCAGTTTGTTCTTGCTGACTGGCCGTCTGGTTGTTTGTTGATGGGAAGAATTCGTTGAAATTAAACTTGCTTGGGGTGCTCTCTTCATTAGCTCTTGACTGAGCCACAGCATTACTAGCTGCAGAAGATGCTCTACCAATTACTGCGTTTTGTATGGCCTGATCAATAGGAACACCGGTAGCGGCCGCCGCAAGAATGCTAGACGCCATGTTCTTGTCTGCTGGAGACAAGTCCTCCATGCCTGGAATATCACCAATAGCAGTGTTAACACCAGTACCTACAGCACTACCTAATAGCGCTTTTTCAAGATCAGCTTGGCCGCCACTACCCACAAACTGCTGGGCTGTCCTAGCCGCAATATCTGTTCCAGTCTTACCCAATAGGTCTGTAATACCGCTAGACCCAGAGATCAGATTGCCGGCCTGACCACCAAGATAAGACAGAGCAGTGCCCTTTGCCACATCCTTTAGATTGCCACCGGCCAATAACTGGAAAGCAGCATTGGCCGCCAGCTGGGCAGGCAAAGACAAGCCACCCGTAGCGGCCGCAAGCGCAATCTGACCAACTGGACCCATGTCTGCCATGATGTTGGCAAGATCATTAGAAGACGATTTAGTTGTGTAAAAGTAAGGCGTACCATCAGCGCCAAACTGAACTCGATAGCCTGTATTGTCTTTTCCGGCAAACGTACCGCCCCAAGCATTGCCAGTCTGGCGCTCGCTATACGTCATTGGCACTTCTTGGCCAGTTAACTTGTTTCCATAAGTCTTACCGGTCTCAACCAGCGCCATGCCGTTTTTTGTAACAACTTTAGATGGATCTACAGTTTTAAAGTTTCCTTCAGCATCTTCGTATCCATAGGCTTTACCTATTTGAGATGGATCTAGATTTATCCTTGATGTGTTTCCATCTGCATCTGGAGGTGATACAACGAAGTAGCCATTCTCATCTTGCTGAGCTACTTGGCCGTTATATCCTTCGCGAATGATTGCCTGCTCGAGCTTTGGAACCTTGCCAAACTGCTTAATATCAGTGATACCAATGCTGGCCATGATGCGGGCCATATCGGCGGCGTTCTTCTCAGCAGATCCATGACCCTCACCTTGCCACTTAGAAGTCAATCCCTGACCTAAGATCTGATTGGTTAGCCCGCCAACAATCTCTGGAGATGGGCCTGTTGGTGCGACTGTTTTTTGAGCGGGAGTTTGAGCTGGCTGAGCTGGTGTAATAGGAAGACCAAATACACCTGTAGGAGCGGCGGCATCTTCTACAACTTGAGTTTTAGGCGACCTGGGATCAACGGCAGGCGCTGGCTCAGGGCCATTCTTTAAAGTTTGTTGTGGCGCATCAAGATACTCACCAAAGTTGTCTGTAATGATCCCTGAGTTAGGGTTATACGGCTCGGGAGATCCCGGCTCTATACCATTGTTTAGTTTGCCTTGCGGCACATTATTCAAATACTCACCAAAATTGTCTGTAATGATCCCAGAATTAGGATTATAAGGATCAGGAGGACCTGGCTCTGGACCGTTGTTCATCGTACCTTGAGGAACAGTATTTGGAGTTCCAAACAGATTTGGAATGCCGTAAGTGTTTGGAGCCAACCCAGTAATGCCTGTAGGCGCGTATGGCGTTTCCGCGTATGGGTTTGTGGCGTCCTGGGGTGGATTATCAGCATCATAAGTTAATGCTGTTGGGTTTTTGGGCTTCTTTAATGGCCACTCTGGGTATGGTGCGTCCCAAGACATATTATCCAACCTTCCAATTTGTTCCGTCAGAATACACAGGGACTGCAACAGCTCCGCCAGTCACCACTGTAGATCCGAATACGGGAGCCAAAGCATCAGTTACAAAAGCCCGAGCACCTTTACCAGATGTAACCGCACTGGGCAGTGTTGCCACTGTGTAGTTGGTCAAAGGCGGCTGTATTCCGCTTGAATCAAGCTGGTCAAGTATGTTCTGCATCCGATTAAAATACAGACGCAAAATGTTGTTTAGCTGATTCTGATACTGCTCGCTGTATGCGGGCGTGGCAAAGGGTAGCGCAGGCGGCGTAATCCGTTGAAGATCGTACTCTGATGTAATGATGACGGTCATGAGTTACCCCTGCGTCCATCTTGGCGGATATCCAAACGAGGCGAACCAAGCTGCCATGTGCATCCAATCTGATTAGATTCCACTTTAAGAATCATCTGGCGACCACGAACGCGGATGTACACCTGACCAGTGAACTTCTCAATTGGCACAGTTGCTGTCCTGACAATCGTAGCGTCTGGGTTACCACCCAAGGATATAGGATCGTTGTATCCAGAGCCGGAGTTCTGCATGGGGATCAGCGTCATTGTGCATTGAGGAGAATCAATTGTAGATCCCCCGAATGTAATGTCAGGCAGGATCCTCCACACAAAACCAAACTTATCGCCGTCATCAATGTCAAACTCGGCAGTCTCAATAATGGCATTAATTGGCAAGGTAGTGCCGGTTGCATTATCGTCAACACCATTCTCGTGATAGACAATGTTTCCTGTAGTGTTTGATTGATAGGTTGCCGCCATAGGATAGTTACGCAGGCCGGAATCTAGCCATGCTGTACGCGCCATAGTCCCGTAAGCCCAGACGTCTTCTGCGTAGTTATAGGTGACGTATCTGTCAATTGCTGTTGAGTTTGCTGAACAGTAAAAGAACCAGATTTCGTTAAAACCTTCGTTTGTAGATGCAAAGATCTGCGCGGCCTGATCTAAGTTAATGTCTTCATAAATAAACCGAAGCAAGTCGCAACGCAAAGTCTGTGTACGACCATCGTATTTATAGAACTTGTCAATACCCATCCAGTACGTTACACCAGAAGCAATAGCCGCCGCGTTTGGTCCGGCAATAGATAAGTTATCACCTAGCAACTGAGAGCCCCATACAGCTGGCGGGCCTTGGTACTGCATGGAATACAAAGATGAATCCGTCCAGATCAAGATCTCCTGACGAGATTGAAGCGCGGTAACGATCTTGGATCCATGCGAAAGCTGTAAGCTACCGGCCTGATTCGTAGAAGCAGGGAACCACTCGAGGTAATC
>Ga0209400_1000909_pt1 | contig 25229 bp, 24 predicted proteins | sample M_130807_EF_Meta_FD_187313 | JGI IMG/M metagenome (GOLD analysis project Ga0209400, IMG submission 187313) | Freshwater microbial communities from Lake Montjoie, Canada to study carbon cycling - M_130807_EF_MetaG (SPAdes) (version 2) | ecosystem: Environmental > Aquatic > Freshwater > Lake... | reverse complement strand
CTCGCCCCATCGCGCAGCAGAGCTCGATGATCAGGAGATCAGCCGCAGACGCCTGCTGCAATTGCCAGCCGTTGATCAGCTGGTGATCGAAGGCGCTGGTGGCCTGATGGTTCCACTCTCGCGCGATTGGCTAACAATCGATCTTTTTGCGGATTGGCAATTGCCTGTGGTGCTTTGCGCACGCACGGCGCTTGGCACGATCAACCATTCGCTGCTCTCGATTGAAGCTCTGCGCCTGCGCGATATTTACATCACCGGCATTGCTTTCATCGGCGAGGCCAATGAGGACAGCGAGCGCACCATTTGCACCATGGGCGGCGTGCGTCGTCTTGGCCGCCTGCCGCATCTCGACACACTCGATGCAACCACATTGACCGATGCCTTCCGCGAAAATTTCAATCTCGCTGATTTCGGGGTGGAGCTGTGAGCCACGGCCCCGTCTGGCATCCTTTCACGCAACATGCGCTACAGCCCGACGCGATTGAGATTGCACGCGCAGAAGGCGCGTGGCTTGAGCGCACGGACGGCACACGCATTCTCGATGCGATCTCGTCCTGGTGGGTGATCACACACGGCCATCGCCACCCGCGCATTATCGCGGCGATGAAGGCGCAGGCTGATCAGCTCGATCAAGTGATTTTTGCAGGCTTCACCCATCGCCCCGCTGAAGAACTGGCCGCACGGCTGACCAAGCGTGTCGGTCTGCCACATGCTTTCTTTTCAGACAGTGGTTCCACGGCGGTCGAAGTCGCGCTGAAAATGGCGCTGGGTTTTTGGCGCAATCAGGGCATCAACCGCACGCGCATCATTGCTTTCGAGCATGCCTATCATGGCGACACGATTGGGACCATGTCGGCTGGTGCACGCGGCGTCTTCAACGCGCCCTATGATCCGCTGCTGTTTGATGTCATCCGCCTGCCCTTCCCCGCGAAAGGTCGCGAGCAGGAGACACTCGACGCCCTGCACGCCGCGACTGCAGATGGACAGGCGGCTGCGCTTATCATCGAACCACTCATTCTTGGCGCGGGCGGCATGCTCACCTATGCGCCACAAGTGCTCGCCGAAATGGCGCGCATCTGTCGTGAGACGAAGGCACTTTTCATCGCTGATGAAGTCATGACAGGCTTTGGCCGCACGGGAACTTTTCTGGCTTGTGAACAGGCGCAGGTGACACCTGACATTCTCTGCCTCGCCAAAGGCATTACGGGAGGCTCAACGCCGCTCGCGGTGACATTGGCGAGCGCGCCGATTTTTGAGGCGCATTATTCCCAAGATCGTCGCAAGACCTTTTTCCACTCATCATCCTACACAGCCAACCCTATCGCTTGTGCGGCCGCGGTTGCCAATCTTGATGTGTGGGATGAAGAACCCGTGCAAGCACGCGTCGCGCAGATCGCACAATGGCAGCGCGAGATGAGCGAAGCTCTGCGCCAAGATACGCGCTTCACCGATGTGCGCCTCTGCGGCACCATTGCCGCATTCGATCTGCGCGTAGCGGATGAAGGCTATCTCGCTTCCATCGGTCCCAAGCTTTACGATTTCTTCTTGTCACGTGGTCTGCTGCTGCGCCCGCTTGGCAATACGATCTATATCATGCCGCCCTATTGCATCACGCGCGATGAATTGGCCTCGCTCTATGAGGCGATCCACGCAGCTGCCGACACATTCGGAGCGCGCGCATGAGCGGGACGCGCATTTCCGGAATGGGGCATTATGTGCCAGACCACCTCGTCACCAATCGCGAGATCGAAGCGCGGCTTGGCCTCGAAGACGGCTGGATTGAATCGCGCGTCGGCATCACATCGCGCTACTATGCGGATGAGACGCAAGCGCTCACCGATCTCGCTCGCCCAGCCGCGCAAATGGCGCTTGCAGAAGCAGGCCACCCCGACATTGCTTTCCTCATTCTGGCGACTTCTACGCCCGATCATTTGCTGCCACCCTCTGCACCCTTGCTGGCACATCAGCTTGGCCTGTCATGCGGCGCGAGCGATCTGGCTGGCGCCTGCGCTGGTTTCATCAATGCGCTGACCCTTGCTGACTCTCTCGTGCGCGTGCATGGCAAAAGCGTTTTGGTTGTTGCGGCCAATATTCTCTCGCGCCGTATCAATCCGGCAGATCCTTCCACTTCCGCACTTTTTGCAGATGCGGCGGGCGCTGTTGTCATCTCGCCTGCGCAAGGCGATAGCGGCGTGATCGCCGTCGATCTTGTGTCGGATGGCGCGGGCTATGATTTCATCAACATTCCGGCGGGCGGCAGTCGAAAACCTTTCTCGAAAGCGCTCGGTGCCGATGAACTCTACATGCACATGCCCGATGGGCGTGGCCTGTTTAGCAAAGCCGTCGACACAATGGTGACAAGCTCCGCGCGCGTGATGGAAAAAGCTGGCGTCACCGCCGCCGACATCACCCATTGGGCGCCCCATCAAGCAAACTTGCGCATCACCGCTGCCGTTGAGCGCCGGTTGGGGCTTGATCCGGTACGCGGCTTGTCCAGCCTCAAAATCTTCGGCAATTCTTCTGCCGCCACGATCCCCCTGACCCTTTCAACCGCTGGTCGGAACCGCGGGCTCCATTCGGGCGATCTTGTCTTGATGAGCGCGGTTGGGGCAGGCCTATCAGGCGGCGCTCTCTTATTTCGCTGGTGATAGCTCGCCAAAGAACTTTTTTGTTAATGGCCAATGCCTTTTGAATGCAGCAGGATCACACAAGTTTTTGGTGGTTCGGGCTCGGCTCGTCCGCCCTTTCGAGCCTAGGACAAGTCCCATGAAGTGCATCATGAAATTGGCCGCTGCCGCTGTTGCTGTTGTTGGCCTGATCAGCGGCGCGACCGCTGCCGAAAAGCTGAAAGTCGGTTTCGTTTATGTCGGTCCCGTTGGCGACCACGGCTATTCCTACCAGCATGAGCAGGGACGCTTGGCGCTTCAAAAGGCGTTAGGCGACAAAATCGAGACGACCTTCCTCGAAAACGTGCCGGAAAATGACAGCGAGCGTTCCATCGAGCAGCTCGCCCGCGCCGGTCACAAGCTGATTTTCACGACCTCTTTCGGCTTCATGGAACCGACGCTGCGCGTGGCCCGCAAATATCCGAACCTGCGCTTTGAACATGCCACCGGCTATAAGCGCGCCGATAATGTCGCGACCTATTCGGCCCGCTTCTATGAAGGCCGCTACGTGCAGGGCGTGATCGCCGGCAAAGTCACCAAGACCAATACGGTCGGCTATATCGCCGCCTATCCGATCCCCGAAGTGATCGGCGGCATCAATGCCTTCTATCTCGGCGCCAAGTCGGTCAATCCGAATATCAAGATCAAGATCGTCTGGGCTAACACCTGGTATGATCCCGGCAAGGAAGCGGAAGCCGCCAAGGCTTTGCTGGCGCAGGGCGCCGACATTCTCGCCCAGCACACGGATTCGGCCGCTCCTATGCAGGAAGCCGAAAAGGCCGGCAAATTCGCCTTCGGCCAAGCCTCAGACATGATCAAGTTCGGCCCGAAGGCCCAGCTCACCGCCACGACCAACAATTGGGCGGGCTATTACATCGAGCGCACCCAGCTCGCCCTCGATGGCAAATGGAAGACTGGCGACGTTTGGGGCGGCATCGGTGCCAAAATGATCATTATGGCGCCCTTCACCAATATGCCGGCAGACGTGAAGGCGATGGCTGAAAAAACCGTTGCCGATATCGGCTCGGGCGCGCTCCTGCCCTTCGCCTGCCCGGTCCTCGACCAGACTGGCAAGACGGTCGAATGCAAAGGCGGCAAGGGCCTCTCGGACGAGCAGATCCTCAGCATGAACTGGTATGTTCAGGGCATTGAGGACAAGGTTCCCCAATAAGACTGGGGCGAGGCCCAAAACCGCCCTTTTTCTTTGGGCGGTCCCAAGCCTCGCCTAGTTGTCATCCCGCAAGCAGGCCGCTAACCTAGCCCTTAGACCAATAAGAATCCGGTCAACGGGAGGACATTATGACAGTTTCGGTGAAGCCCCTCGACGCGCCTCTGGGTGCAGAGATTGTCGGGCTCGACGTGCGCAACATCACGCCCGAAGATTCCAAGGCCATTCTCGAGGCCTTCAATCAATATCATGTGCTCGTCGTCCATGGGCCGACCATCAATGACGATGAACTCGTCGAATTTGGTAAGGTGTTCGGACATATCGAAAAGGCCCGCAAAAAGTCGCCGCTTTCGCATCGCGACGACATTATGGTCATCTCGAACATTCGCGAGAATGGTGAGCTTGTTGGCTCCCTGCCCGATGGCGAGATGGATTTCCATTTCGACCGCATCCATCAGGCCCAGCCTTGCAAGGGCGCGGCCCTGCACGGTTTGGAAATTCCTTCCGAGGGCGGCGACACTTGCTTCGCCAATATGGTGCGCGCCTATGAGACGCTGCCTGAGGCGACCAAGAAGCGCATCGAAGGTCTGAAGGCTTTGAACACCTTCACCTATGGCGCGACCAAGCCTGACGGCAAGAATGAACTCGGCCCCCATGCCATCCATCCGATTGTGCGACGCATTCCGGAAACCGGAAAGAAGTCGCTCTATGTCTGTCGCTTGATGACCGACCATATTGTCGACATGCCAGCTGACGAAAGCCGCGCTTTGATCAACGAACTGTGCGATCATATTGAGAACACTGGCTTGATTTACGCGCATCAGTGGAAAGTTGGCGACATTATCGTCTGGGACAATCGCTGTACCAGCCATGCCCGCACCGACTTCTCCGATAAGGAACGCCGCTTGATGAAGCGCGTCACCATCGGCGATACGGTGCCACCGCTCCAATAAGCTTCACAATTCCGTCAATGGGAAACATACGCGCCCGGTTTTTCGGGCGCGTATTTTTATGGCGGACACCACCAATTCTAGTAAGCTGACACGCAAAGGCGGTCGGAGTTGGGAGAACCAACCCGCTGCCAAAAGCCATAAACCATCGGGAGGGATGAATGGCGCGCCTGAATATCAACGGCAAAATCCATAATATTGACGTGGAGCCAGACACACCGCTGCTCTGGGCGATCCGCGAACAGATAGGCCTGACAGGCACGAAATATGGCTGCGGCGTTGCCGCTTGCGGCGCCTGCACCGTGCATGTCGATGGCGTTCCGACGCGCTCTTGCTCGCTGCCTGTGAGCTCCTTCACCGAGAAGCAGAAGATCGTCACGATTGAAGGCCTTTCCAAGACCGTCACGCATCCCATCCAGAAAGCCTGGCTTGAGCTCGATGTGCCGCAATGCGGCTATTGCCAGTCGGGTCAGATCATGGCCGCTGCTGCGCTGATCGCCAAGCATCCGGCACCCACTGATGCGCAGATCAATGAAGAGATGACCAACATCTGCCGCTGCGGAACCTATAATCGCATTCGCGCTGGCGTGAAGCTGGCGGCGAAAAATGCCAAAGCGACGAAGAGCAACACCAAAGCGCAGCGCGCTTAAATTCAGGGAGGAATGACATGACGATTGCGCAAAAACTTTCGCGTCGCGGCTTCCTTGCCGGCGCTGCTGCTGCCACGGGCGGCCTGTCCATTGGTTTTCATATTCCGACCGCCGAAGCTGCCGTTGGTGACACGCCTGAAATCAACGCCTGGGTTGTCGTGAAGCCTGACAATACTGTCGTGGTTCGCGTGGCTCGCGTTGAAATGGGCCAAGGCACACTCACGGGTCTTGCTCAGCTCGTGGCTGAAGAGCTCGATGCAGATTGGTCGAAGGTCACGACCGAATATCCGACACCCGGCCAGAACGTTGCACGCAAGCGCATCTGGGGTGATTTCCAGACAGCTGGTTCGCGCGGTATCCGCGGCTCGGAAGATTACGTCCGCAAGGGCGGCGCTGCTGCACGCATCATGTTGATGCAGGCTGCTGCCACTCAGCTGAAAGTGCCGGTCGCTGAACTGACGACATCCAAGAGCGTCATCACGCATAAGGCCTCGGGCCGCTCGCTGCGCTATGGTCAGGTGGCCGCGGCTGCTGCAAAACTCGAAGCGCCGAAGGAAGTGAAGGTCAAGGATCCGAAGGATTGGACCATTGCTGGTAAGCCGCTGCCGCGTCTTGACACCAAAATGAAGCTCGATGGTTCGCAGATCTATTCCATCGATCTGAAGTTGCCAGGCATGTTGAACGCTGCCATTTCCGAGACGCCGGTTCCCGGTGGCAAGGTGAAGAGCATCGATGCCGCTGCCGCAGAAAAAATGCGCGGCGTGAAGAAGGTCTTCACCCTCGAAGATAATGCGGTCGTTGTTGTCGCTGACACTTGGTATCGCGCGAAAACGGCACTGGATGCGGTGAAGATCACTTGGGACAATGGCGCCAATGCCAATGTTTCAACAGCATCGATCAAGGCCATGCTGACCGAAGGCCTCGATGCCAAGCAAGCCTTCTTGGGCAACAAGAAGGGCGATATCGAAGCCGCCATGTCTGGTGCTGCCAAGAAAGTGGAAGCGGTTTATCGCTATCCCTATCAGCATCACATGACCATGGAGCCGATGAATGCCACGGCGCAATGGACACCTGACAAGTGCACTGTCTGGACCGCTACGCAAAATGCGGAGGCCGCTCTAGCGACGGCTTTCCCGGCCGCTGGTCTGCCGATTGAGAAATGCGATGTCATCCGTCTCAATCTCGGTGGTGGCTTTGGTCGCCGCTCGTCGAGCCATGACTTCGTGCGTCAGTCCGTCCTGATTGCCAAGCAATTCCCCGGCACGCCGGTGAAGCTCATCTGGTCGCGTGAACAAGACGTGCTGCATGGCACATTCCATCCGACCACCATGTGCAAACTCACCGGCGCTCTTGATGACAAGGGCAATCTGGTCGGCTTGCATATGCGTCTCTCGGGCCAGTCAATCTTGGCGGCTCTGCGTCCTGAAGCGCTGGTCGAGGGTCGTGACCCGAACGTGTTCCAAGGTCTCAATGCACAGGGTCCGGAAGGTCAGCTTGGTTATGACATTCCGAATCTGCTCGTCGATCACGCCATGCGTAACCCGCCCTTCCGTCCGGGGTTCTGGCGTGGTGTGAACAACAACCAGAATGCGATCTATCTGGAATGTTTCATCGATGAGATGGCGCATGCTGCCGGACAAGATCCGCTCGAATTCCGCCGCAAGATGATGAAGAATTATCCGAAACATCTAGCGGTGCTGAATACGGTTGCGGAAAAATCGGGCTGGGGCAAACCCGCAGCACCGGGCGTCTTCCGCGGTATCTCGCAGCACATGGGCTATGGCTCTTATGTCGCCGCGGTCGCAGAAGTCTCGGTCAGCGACAAGGGTGCGTTGAAGATCCATCGCATCGTGGCTGCCACAGATTGCGGCCATGTCGTCAATCCGCAGCAAGTGGCCGCCCAGATCGAAGGCTCGTTCGCCTATGGCCTGTCAGCACTTCTCCATGGCGAGATGACGGTCAAGAATGGCCGCATGGAGCAAGAAAACTTCGACACTTATGAAGTGTTGAAAATGGCTGAGATGCCGCCGGTTGAATCCTATCCGGTTCCGTCAGGCGGCTTCTGGGGTGGCGTGGGCGAACCGACGATCTTCGTCGCCGCACCTGCCGTGCTCAATGCCATTTTCGCGGCAACGGGCAAGCGTCTGCGTGACGTGCCGTTGAAAAACCTCGATCTACGTAAGGCTTGATCCATGAGGGAGCGAAAGACATTTCGCTTCGTAACGACAACAGGAGGAGCGCTTATGGCGCTCCTCTTCTGCCTTTGCGGCCCTGCCCTTGCGCAGACGCCGGATGTGTCCCAATCGCCTCCCGGTGCATCCGCCTGTCTGGGATGCCATGGGGCCACTGAGACAGAATTACCTTCTCTGAAAAATCTTTCTGCGCTTGAGATTGAAACCGCCATGGATGCGTTTCGCACAGGTGCGCGCGAAGCCACATTGATGAACCGCATCGCTAAAGGTTTCACGGCCGACGAAATGCTCGCCATCGCGCAATGGCTCGCCACACAGGGGCGCAGCAAATGAGCCTCACGCGCCGCACCCTTCTTGCCTCTTCCGCTGCAGCTTTGGCAGCACCCGCTCTCGCGCAGACGCAAGGCAAAGTGGTCGTCATTGGTGGCGGCTTTGGCGGCGCATCGGCCGCACGCTTCCTGCACAGAATGGGGCTCGAGGTCACACTCATCGAACCCAATGCGCAATATATCTCCTGCCCTTTCAGCAATGCCGTGATTGCCGGGCTTCGTGATCTGTCGCAGCAGACTTTCACCTATGCTGCATTGGAGCGCCAAGGCATTCGCTTGGTGCGGCAGATGGCGAGCAAAATCGACAATTCAGTGCGCCGGGTCACTTTGGCTGATGGCGTGATGATTTCTTATGACCGGCTCGTGCTGGCGCCCGGCATCGACATCAATTTCGAAGCGCTGACGGGCTATGATGAAGCGGCCAGCAATCTCATGCCGCATGCGTGGAAAGTGGGTGCACAGACCCTGCTTTTGCGCCAACAGCTTGAAGCCATGGATGATGGCGGCACGGTGATCATCTCCGCACCCGCCAACCCCTTCCGCTGTCCGCCGGGGCCTTATGAGCGTGCAAGCCTGATTGCCTGGTATCTCAAAAACCACAAGCCGAAATCGAAACTGCTCATCCTCGATGCCAAGGATGCATTCTCCAAACAATCGCTCTTCATCGCTGCGTGGAAAGAGATTTATGGCGACCGCGTCGAATGGATCGGTCTGTCGGGTGGTGGCAAAGTCACCGAGGTGAAGGCGAAAGAAAAAATCTTCGTCACCGAATTTGGCGAACATAAAGCCGATGTTGGCAATGTGATCCCGCCGCAACGCGCCGGAAAGATTGCAATCAGCTCAGGCATTGCCGACCAAACAGGTTGGTGCCCGATTGATCCGGTGACGTTTGAAGCCAAACTCGCGCCCAATATTCATGTCATTGGCGATGCCTGTGTGGGTGGTGGCATGCCGAAATCCGCATTTTCAGCCAACGCCCAAGCCAAGGCCTGCGCACAAGCAGTCGCCGCTTTGTTGCGCGGTGAAAATCCGGCAGAGCCCAAACTCGTCAACACCTGCTATTCGCTGGTGAAGCCAGATTATGGAATTTCTGTTGCAGGTGTTTATGCGCCAGCCAGAGGTCTGCTTGCCGATGTGCAAGGGGCTGGTGGTGTGAGCGCCGCCAATGCGCCAGCAAGCGTGCGCGCAGCTGAAGCGCAATATGCCGAAGGCTGGTACAAGACGATCACACAGGAAGTATTCGGCTGATGTGGCGCGTGTTGGGATTACTGTCGGTGCTGGTGAGCCTTGACGCCACAGCGCAAACGCTTGTGTCCTTCAAAATCGAGAATGGTGCCATTGCCCAATCCCTGACGGGCGTCAAAGGCGATCCGGCCAAGGGCCGCGCTATTGTGGTGGAACGTCAAAAGGGGCTTTGTCTGCTGTGTCATTCCGGACCATTCCCGGAGGAGCGCTTTCAAGGTGATCTCGCGCCAAGTCTGGCAGGCACAGGATCGCGCATGAGCGAAGGCGAAATCCGCCTGCGCATGGTCGATAGCACCAAAGTGAATGAAAAAACGATCATGCCGCCCTATTATAAGACTGAGGGGCTTGAGCGGGTGGCTGCCAATTATCGGGCCAAGACTTTGCTCAACGCCCAAGAGATCGAAGATGTCATTGCCTTTCTCGTTAGCCTGAAAGACGACACGCAGAAATGAACACGACACGCCGCCAATTCACGCTTCTGGCCGCAGGCGCGAGCATCGCGCTGATGACGCCTGCACACGCGACGCCCGAAAAAATGCAACTCGCTATTGATGCTTTCACAGGCGGCAAACCTGTGAAAGAGGGTCGGGTAAAACTCGATATTTCCTTGCTCGTCGAGAACGGCAATTCGGTGCCACTCAACGTGCTCGTGGACAGTCCGATGACGAAAGACAATCACGTCACGCGCATTGGTCTTTTCAACGAGAAAAATCCGCTGCCCGATGTCGCGATCTTCAACCTGACGCCGCGTTCTGGCCGCGCGCAGATCGCCACCCGCATGCGGCTCAATGATACGCAATTCATCACGGCCATTGCTGAAATGTCGGACGGTACTTTTTTCAGTGCGAAGAGCGAAGTCATCGTCACCATGCCAGCTTGTGTGGAGGAATAGAGATGGCCCGCGCCCTCATCAATGTCCCCGCCAAACCAAAGCGCGGTGAGATCATTGAAATCAAAACACTGATGTCGCATCCAATGGAAACCGGCTTTCGTCCCGGCATGGATGGCCAGTTGATCCCGCGTGACATTATCGAAAAATTCGTCTGCACCTATAATGGTGAAGTGGTTTTTTCAGCCCTGCTGCATCCAGCCATTACCGCCAATCCGTTCATCTCTTTCACCACCATCGCCACCGAATCCGGCACGCTGGTTTTTTCCTGGACGGATAATAAGGGCGAGACACAGGTGCAGACGGCGAGCATCCAAGTTGAATAGGCTTGCCTGCCTCATCTTGATCGGCATGGCCCTGCCCGCCGTTGCGCAAGATGCGCGCAAATCCGGCTTTGACTTTATGGGGCCCGATACGCAGGCCATGCAGAAAGACGATCTCGCCAATCCCGGCATGCTGTCTGTGCTGGAAGGAGAGACATTGTGGAATACGCCAGCTGGCAAGACACAAAAATCCTGCGCCTCCTGCCATGGCGATGCGACGCAAAGCATGAAGGGTGTGGCCGCGCGCTATCCGGCCATCGACACCAAGACGCAAAGCGCGATGGATCTTTCGGGCCGCATCATCCAGTGCCGCGTTGAGCGCCAAGAGGCACCTGCACCGCAACGCGAGGGGCGCGAATTGTTGAGCCTCTCGGCTTTCGTCGGGCGCCAATCACGCGACATGCCGATCAGCCCGCCGCAAGATGCAAAGCTCGCGGCCACACGCGCACAAGGCGCGACGCTTTATTCCGCACGCATGGGCCAGCTCAATTTCTCCTGCGCCCAATGCCATGATGACAATGCGGGCGGGCATTTGGGCGCGGCGCCCATTCCCCAAGCCCACCCGAACGGCTATCCGCTTTACCGCCTCGAATGGCAGGCTTTGGGCTCGCTCCAGCGGCGCTTTCGCAATTGCATGTCAGGCATGCGCGCCGAGCCCTTTGCCGCGGGCTCTACGGAAGCCATCGCGCTCGAAGCCTTCCTGATGGAGCGCGCCGCCGGCATGAGGCTCGAAACACCCGCCGTCAGGCCCTGATATGGCAGGGACAAGTGCCTTGATTCTATTGGGACGGGTTAGACTTTTGGGGCAGTCTGTGGCAGTTTTCCGCCACGCAATCAAAAACAAAAGAGGAGACACTTATGCCCCATGATCCCGGCGAGAAGGACGGCGTCCAGCATTGGCACGAGCCGTCAGGCACCCGCAAAGCAGGCTTCGGCGAGTTCAAGAAACAGCCGACCCCCTATGATGCGTGGATGGAAGCTCAAGGCATTCCGGTCTTCCGCGGCATTGGCATCAGCAAGGTGCAGAACCTGCCGCTCTTCGACTGGAAGCGTCGCGGTGGCAAAGGCCATTTCATCCAGCTCTACGGCACGGAAACGAAATGGGGCTGCTATGTGATTGAAGTGCCCCCGGGTGGCGCGCTCAATCCTGAGAAGCACATGTACGAGGAAATCTTCCTCGTCGTCGAAGGCCGTGGCACCACGGAAGTCTGGCAGGAAGGCGACAAGAAGAAAGTCGTGTTCGAATGGCAGAAGGGTTCGATGTTCTCGATCCCGATGAATGCTTGGTATCGCCACGTCAACGCGACATCGGGCGGAGCACTGCTGCTCGCTGGCAATACGGCACCGAATGTTCTGAACCAGCTCAACAATGTTGAAGCCGTGTTCAACAACCCCTTCATCTTCCGTGATCGCTTCTCGGGCGACGAAGACTTCTTCAAGCCGAAAGACGAAATCGAGCCAGATCCCGTGCGTGGCTTGGCCCAGCGCAAGACCAACTTCATTCCCGATGTGATCAATTGCGAATTGCCGCTCGATAACCGCCGCTCGGTCGGCTATCGCCGCGTCGAACCAGCCATGACCAACAACCAGTTCTATTTCTGGATTGGTCAGCACGAGAATGGCCGCTATTCCAAGGGCCATGCGCATACATCGGCTGCCGTGCTCGTTTGCCTGAAGGGCAAGGGCTACACTTATTCGTGGCCGGAAAAGTGCGGCGAGCGTCCGTGGGAAAACGGCATGGCCGATCAGGTCAACCGTCTCGACTACGAGCCCGTCGGTCTTGTGACCGCAGCACCGGGTGGCGCGCGCTGGTATCACCAGCACTTCTCTGTGTCGAAGGAAGACTTCCGTCTCACCGCATGGTTCGGCCCGCATAATCCGGGTCGCGATCCGGGTGCACCGGGTGCCAAGCACACCGACTACACGGCAATCGACGTCAATCAGGGCGGCACGGCCATTCCGTACTGGATGGAAGATCCGTATATCCGCAACGAATATGAAGAGACGCTGAAGCAGAACGGCGTGCCATGCCGCATGGATGCGAAATGGTACGACAAGCCCGCCGATGCGGATACGACAAAGTCTGTTGTGTAAGCCACACAAGAAAAAGGCCCCGGAAACGGGGCCTTTTTTATTGTGCGTCGTCATTGCGAGCCAAAGGCGAAGCAACCCAGAGGCCACACGTGAGGCCACTGGGTTGCTTCGGCTCACGCTCGCAATGACGGCGCGCCATTTCTGAAGACTGTTAACTGCCCCAGCGGCAAGATGCTCCAGACCTCATCACGCGTCAGCGGATTGGAGGCGATCACCGCCACACGATCTTTCGGCGTGGTCTCTTTGGAAAAATCGACACGCAAATCTTCATCGACCAAGGTCGCTACACCAAAGGGCGCTTTGCGAACGATGTAATAAAGTTTCTTCGTGCAAAACGTATAAAGCGAGCGGCCATCGCTCATCAGAATATTGAACACGCCGAGCTTGGCGAGTTCCTTGCAAAGTTTTTCGATCGCCGCCTGCAATTGCGCATGCGTGGGCAAATCCGGAAATTGCTTGTGCAGACGCCCCATCAGCCAGCAAAAAGCATGTTCGCTGTCAGTCGTGCCAATCGGCCGATAGAGCCCCAGCGGTTTCTGCTTCACGCCTTTGAGCTGGCCATTATGCGCGAAGGTCATCGTGCGACCCCAAATCTCGCGCGAAAAGGGATGCGTATTTTCAAGCGCGACGCGACCGCGATTGGCGCGGCGCACATGGGCAATGACAATCTCGCTCTTCAGCGGATAGTCGCGCAGCAGGCGCGCAATTTCGGAATGGGCCGAGGGCTGCGGATCGTGGAACATGCGCGCGCCGCGCCCTTCATAGAAGGAAATGCCCCAGCCATCGCGATGCGGCCCCGTCGCGCCGCCCCGACGGGCGAGCGCTGCAAAGGAAAAGCGAATGTCTGTGGGGACATTCGCATTCATGCCGAGAAGTTCACACATGCCGCCCCTATAGACCCGCCACTCAGGCAGCACAATGGGCGAAAAGAATGATCAATCCTCTTTGTGAGGCTTCTTCTTGAATTTCGGCTTACCCTTGTCCTTATCCTTGAACGGTGGCTTGCCTGCAGGCTTGTCGCCAAAAGCCTTCTTCTCGAAAGGCTTCTTTTCAAACGGCTTCTTCTCAAAAGGTTTCTTCTCGAAAGGCTTTTTCTCGAAGGGCTTCTTTTCAAAAGACTTCTTCTCGAAAGGCTTTTTGTCACCCTTTTCAAAGCGCGGCTTTTCTTCGCGTGCCGGCGCACCGCCATCCAGACGCGTGAAGAACAATTCGGCCTCGCCCTTGCGCGGCTTCACCGGGGCCTTCATGGCCTGAGCAAAGCTCTCGGCAAAATCGGCAGAGACTTCAAACTTGGTTTCATTGTCGAAAATGCGGATCGAGCCGATCGCCTCACGCGACACACCACCCCGCTTGCAGATCACCGGCAAGAGCCATTTCGGATCGGCACTGGCGCGACGACCTATGTTGATATGGAACCAGACGCCGCCATCACCACGGTGACGCATCGGCGCAGATGGCGCGCCGCCTGTCGGCTCGCGCATCGGACGATCTGTGCGGGCGGGACGCATATCGGCACGAAAACCCGGATCGCTGACTTCTTCGGGTGCTGGCAATTGCAGGCGGTGCAGACGCACCAAGGCGCTGGCAATATCTTCGGCCGAACGACCTTCGAGAAGCGCACGCGCGAGAGCCAGATCTTCCTCGCTCGTTTCTTCCTTGAAAATATCGTCTTGGATCAAACGCTGCTGGTCGAGCTTGCGAATGTCTTCAGCGGACGGCGGGCCGCTCCATTCGGGCGACAGGCCGGCATCCACCAACATGCGTTCCGCCTTGCGGCGACGCGAAATCGGCACGAGCAGAACAGCAATGCCCTTGCGCCCCGCGCGGCCTGTGCGGCCCGAGCGATGCTTCAAGACTTCCGCATCATGGGGAAGATCGGCATGAATGACGAGATTGAGATTGGGCAAATCAATACCACGCGCGGCCACGTCGGTTGCCACGCAAATGCGCGCGCGCCCGTCACGCAGAGCCTGCAAAGCATGGTTTCGTTCGTTCTGGCTGAGTTCGCCTGACAAGGCGACCGCATTGAAGCCACGCTCCATCAAAGCCGATTGCATATGACGAACAGCTTCGCGCGTGTTCAAAAAGATGATCGCACATTCGGGATCATGAAAGCGCAGCAGATTGACGGCCGCATGTTCGATCTCATGCGGCAACACGCGCACAGCGCGATAATCAATATCGGCATGGGCCTGCTCGCCACCGCCCACATTGAGACGCATCGCGTCTTTCTGGAAATCGCGGGCGAGCGAGACTATGCCTTTGGGCAAAGTCGCGGAGAAAAGCAACGTGCGCCTTTCTTCCGGCATGGCCTTAAGAATTTCTTCGAGATCTTCGCGGAAGCCGAGATCAAGCATTTCATCGGCTTCATCGAGCACGACCGCGCGAATGGCCGACAGATTGAGCGCCTTGCGCTCAATATGATCGCGCAAGCGACCCGGCGTGCCAACCACAATATGCGCACCCTGCTGAAGCATCATGCGCTCGCGGCGCGGCTCCATACCGCCCACGCAAGAGATGATGCGACCGCGCGCATCACCAAATAGCCAGGTGAGTTCGCGATGCACTTGCAAAGCCAGTTCGCGTGTCGGCGCGACGATCAGAGCGAGCGGCGCACCAGCGGCACCAAACTGTTCTGCCTCGCCCAAAAGTGTCGGGGCAATCGCCAGACCAAAAGCCACGGTCTTGCCGGAGCCGGTTTGGGCGGAGACGAGCAAATCGCGGGCTTGAGTGGCTTCATCGAGGACGGCGAGCTGAACGGGTGTCGGCTCATGATAGTCACGCGCAGCCAGCGCGCGCGCGAGGCTCGGAATGGTCGCAGGAAAGGGCAAGAAGAAACCTTAAATCGTTCAAGGCGCGATGCATGAAGCATAGGCGCAGCAGAGGCGAGGACGACGCCCCACGATCTCGCCCTTCTAGGCCTCTTTCCTTAAAAAGACCACATCAAAAGCGAGTCAAAGCGCGGCTTTACGACTTTTCGGGTCACGCCAGCGCTCAAAAGCCTGCAATGGCAGGACAAGCAGCAGGAACACCAGCACCCACTGGGCCGGGCGCATGGCCATATCAGGATCAAAATTGGCACTCAGCACGCGCGAGGCCATAACGCCCGTCTTGCCCCAATACCAAAGCGCTTCGACAAGAGCTGTGGCAAGGCTCGCGACCAGAGCAATGATCACCAATGGCACAAAACCAACCTGTGTACGCTTCTTGGCAAAGCGCCACATCATCATGGCGAAGAACAGGCCGCTCAGCATGACCCAATCGCTGACGTCGATTTTGGATTGCAAAAAGGCATGGATGAAGGCGAGCACGGTGAGCCAATAAATCGTGCGATGCAGCTTGTTCCAGCGCACAGAGCCCAAGCGGCGCACCCAGCCATCTGTCGATGTGATGCCTAGCGCGACAATACCCAGCAGTGAGACAAAGCCGATGGTCAAATAAAAGCGCAATGCAATTTCGGAAGCGACGCGCAGCATGTCGCCCTTTTGGTCATAAATATAAAGGGCGAAATGAATGACCAGATAGAGACAAGCCGCCACACCGACCATGCGACGGATATCAATCAGGCGCGGCCAATGGGCGATGGTACGCAGGGGTGTGATGGCCAACGAGATCAGCAGCAGATGGACAGTCCATGTGCCCGTCTGATGCAAAGCTTCCGTGACGGGTTTGGGCGCCAAATCTCCCTGCACCCATTGCCAGATGATCCAAAAGCCCGGCGCGAAGAGCGCAACGAATGTTGCGAGCTTCAACGGCACAATCTGACCCTTATAATCTGTCCACGGCGCCACTGTTGTCTCCCTTTGGCGAGGCTCTTGTCTCATGTCTGAGATGGATACGGAAGGCCGCGTTTGGCCGATCAGCGGCAGCGATGATATGAAAGCGCCATGGCTCTCCTTCACCTGACCTTTGCGCCCTGCCCGCTGGACCGGCTTCCAAAGCCCGGCGTCGATGAAGCGCATGTGTGGCAGGTCGATCTCGAAGCGCCTTGCGACAATTGGCTGAGCCCGCTTGAGCAAGAGCGCGCAACCGCCATGCGGCATGCCGAAAAGCAGCGGCATTTTATAGCGGCGCGCTCAGCCCTGCGGCTGATCCTGTCCAAATATGTCGGCATCGCGCCCGAAATGCTGCCACTGGCAACAGCTGCGCAAGGCAAACCCTTTCTGGACATGCCCGATGCGCCGCAGTTCAACGTGACCCATGCTCGCGGCAAAGCACTGATTGCTGTCGCAAGCATGCCCGTTGGCATTGATCTCGAATTTGCGCGTTCTGTGCGCAATCTTGATCGACTGGTCGAAAATTACTTCGCACCCGAAGAAGAAAAAATCCTGACGTCACTGCCCAATGATCAACGCGCGCAAGCTTTCCTCGCCGCTTGGACACGCAAGGAAGCCTGCCTCAAGGCCACAGGCGAAGGGATTGCGGGTGGTTTGCATCGCTACCGCGTCACATTGGGTGCAGATGAAGAAGCCCAGCTTCTCTCTATTGATGGCAATGAATCTGCAGCGCAAGCTTGGACGCTCCACGCATTTGCTGCCTTCGATGATGGCCAAGCCGCTATTTGCGCTGCAAGCCCATCCCTCTCCGTGCAAGGCTTTGCGCTTTAAAGCGCCGCGAGCCAATCCATCACGAGTGCTGCAATCTCGCCGTTATTTTTCTCCAGCATCAGCATATGGCCATTGCCGTGGAGACCACGATCTGCAAGGCGGATGAAATCTGTCGGCACGCCGGCTTGTCTGAGATAGGCAACCGTATTGTGATCATAGGGCGCGTGATAGGAGGCTTCGCCTTGGACGACGAGCACTTTCACATTTTGCAAATGCGCGAGCTTGCGCGCGGGCTCTGATTGCAGCCAACCCGGCATAAGGCCCGGCCCATCAGCCTGCGCTTGGCGCACAAATTTCAGGTACTCACCGACCTGCAAAGGGGGATCATGGGTGAGCGGTTCGGCGGTCAATCCATAAGGCTTGGTGAAAGCGCCATCGGAACACCAATCGGGCGCGCCTTTGGCAAGCATGTCATGCACCGGCGGGCCGGACGGTTCGAGCGCGACAATGGCTTTAACTTTATTCGGACGCGCATCGGCAATCAGCCAGCCGAATGTGCCTGATTGCGAATGGGTGAGCAAAATAGCGTCACCTATGCGATCTAGAAGTGCCGCCCCCGCATCGCGATTCAGCGCCTGTTGCTGCGGAAAACTCGCGAGTGAGGGAAAACTCTGCGCGTAATATTGATCGAAGATGGGATCACTGGCGACACCATCACCGGGCCATTGCGTATGCAAATGCGCCTGCGGCCAAAGCTTGGCACGGGCGGGCGCAGTAAATTGCTGTTCAACGCGCGCGGTCGAGTGCCGTGACAATTTTCCGGTCTCAGCCTGATGGGGTGAGCGCGCGCGAGACGGCTGGTCGCACAGATAAACCGCATAACCGCGACGGAGAAAATAATCTCGGAAACCGGGTCGACCATCCGGCGTTCCGGAATAATTCAGGCCGCTTTGTCCACCGCCTGAAAACATGATGATAGGCAAGTCTTGTGTGCGCCGATGCGGGATTTGATATTCCACATACATCTGCCCGGACATGAAGCGTCCATCAGGCGCATCAAAATAGCTGCCGCCGCAGAAAAAATATCCCTGTTCGGCAATTTCCAGCGGCGGCAGGCTCATCTCACTTCACCGGCTTCACAACGCCATTTTCATCGGCGCGGAAACGGCCGGTCTTCTGGCCCTTCACAGTTTGCGTTTGCAGCCATTCATAAGACGCCGCATGCAAAACACGCGATTGCTTTTCCCAGACCATGAAATGGGTCGATTGCGAAATGCCGATAAAGGCTTTGTGCTGTGTTCCCAGATCATCAAACAATTCATTGTTCGAACGGGTCAGATCATCCTGCTCGCCCACCATAATGAGTGTCGGGATTTTCACCTTGGCAGCACCTTGCGCATTCCAGCCCCAATAAGTGCGGGTCGGCGCGCGCAAGCCGCCTGTGCCCCAAGTGGCGCCCAACGGATCATGCTGCGCATTCATGGCCCAGATCATTTCCGGCATGCCCGGTTCAATCGTCTGCGGAAACTTCGACGTGCCGAGCCAGCGCTTGTCGATGCCGACATCGCGAGTCTGGATCGTCATTGGCGCGCCGGGCTTGGGCAATTCCGCCGGTTTGGCGGAGGGATTTTTGCGGTCGTAATTGGATGACGCAAAAATCACATATTTCTCGACTTTTTCGGGATGGCGAGCAATGAAAGAACCCGTGCGGATGCCGCCGCCCGACCAGCCGATCAGCGCAATCTTGTCGACACCGCGCAGCTTGCGGATGTAATCGACAACCGCATTGATATCGTCGCTCTCGCTGTCGCTATTGACGAGTTCGAACTTATATTTCGGCTCGCATTTGGCAGGCAGATTTTTCGGAACCAGTAAATCCTGCTGCTTGGGGTCAAGATTGCACGGATCATCCATCATCGGATGGCCGGAGCGGCCATATCCCGTCATATCCATGGCAAAAACGTCGTAGCCACGCTTGGCCAGATAATCCATCCAGGAATAATTTTTGAACGGCACATCGAAGGCAAGAGTCGAGGGCGAATAACCGCCATGCACCATGAGTACGACTTTGCCAGAGGGCGCTTTGCCGTCGGCGCGTTTGAAAATCGAATCCGGCACTTTCTCGCGCACAAAAAGATCAATCGGCTTGCCGGCAATGGCCGGCACGGTCGAGACATGGGCGACCAAGCGATCAATCGTATGCGTCTTTTCCTGCGCGCTTGCCGAAAGCGTAGTTGCAGCCAACATGGCAAGTCCCAGCCCCAAAAGGTGATACTTCATCTTCCCCTCCCCTTTCTTTTGCTTTTGTCGTAATTGTCATCAGGAGAAGCACCCTTGTCTATGGGCCATGGCTAGAACTTTCTGCCTGTCCAGCTTAAAAAGGTCTTCAGAAAACTAATAAAAGAGGAGATGCCGGAGATGGTGCGGGTACCGAAGGAACGCTTCGAAGATCATTGCTGGAAGGATGTGGTCCCACCAGAAGATCTCAAACTCTATGAGACCTATCACCGCGAGACTTACATTGGCCCCAACGCCGCCATTCTCGCCATCGACCTCTATAATATCGTCTATCGCGGCGGCCCGCATTCGCCCTATGAGCTGGAAGAGAAATTCCCCAATTCATGCGGCATCTATGCGCATCAGGCCATTGAGCCGACCAAGAAAGTACTCGCCGCTGCGCGTGCTGCCGGCGTGCCGATTATTTTCTGCACCAAAGATATCGCACCCAACAATCGCCCGGCTGATGCCATTTCCACCAAGCGCCGCCAATGGGCGCCGGGCCCGGATGATTATGACATTTACCACGAGTTCGAAGTGCGCAAGAAAGACATTGTCATCCGCAAACAGCGCGCCAGCATTTTCGAAGGCACGCCGCTGAAATCACATTTGGCGCTGATGGGCATGCGTACGTTGATCGTTCTGGGTGAAGCCACATCGGGCTGCGTGCGCGCCAGCGTCGTGGAAGGCTTTTCAGCGGGTTATCACATCAATGTTGTCGAAGAATGTACTTTTGACCGCGCGCCTCTGACGCACAAGGTCAATCTTTTCGACATGCATCATAAATATGCCGATGTGATGCATGTGGAAGATGTGCTCACGCATTTGGGCACTCTCGCCAAAGCGTAACATCACTTTCCGAACATATCGTCAAAACCATAACCCGCTCCGCGCACTGTGCGGATCGGGTCTTTTTCCCGCCCAAATGAGAGTTCCTTGCGCAAGCGGCCGACATGCACATCCACTGTGCGCTCGTCGATTTCGACACTCATGCCCCAGACAGCATCCAGCAATTGCGCGCGTGTATAAACACGACCGGGTTTTTCCATCAATTGTTCCAAGAGGCGGAATTCCGTTGGCCCCAGATGGATTTCACGGCCCGCGCGACGCACGCGCCTGCTGGTGCGATCAAGGACAATATCCCCCACACTCAATTGATCCGCGACACGCTCCGGGCTGGAGCGGCGCAAAAGCGCGCGGATGCGGGCGACAAGTTCGGGCACAGAGAAGGGCTTGACGATATAATCATCAGCGCCTGTTGAGAGCCCGCGCACGCGCTCATCTTCTTGGCCCCGTGCGGTGAGCATAATGACGGGCAAATTCTTGGTTTCTTCGCGCGCACGCAACCGCCGACAGATTTCAATGCCAGCGACACCCGGTAGCATCCAGTCAAGAATGACCAAATCAGGCGGGTTTTCGATCAGCCGCAGCTCACCCTCGGCACCGCTTGCGGCATGTTCAACCTCAAAACCTTCGGCTTCGAGATTATAAGAAACAAGCGTCGCCAAAGCATCTTCGTCTTCGACGAGCAAAATGCGTGGCTTGTTTCCAGTAGGTGCCATTAGCGCAGAACTTTTCCGGGATTGAGGATATTGCCGGGATCAAAAGCGGCTTTAATCCGCTTCATCAATTCCAGCTCACGCGGTTTTTTATAGCGCGGCAATTCATCAATCTTGAACGCGCCAATGCCATGCTCGGCGCTGATCGAGCCCTGATGCGCATGGGCATTATCATGCACCAGATTGTAAATCGCATCATAATTCTTCATCAGGTCATCGCCTGTGAAAAGCTCGGACGAGCCGACATTATAATGCAGATTGCCATCGCCCAGATGACCGAAAGTCATATTGAGCAAGCCGGGGAATTTTTCCTGCAACTCCGCATCCGTCTTTTCGATAAAAGAGACCATATTGGAAACGGGCACAGAAATATCGTGCTTTATGCTCTTCACGGCCTGAGCTTGCGCCAGCGTGATGCTTTCGCGCAAATGCCAGAGGTCTTTTGATTGCGTCAGATTTTCTGCAATCACAGCATCTGCAATTTCGCCCGCCTCAAAAGCCTCGCCCAGCATGGCTTCAAACATGCCACGGGCATGTTCTTCGCCTTCCGAATCCGAGATTTCGAGCAAAGCATACCACGCCGGCTTTTCCGCGAAGGGCAGCTTTTGCTGCGGAAAACACTGGTTGACCATATCAAGACAGACGCCCGCCATGAGTTCATAGCCGGTAAGCGCCGTATCAAAAGCTTTGCGCGCACGGCGCAAGACGGAAATGGCATCTTCGACTGAAGCCAACGCCAGCATGGCTGTGCATTTGGCGGCCGGCTGCGGGAAGAGTTTCAGCGTGGCGGCGGTGATAATGCCGAGCGTGCCTTCGCTGCCGATGAACAGATCGCGCAGATCATAGCCGGTATTGTCTTTGCGCAAACCGCGCAAACCATCCCAGATTTCGCCATCCGCGCAGACCACTTCGAGACCCAAAGTCAGGTCGCGCATATTGCCGTAACGCAAAACCTGCGTGCCGCCCGCATTGGTGGCGAGATTACCGCCGATCATGCAGGAGCCTTCAGCGGCCAGCGAAAGCGGAAACAGAAAACCGGCATCGCGCGCGGCAGCCTGCAAATTTTGCAAAATCATACCGGCATCAACGGTGATCGTTGCATTGTCTGCATCAAGTGCGCGGATTTTATTCAAGCGACCCATGAGCAGGATCACAGCTTTGCCGCTGTCATCGGGCGTCGCGCCACCAACAAGGCTCGTATTGCCGCTTTGCGTCACAACGGGCACGCCCTGCGCGGCACAGGCTTTGACGATGGCTGACACTTCAGCGGTTGAGCCAGGACGCACGGCGCATTGCGCCTGGCCGGTCGCCATATTGCGCCAATCGGTCAGATAGGGAGCGAGCTCTTCGCCGGTCAGAACGTTCTTCTGGCCGACGATTTCGGCGAGCGCGGCAAGCAGGGTCATAAGGGTGATCCTTGAAGGTCCGGGGGCCGTTTCGGGCCCATTTGTCCCGCCTGCTCTAGGCAAAGGGCGCCGCCTTGTCGAGACTTTCGACAATGAAGGGCTAAAGAGCCCAAGTCTCTGGGGATGAATGGCCCCGCGGCCCCAATGTCAGCCCCGGAAAGGGATAGAAAAGGGACTGGAATCAAGGGGCCGAATCTCTCGTCCGGCCCCAACGGGAAGCCCATGCCTGTTTGCCCACCCAGCCCCGCCCAAAACCGCCTCCGCGCGGTGCTCGCGGCTGCGCTGGTGGCGGGCATGACGGCAGCATGTGCGCCCGATTTTGCGCCGCTCGAAGGTGACACGCCAGAACTGCCAGCAGCCTTTGCAGCAGCGCGCATGCATGACGCGAGCGAAATTGCGCAATGGCCCGATCTCTTCGGCTCGACTGAATTATCGACGCTGGCGCGCGCAGCCGCTCAAGGCAATCTCGATATTGCAGCCGCGATTGGCCGCATTCGCCAAGCCGAAGGCGCAGCACAAGTGGCAGGCGCCAATCTCTACCCAGAAATTTCCGGCTCACAGGGCACATCCCGCACGCTCTCGCCCGGCACACTGCGCGCTTCAAGCCCGCCCTTTAGTCGCACAGGAACGAATAGTTTCAGCCTCGGCCTGTCCGCCTCCTACATGCTCGATCTTTTCGGGCGCGATAGACTTTTGGCGCAAACAGCGCAAGCTGACGCCATAGCGGCCCAATTTGATCGCGAGACGATTGCACTCGCCACCACGGCAAGCTTGAGCAATCTCTATTTCCAATTGCTCGCGGCCCAAGACCGCCGTCGCTTGGCCTTGGACAATATCCGCACCGCCGAGCAAGTGCTCGAAGCCATTCGCGCGCGTGCTGAAGTCGGCACGGCGACGGAACTTGATGTCGCCCAGCAAGAAGGCGTGGTCGCCTCACAACGCGCCTCCATACCCGCGCTTGAACAGGCCATTGCGCAAAACCGCAATCTCATTGCCGTGCTGACTGGCTCCACGCCGGAAAGTGTGAGGCTGACCGGCGGCTCTCTGCGCGCTTTGCGCACGCCCATCGTGCGACCGGGCTTGCCATCGGATCTGCTGGCGCGGCGTCCCGATATAGCTTCGGCTGAATGGCGGTTGGCGGCCGAGCGCGCCAATGTCGAAGCCGCACGCCGCGCCTTTCTGCCCTCCATCACTTTGACAGCCTCAGGCAGTTTTCAAAGCGTGGCATTTAAAAATCTGATGCGACCCGACGCAATGGCGGCTTCCTTGGCACAGGGCCTAACGCAACCCATTTTTGATGGCGGTGCCTTGTCGGGCAAACTGCGCCAAGCTGAAGGTCGTGAGATTGAAAGCCTGCAAACCTATCGCAAAACAATCCTGACAGCTTTGTCAGACGTAGAAAATGCACTCATCGCGATTGAACAAACCATGAGGCAAGAAAAATTGCAGGCGCAAGTGGTGGCAACGGCGCAACGCGCGCAAAGCATTACGGCTGAGCGCTTGCGTGAGGGAACGATTGACGTGGTGACGCTTCTCAATACGCAGCTCACGCTGTTTCAGGCGCAAGATCAACTCACACAAGTACGGCTGCAAAAATACCAGGCCTATGTTAGCCTGTTTCAAGCGCTCGGTGGCGGCTGGTCGCGCCCGATGAAAACAGCTGAGGCCCAGCCATGAGCCGTGACCAGATCTTCAAACTTCTCCTCCAGCATAAAGCCAAAATCGCCGCCGTCCTCGTCGGCGTGATTTTTCTGGGCTTCCTTGGCTATGAATTCGGGTTTTTCGGCCGCGACAATGCCGCCGGAAGTCGTGGCTTTGGGGGGCGTCGCGGGCCCGTCAAAATTGAAGACGTGCCCGTGCTGACTGCGCGCGTGACGCGCGCTGATGTGCCGGTCACTTTGGATGCAGTTGGCACCGTACAATCGCTCAATTCAGTCGTGGTGCGCGCACAGGTCGAAGGGCGCCTGAACGAAATCCTCTTCCGCGATGGACAGGATGTGAAAAAGGGCGATGTGCTGGCGCGCATCGATTCCCGTTCGCTGCAAGCCCAATATGATCAGGTGCTCGCCAAAAAAGCACAGGATGCCGCGCAGCTCGCCAATGCGCGCCTTGATCTGGAACGCTATGAGCGGCTCGCCCAATCCAATTTCGGTTCACGCCAGCAGGCAGATACGCAGCGTGCGGCCGTGGCGCAGCTCGAAGCCTTGCAACAAGTCAACCAAGCCTTGGTCGATAGCGCCAAAGTCATGCTCGATTATGCCACCATTGTCGCGCCTATCGATGGGCGCACGGGCCTGCGCAATGTCGATGCGGGCAATGTGATCCGTGCGAGCGACCCGAACGGGCTCGTCACCATCACGCAGATGAATCCGATTGGCGTGCTCTTCTCCTTGCCGCAGCAAAATCTGCGGGCGGTTAATGCCGCCAAAGCGCGCGGGCCGATTATCACGCAAGCGCTCGACAGCGACAATCGCACGCCGATTGAAAAGGGCGAGGTGGAAGTCATCGACAATCTGGTTGATGCCGCCACCGGAACAATCCGAATCCGCGCCATCTTTCCTAATGATGCGCAAAAAATCTGGCCGGGCCAATTCGTCAATGTACGGCTTGAACTCGATGTCGAGCGCAATGTCGTGACCGTGCCCTCTGCTGCCGTACAACGCGGGCCCAACGGGCCGTACGTCTTCGCAGTGGGTGAGGATTTGAAGGTCAGCATGAAAGCTGTCGCTATTGCGCGCCAGAATGAACGTCTGGCTGTCATCAACTCCGGCGTGGATGAAAACACGCGCGTCGTCACCTCGGGCTTCATGTTGCTCAATGAAGGAAGCTTGGTGAAACCTGCCGATGCAGATGCACCAGAAGCAACGCCACAAGCACCACCCAATCGTGACAGACGCCGCACTGGAGGCGGTGGACAGGGTAATCGATGAACAT
>Ga0209400_1000907_pt1 | contig 25303 bp, 38 predicted proteins | sample M_130807_EF_Meta_FD_187313 | JGI IMG/M metagenome (GOLD analysis project Ga0209400, IMG submission 187313) | Freshwater microbial communities from Lake Montjoie, Canada to study carbon cycling - M_130807_EF_MetaG (SPAdes) (version 2) | ecosystem: Environmental > Aquatic > Freshwater > Lake... | reverse complement strand
TCGGTCTGCGCGCGGCTAAGGGTTGGTTCCTAGGGGTGCTAGGAAGCCCCACAATGCGTCCGTAGGGCATTGGAGCGCCCTAGATACGGTTTTTTTAAACCGACGCAGCACGGCCAATCGTGCGCGCGTCCAAATAAAAACGAGGTGGCGATATTGGGCAGAAATGGACCACGGCCGACGCCGACAGCGACGCTGAAACTGCGGGGTTCTACCCTGCTTCCGCTACGTGAAAATGAGCCGGTAGGCAGCGACGGCGCACCTACCGTGTTTGCTCAAGTTGCCGCGTGCCCGCGGGCTACCGAATTCTTTAACCGCCTGGTTGAAGATTTGCGCCGGCTCGGGCTTTACGCCGCGGAGGATTACGTAGCGCACAACCATTACGCCCTGGCACAAGCCGAATGGGAAGCCGCTAACGCATTGGTACAGGAAGGCGGGCTAATTACGGACAGCCCGCAAGGACGCTACGCTAATCCCGCTATCAAGGTGCGTGAAGGCGCATGGGATAAGGTAGCGAAACTTTCCCGCGAATTCGGACTAAGCCCGGCTTCACGTGTCGGACTGCAAACCAACCAAAAGGCTAAGGGCGATGCCACCGGAATCGAAGCGTTGCTTAAAAAGAAAAGCGCCTAAGAAAGCAACCGTTGCGGGTTTCAACGCCAACGCCACCGCGGCGCCAGGCGATTGGTTCGACGTTGACGAATTTGAACGGCTAGACAAGTTTTTTAATCTGCTGGTTCACCAAAAGGGACCGCACGCCGGCAAACCGTTTGCGTTGCTGCCGTGGCAACTGGACCTAATCGGTACGTTGCTTTGCTGGAAGCGTGCAGACGGGCTTAGGCGATTTCGGCAAGCGCTTATTGAAGTACCACGCAAAAACGGCAAATCCACAATGCTTGCCGGCATTCTGCTTTACCTGCTGCTGGTTGAAGACGAGCCGGGCGCCGAAATCTATTGCGCGGCATCTAGCCGCGACCAAGCCGCGGTTGTGGGCGATTGCTGCCGGCAGATGATTCAGGCTAACCAGGTACTAGCCAGGGCGACCACGGTACAGCGGAACGTCATTACGTTCGGTACTTCTAAACTTGAAATCCTATCCGCCGACGCTGGAACGAAGCACGGCCGCAACGCTAGCGCGTTATGCGTTGACGAATTGCATACGTTTGACGAACACGGGCGCGAATTGTTTAACACAATGGCTAGTAGCCAAGGTTCACGTCTTCAACCGTTGAACATTAGCATTACTACCGCCGGGCATAACCGCAATTCGCTAGCGTACGAGTTGCACGGCTACGCGGAAAAGGTGCGCGATGGAATCATTAGCGACCACAAGTTTTTACCCGCGTTGTATGGCGCCGATATTGAAGATGATTGGACAAGCCCGAAGGTATGGAAAAAGGCTAACCCGTCTTTAGGCATTACGGTTTCGGAAGAATTTCTACGGTCCGAATGCGAAAAGGCGAAGGAACTACCCGCATATTCAACCACGTTTAGAACGCTTTACTTAAACCAATGGGTAGAAAGTAAACGTACTTGGATTGGAAACGATGCGTGGAAGGCTTGCACCGTTGACGGTCTAAGCGTTGAAGCGCTGGCCGGCCGAGAAGCCTGGTTAGGCTTGGACCTTTCTAGTAACGTGGACCTTACTAGCCTGGCGTGCATCGTCCCGGGCGACAATGGAGAACTAGCGGTTATTTCGTACACGTGGTGCCCCGAAGACGGCATACGCCGGCGAAGCCGGGCGGACCGCGCACCCTATGACGTTTGGGCGGACCAAGGGTGGCTTAAACCTACGCCTGGACAGGTGATTAACTATAAGTTTGTTGAGGAACGCATTAGGGAACTATGCAGGACGTTCCGCGTTAGGCAGATTGGGTACGATCCGTGGAGCGCTACGCAGTTGGCTACGAATCTGTATAACGCCGAACGGCTTCCGATGCTGGAAGTACGGCAAGGCTTTAGGACGCTATCGGAACCTTGTAAGAAACTTGAAGCGTTAGTTATGTCGCGTAAACTTCAACACGGGGGCAACCCGCTGCTTACGTGGGCGGTTTCCAATGCTTGCATTGACATGGATGCCGCGGCCAACATTAAGGTTTCCAAGAAAACCAGCGTGGAGCGAATCGACCCTTTAGCCGCAATCATTACGGCTATGGCGGCGTGGATGAATGAAGGTAACGCGACTAGCGGACCTTCGGTATATGAGGATCAAGGAAAGGCCATAGAATGGGTTTAATCGACATTCTTAAGCGGTACGTTGGACCAAAGCCGCCGCGTACCGCATGGGAAGATAATACGCCAATCGGCCAAACGCTTGGCGGTTCGATCCAATCCTACGTTTCGACGTATTCCTATAGCGGCATTCAGATTAACCCGCTAAACGCGATGGAGTCGCCATCGGTTTACGCGTGCGTGCGTCTGATTGCGTCCAGTATTGCCCGGCTTGATTGGCAAGTGCTTAGGGAAACGTCCGAAGGGAAGATTGTTGAACCGGACCATCCGCTAACGCAGTTGCTTAACGTTGAACCTAACGAAGACGTTTCGGCGCTTGTGTTTAGAGAAACGATCCTTACCAATTGCCTACTTACGGGCAACGGCTACGCATTCATTCAACGGGATTCCACCGGGCGCCCCGTGGCTATGGAATTGATTCGCCCGGATCAAATCGCCATGTATAGGGACGGCGACCAGCAACCCTATTACGAGGTATTCACCGGCAAGTACGCCAACGGCACCGGAGCCGGTAAGCGCTTCCGCGGCTACGAAATCTTTCATTTGGTGGGGCCAAGTATGGAAGGCTTGCTTGGCGTTCCGCCCATTCACGTTATGCGAGAACTGATTTCGCTGGAACTTACTTGCTCCGAGTACGTCGGGCGGTTTTACGGCAATAATGCCGTTCCCGGCGGCATCCTAAAGATGCCAGGGCGCCTAACGCCGGAGGCTAGCAAGCGGCTTCGTGAGTCTTGGCAAGCCGTTCACGGCGGAAGCCGCAACAGCGGCAAGACGGCAATTCTTGAAGACGGCATGACGTATGAGGCGCTTACCAGTAGCCTTAAGGACCAAGATTTGGTCGAAATTCGGAAGTTTTGCCGGGAGCAAATCGCGGCCGCGTTCGGCGTGCCGGCCGCGCGTATTGGCGCAACCGACGCCCAAAGTTATTCAAGCCAGGAAGCCGCGGACCAGCATTTCGTAAAGCATACGCTTAGCGGTTGGGCTACCCGATTGGAACAGGAGGCTAGCCGTAAACTGATTGGCAACGCTCCATATTGCACGCGGATTTCTTTTGATTCGCTCCTACGTGCCGACATGAGTACCCGATTTAGCGCCTATTCGACGGCGATTCTTTCTGGCGTTCTGACGCCGAACGAAGCGCGCGCAAAGGAAGGGCTACCGGCGGTTGAAGGCGGTTCTAGCATTCGGCTTCCTTTGAATACTGAAGCACCCGGACAATCGGCGCCCATTCCTACGCCGACTACGCCGCCAGCCGCGGAACCAGTTGCCGAGGAAGTGCCCGCAAGCGTGGACCTTGAACCCGAGGAAATCCCCGCATCGGTGGACATTGCGCCCGAGGAAATGGCGCGCGCGGCGAATACCGCCGCAATCGCCGCGGTGCGTCCGGCCATCGAAGCGGCTTACCGCCGGCACGTAAACCGCGTGGGCGAATACTTGCTTCGCCAGCGGACGCAGACAAAACTAGATAAGTGGGAACCGCCAGTAGATGATATTTACGAGGATTTGCGGGAAACCGTGGCCGGGCTTGGGCGGTTGCTTGGGAATGAAGCGCACGCGGTAACGGTGCTGGATGCCGCCATGATGCGTCACGCTAAGCATTTGCGCGCCACGGTTGGCGCTATTGCAACGCTTACGGATGATATTTGCGCATGGCAGACGTTGCCCGGCGCCGCTGCTGCGGAACTGCTGGACGGAATTAGGGGCAATACGGAGGTTAAGCCATGAGTATCGAAACGCGTTCTAACGGCACCCTTGCACCCGCTAACGGGCTTCGCATTTCCGGCGTAGCGGTTACGTGGGATACGTACGATATGGGTAACGAATACGAGCGGATCGACCCTAACGCGTTTGCCAAGTCGCTGGAGGACCCTAGCGATATTGCATTACTTTGGAATCACGATACGTCTAAGCCGCTGGCGCGCGTGCGAGCCGGCAACCTGCGGCTTTACACGGATTCGAATGGGCTTGGGTTCGAAGCCACGCTACCCGATACGGCTACAGCCAGGGAAGCGCACCAATTGATTAAAAGCGGCGTGGTCAGCCAATGCAGTTTTGGTTTTATCGTGCGTGGGGAACGCTTCGAAAAGGGCGAGGACGGTAAACCGATTCGCGTAATTACGGACGCCGAATTGCGGGAAGTATCGGTTGTAACGTTCCCGGCGAATAGCGCTACGAGCGTTCAGGCGCGGAGCGAAAACCCAACGCCAAAGCGCAAGATTTACCTTATTCCGGAAGCGTAAAGCCGCAAAACGCTTACGATAGTTGCAAAACGTATACGCATACCGATAATGCGCGCAATTGAATAACGCCGCGCGGCATAATCCCTAGTGGACGCCGCGCGCGAAAACGGGTTTCCGTGTTGCCTAGTGCTGCACTAATCCGCCACGGTTGAAACCATTTAACCGCCGGCGTTGTGTGTTGCCATTGCCGGCGATAACGATTTACCCAAAAGGAAAAACATGGATAAGCCCCTAGACCGTTCTAGCGCCGACTACGCAGAAATTTACCGCACCTATCTTCGACGCGGTGCCCGCGGCCTTACCGACGTTGAAGCGCGCGCGCTAAGCATTAGCAGCGGCGGAACCGCGCTGGCGCCAACCGATTGGTCTAATTTCATCGACGCCGCAATTAATGAGGATTTTATCCTTAACCGCGTGCGAAAGGTGGCGACTACCACGGCATTTAAGTTGCCGATTTATAACGAAGATATGACGGTTAACGCCAACGTTTCCGAAGCGGGGATTGGTACGCAGAGTAGTCCGACGTTTAGCCTTCCACGCCAGGGCGTTAACACTGGAACAAGCGGAACGTTCTATACGTTTTCGCTGAAGAAGGTTACGTCATGGGTGAAGGTATCTAACGAATTGCTTGCGGACAGTAAGGCGGCAACCGACGTAGATAAGTTCCTTAGGCAAGAATTGGTCGCGGGACTGGTGAACACGATTAACAGCCAAATCCTTATTGGTGACGGTACAACGCAATGCCAGGGCGCATATACGAGCGCTAAGGCTTATGGCCGTACGGTTAGCACTACAGGTAGCACGGCCATTACGCCCAAGGACATTATTTCCTCCGTTTGGGGTTCAACTACTAGCGCGCTAAGCCCGATGGCATACGAGCAATGGATTAATAGCGTTGCCGTTGTGAATAGCCGGCTTGTTGCAAATTTCGACGCGACGTTCTACCCGGTCCTTTTTCCGTCCTTCCGCGGCTATATCGCCAGCACCACGGGTACAACGGTTGAAGGATTGCCGACGGTTTATCATAGGCTTTCCACGGGTACCCCCGCGGCGGGCGATACGGCGGTTATGTTCTTCGATCCGTCCAAGTACCTGCTTGCGCATTCGTTCGACGCGTTCAGCGTTGCACGTTTCGACGAGCGCCACGCAGACACTAACGAAACGCTTTTCGTTGGTTCAATTCGGGCCGACGGTTCTATTACCAACACTTCGGCCGTTTTGAACGTGAACCGTTCCTAAGATTTTTTTCGGGCATTCACCATCCCGCGTGAATGCTTAACCGGCACGTCGCCGGCGATTCGCGCGGGCTTTTGAAAGGATACGAATATGGGAGCAATGGACAGCGTTAAGGCGCTTATCGAAAAGATGGGCGCTATTTATTCGGAAATGCAAGCGCTTGTTAATGAGGCTAACGGTAGCCCCGACGGCATGAGCGTTGAGATGGAGCAGAAGTTTTCCGCGCTGAAGGCGCAGTACGCCGCGCTGCGCCAGCAGCGTTCGCGTAACGATGAAATGCTTGCCCTGGCCGACGGTATTTCGGTTAACGTCATTCCCGACGTGCCCGAGATTCGCACCGCTAGCCGCAAGGTTTCGGATAAGCCGGCTAGCGATTTTGAGCGCCGAGGTACCGAGGAGTACGCCGCGGCTTTTGAAAAGTACCTGCGCAACGGCGAGTACACCGGCCCTAGCGAAATGCGCGCGCTGAGTGAGGCAAGCGGCGGCACCGTGATTCCGCCTACCGAGTTTGATAACCAGTTGGTTACGAAGTTGCAGACCATGACCAGCGTCCGAAACCTTTGCCGCAAAATTTCTCTTGGATCGTTTGCGCGCGAAGTGGCGTACGAGAATGCCACGGGTACTGCTTACTGGACTGGCGAAGGCAGCGCACCCAGCAGCGAAAGCGGCAGCACATTCGCCAAGATTACGCTTACCCCCAAGCGTCTTTCTTGCTTGCTGCGCGTTTCGAATGAACTGGTTGCCGATGCCGATGCACGCGGCGGTAACTTTGGAATTTCTTCCATTCTGTCGGAACAGTTTGCGCGTATTTTTGCTCAGACTGAGGAAACCGCGCTGCTGAGCGCTTCTAGCGTTTCGGGCGCTCCGGCTTCGCTGCTGGTTGCTTCCGGCCTGGCTACTTCCGCTGCGGGTCAAACCGCTATTACCGCCGCGGAAATTATTAGTTGGGTTTACAGTTTGCCGCGCCAGTATCGTTCGCATCCTTCTGCCGCAATCATTACCAACGATGCAACCCTTGGCGCTATTAGAAAGTTGGCTACCAGCGGTCTGTACTTTTGGGAGAACGGTTACGCCAAGGGCGGTAGCGGCCTGGCACCTGAGCCGGATCGTCTGCTTGGCATTCCCGTGGTTACTTCGGCGGCGATGCCGACGATTCCGACCAGCGGCACCACGTCTACTAAGGTGGCGCTTATCGGCGCTTGGGATTATTGCGTGATGGGAACTACTGGTAACTATGAACTTAAGGTTCTACGAGAGCGTTATGCGGACACTAACGAAACTGGATATCTTGCGAATATGCGCATGGATTGCCAGTTGCTGCTTCCTGGCCTGGCGTTTAGCGCCCTGCAATGCCAGACGTAACTAGTTACGGTTGGTAAATAACCCCGCTAGGGCGGAAACGCCCTAGCGGGATTTCATGGACACTATCCAAGTTATTTTCACGGAAGCGGCCGTAACCGGAAAAGGCTTTTACGCGCAAGGGGAAGCCGTTACGGTTGAGGCGTCAATTGGTAATGCTTGGATTGCCGCGGGCATTGCTAAGCCCGTGGAACCGATCCTAGCGCCCGTACGGGCTTGCATTTCTGCGGCCGTTAAAACGGCTACGAAAGGACCGGCCAAGCGGTGAAGGGTAATAGATATATCCCTTACCTGGTAAAGCGCATTAAGGGCGCTACTCCGCCGGTTTCGTTTACCGCTACGGTAATGGTTGTGGCCGGCGGCGGTGGCGGTGGCGCTGGTGCCGGCGGCGGCGGCGGCGGTGGCGGACGCCGCGTTGCCGATATCACACTTACAACCACGGCCTATACCATCGTTATTGGCGCTGGAGGTACGGCGGGAACGTCCGAAACAAACCGCGGCGGAAATGGTTCAGATTCGTCTTTTATGGATTTTGTAGCCAGCGGCGGCGGCGGCGGCGGAAAGCAAAAGCATAACGGTCATCCGGGCGGTAGCGGCGGCGGCGGCGGCGCTGCTGCTGGTGGCTCAGCACGCCAAGGTGGAAACCATACAACCATAACCGACGGCTATACGTCCGTTCAGCAGGGCTACCAGGGCGGTAATTCGTCCGTGATTTATGAATGGGACGCTGGCGGCGGCGGCGGTTTTACTAATTCGGGCGGCGCGGCTAATCCCGAGGGTGCCGGATATGGCGGTGACGGTGGGCTACTTACTGGCATTCCAGAAGCAATGCTTGGCGCAAAGGGTGGCGGCGGTGGCGGCGGTTCTGCTTTTTATCAAAGCGGTTTGCCAGGCGAGCCGGGCCGCGGTTCAAATGGTTTCGGCGGCACCGAATTCCCGGGAAATAATGGAGGAGCCAATAGCGGCGGCGGCGGCGGCGGCGGCGGATGGGTTTACGACGAATTTGAAATACCGCCGGCTGAAATCCTATACGACGGAGGAGCCGGCGGTAGCGGCATTGTGGTTGTGCGCTATGCCGGTACTCCGCGCGGAACGGGTGGAACAATTTACCAAGCCGACGGTTTTACCAACCATTTTTTTAACGCGTCCGGAACTTTTACGGTTACTTCCTAAATGGCACATTTTGCCGAAATCAACGCTAGCAACGTAGTTACCCGCGTTATTGTGATTCCCGACGAATGCGAAGCGTTCGGTAGCGATTATTGCGCCGGACTATTGGGTGGCAATTGGCTACAAACCAGTTATAACGGCAGCATTCGCGGGCGCTTTGCTGGCGTTGGGGATATCTACGATCCCGTAACCGATACGTTCATTCCGGCGCCCGTGGACCCAAACGCATACGAGGAACCCGTACCGGATGAAAACTAACCTAGTAGATACTGGCGCAGTTACGGCGCCCATTACGCTTGCCGAATTCAAAGCGCACGCCAGGATTTACCATTCGGAAGATGATTCGGCGCTACCCGATACTATTTTAGCCGCTACTCAGGTTATCGAAAACGAAACCCGGCGCGCCATGATTACGCGGGCTTTTTCGTACCGCCTGGAAGCGTTTCCCGAAAATGGGGAAATCGTGCTTCCGCGTTCTCCAGCGGTTGCCGTTTCTAGCATTACGTATGCCGATGCAGCGGGCGCAACGCAGACCCTTAGCGCGTCCGTTTACAACGTCTATTCCGTAAACATGATTGGCCGCGTGCAGTTGAAGCGGGACCAGGCGTGGCCGGCTACGGAGGAAAATGGCGGGCTAGACGTTACGGTTAACTTTACCGCTGGCTTTGGTGCGGCCGCTGCAAACGTCCCGCTAGCGCTTCGGTTTTGCGTGATGCTGCAAGCCGCGCATATGTACGAGCATCGTACGAGCGTGAACGTCGGCAATATCGTTACCGAAATTCCGCGTACCGTTGAGCGCTATATCGTGCAGTACCACGCGGGGGATTACGTTTAATGAGCCTGGCGAACATTCGTACGCCGCTGGAAGTGTTCAACCCATCCGAAACGGTAGACGATTACGGACAGGTGAACCGGGCTACGCCCGCTGCGGGCACGGGTACGATCATTTTTGCCGCCATTCAGGAAGCCAGCGCTACGGAGCAAATGAACCATCGGCAGTTAGACGGCGTGATTACCCACAAAATCCGGACGCGCTGGCATCCATCGGTAAACCATAGAAGTCAATTTAGGACGGTTGCTAATCAAGCCGGAATGGTTAGCCGGCGTTGGGAAATTGTGTCCGTTGTGGATTGGCAGGAGCGTCGGCAATGGCTTGATTGTATGTGTAGGGAAATCGTTTCCTAATGCCGTATCGCCGCGATAGCGCGCTAAAGCGGTACTTGATTTCGGGCGTTCCCGAATTCGAAAAGGTTATTCGTTCTATGACGGATACCGAATTGGACGCAACGATTTTGCCCGTGCTTACGCGCATTGCGCAACCGTATCGGGATCGTCTGATTAACTACTACGCCAACAAAGATGGCAAGTATGACGGCGAAAACCTAAAGCGGGCGCTTAGCCACCGCTGGTGGAATAAGTTTAGGAAACAGGGTTTGCCCGTGGGCCATACGCGCGTGCTGGCGCTTCGGGCGCTTGCGTTCGAAAATTTCGGTTTCAAGGTTGCCAGGCTTAAAGATGGCGACGGTTATTTTATGCGCGTTAAGGCATGGGGGCCGGGAATCTTTCTTACCGAACATGGTCGTTATAAGGGCGCTAACACGTACCGCGGTTGGGGCGGCGCGGTTGCCATTCTCAAGCGCTTTGCATTTACCGCCCAAAGCGCACTAAATCGAGAATTGCCGGCGGCGTTCGAACGTCTAGCAAGCGAGGCAGCAGCGAAAGCGGGGGTTAAATGAGCGATACTGTTCTAGCGGGTTTGCGCTACGTCCTTACGCAGACGGCAGCAGTTACAAACCTCGTACCGGCGGCACGCATTAATACCGCGTACCGCGATAGCGCCGCGCTGCCGGCAATTCTGCTAGCGCCTGGAAACGATTCGGCGGTTAGCCCGTCCATGCTGCGGACCGATTGCCTACGGCGTTCTACCGTTGAAATATCGGTTATTGCGTCTACACTAAAAGCCGCCAGGCAAGCGGCGGAAATCATCCGTAAAGCCGTTCACGGAGCGAAGGGTACGTATTCGGGCGTAACGATTTTTGAGGTGCGCGAACAAGGGATCACAAGTACGTACGATATTGGATCGGAAGCAACCGAAACGGGCATTCATATTGCAACCGTTTCCGTTGAATGCGTTTACCGGGCCGATAGCGTTTCACCAACCACGATTACGGGCTAAAGCCCAAGGACTAAACAATGGCAGCGATGAGCGGATTCGGAACTACAATTAGCATTGGCGGAAATAGCCTTGGCGAAGTGCTTAGCCTGAGCGCCGATGGCATGAAGTTGTCTACCATTGACGTTACAAACATTACGCAGCGGCACCGCGTTTTCGTGCCTGGCATTATCGACAGCGGAACCATCGGCGTTGAAGTGAATTACGATACCGCAAACAATGCCGCGCAAGCGGCGCTTATGGCGCAGTTGGACGCTACTGCGGCTAGCACGGCGCCCGCTGCTAAGGCCATTGTGTTTACGTGCGGCGACGCAACAAACAAGGGATTTAGCCTTACCGGAAACGCAATCGTTACCGATTTCTCTACCAAGATTGGCGTAGATGCGGCCGTTACCGCGTCGTTTAATCTGAAGTGGACCGGCTCCGTTGCCTTTGCGGACGTTGCCTAATGAGCGACCTTAAGACCCGTTTCCTAGCGCTTAAGGCTTCCGTTCCTACCGAGGTAGTGGACGTGCCTGGCGTCGGTCCTATCACGATTCGCGGCATGACGGCAGCGGGCCGCGACGAATGGGAGCAACGGATTTTCCACGCTCAGGGCAAGACGCTGCGGAACATTCGCGCAACCATGATTACGCTTTGCGCTTATGACGGCGATAGCCCGCTATTCACGGCAAAGGACCTAGACGCTATTGGCGAGTTGCCGGCTAGCGTGGTGGATAGTCTTTACGATGTTGCCGCCAGGCTTAGCGGTATGGGCCAATCCGCGAAGGAAACAGCCGAGGGAAATTCCGACAGCGGCCGCTAAGGAAATTCCTTTTTCGTCTTGCTTTAGCGCTTGGCCGCACGGTACAGGAATTAGGCGAAACCATGACGGCACAAGAGTTAACGGAATGGATTGCCTATGACGCGCTAGAACCTATTGGGGAACAGCGTGCAGACCTTCGGGCCGGCATCATTGCCGCAACCGTTGCAAATTGCCATCGGGCTAAGGGCGATCCGTTCAAGCCATCGGATTTCATGCCGTTCATGGACAAGCCAAAGCAGACGCCGGCGGAAGTGCTTGCAGCGCTTCGGGCGCAATATAAAAGGGGCTAGCCCGTGGCGAACATTGCCAATTTTCGTACAACGATTGCGCTCCAAACCGCCGAGTATTTGGCGGGATGGGAACAGGTAAAGGCGGCAACCACAAAGGGCGCCAGCGCTACCGAAACGATTCTAGAGAAATCGGGCCGATCCTTTAGCCGCGCGTTAGGCAAGGGCATTGTGGCAGTTGCTGGCGTGCAAGGCGTTTCCACGGTGCTTAGCAGCGTTGAAAAGTTTACCGCAAACATTGGTGCCAACGGATCAAAGGCGCAAGCCGTCATTAACGGCATTGGCGAAGGCATTTTTGACATTGTTAGAAGCGTTCCGATTCTTGGCCAGGGCTACCAAATCCTAGAAAATTTGGCGTCGGCAAGTTACAAGGCGCAAGAGAAAGCAGCGCAAGCGGCACGCGATGCGTTCGCCGAATTGCAGAAGAACCAAGCATCGACAAAGGGAAAATTCATCCTGCAAACGGGCTTGGAAGATTACTTAAAAATGGGTGACGCCCAAAGGCAGATTGGCGAACTTGCGCTTGCAAATCAGGAGCGCCAAAACGCTTTACGAAAGCAGTATTTCGAAACCGAGCAAAAAATCATTGAAACTGGCGCTGGAGTTAAGGGAGCCGACGGAAAATACATGGACCGTCAGGCGCGGTTAAAGGCATTTTTGGAAACCGAAAACGGGCTTAGGTTGGAATACGAAGCCCAAGTACGTCTTATTCAAGCGGGTGAAGAAAAGGCGAACGCCGCTAAGCAGCAAGCCGAAGCCGAAAAGGAAACTGCCCGAGTACTTAAGGAACAAAAGGACATTGCCGATGCGGCCGCTAGCCGTGCGAAGGACCGGCAAGACGCCGAGGACCGCTACAACCAGGACCAAATAGATTTCCTTAGCAGTCTGCAAGACGCCCTAGACCAGCAGACGATGACGGAGGAAGAACTATTCCGCAAGAAAATCGCCAACGCGGACCTTAGCGACGAAACTACCGCTAAGGCTTGGGAATTGTTTCGGGCTATTCAGGCAACCAAGGGCGCAGCGGAAAACCCAGTCGCGGCTATGTCTAACGTTGAAAACATTTCAACGGCGGTAGGCGGCGTTAAAATGGCCGGCATGACCACGGGGTTAGACAAGTTGGCAAAGCCCGCGCAAGCAACGGCAATTAATACCGCAAAGGTTGCGGAGAACACGGGCCGCATGGCAAATGCGGCGGCGGCACCATAATGGCTATCCAAATCGCATTACATACCGACGGCGGCGTTAACATAACCTTCGACCGCGGAAAGTTTGCGGGCACCGCAACCTATCGCATTTGGGATGATGCTGGCGCCGCGCTAACGATTCAAGACGTGCTTTCTTCCAGCACGGTCCAAGCGAAGGTTTATAGCACCTATGATCGCGGAAGCGCTGCGGACGGTTGCCTAACGGAGTTGGGCGCCTACCTTACCGCCCGGTGCCGCCAGGTATCCGTAGACTTCAAGCAAGCGGACGCCGGCGGGCAAGTGTGGGAAGCCTCCGTAGTTTTGGATAGTTTGGTGGGCCAGCAAAGCGGTACGGAAATTGACGCCAAGAACGAAAACCAAAGCGGGTTTACAGCGCTGGAAGCAAGCCTTGAAGCGCAATCCGTGGACATCTGGCGTACGGATGGAGCCACGGCAATTACGTTCCCAAGCGGTAGCGCTATCGACAATCCAACCGAAGTAGACATTGGTGGCGAAAAGGTGGATAGCGGCGGAGAACCTATTACGGGTTTCGTGAACGTCGCCCGTATCACGGTGCGTAACGTAGTGCTTGGCCGCCCAAGCGTTCCGCTCACATTTCTAAACAAGCGTAACAGCGATAGCGTTAACCTAGGTCCGTACAGTTTTGCCGCCCGCACCCTGCTATTTACTGGTTGCAGCATTTCGCGCGTGGGCGCTGGAACCTACGAGCAAACGTGGGAATTCGCGTGGGACAATGGCTACCATTTGCGCCAGGTTGCCGGCAAGTTGCCTAACGGCGAAGTGAAGGCCAGCGCTAAGGCGGATACTTGCACGGGCACGCCGAGCGAGCCGAGCGGTGCCGGAGCAACGTATGCGCGTTGCGTCTATTGGAAGCAACCATTCCCAAAAACCGCGGCGTTCGGCGCAGCGTGCGTAAACCTTGGGGTTTACCTAGTCTAATGCCGCGCGTTAACGGCAATACCAAACAGCGTTTGGGGCCGTGGTCGCCGGCCATGATTAGACAAATTGCCGATGCCGTAAATAGCATTTCGGACGGTCCTTCTACTAGCGTTAGCAGTAATAAAACCTACGTGCTTTTTCTTGCCCGCATTACGGGCGCAACGCTGAGAACGGCAAAAACAAAGGCGTGGTTATACGATTGGGAAGAAATTGTAGTAAGCAACGATGGCACCTACGTAACGTCCGCTACGTACCGTAAGAAATCGAGTCTTGTTACAACCTATGGCAAGGCGATTAACGGTAACGAGGGACCGCAAACCATTGGAGCCGAAACCATTTTGGGTCCAGGCGTGACGGCGGTTTATATTCCTACGGGCTTTTCCTATAACGCGATTGCAAACAATACGGTAGTGCTTATGCACGCCCTAACGCGTACCAACGGGCAACCGTTGTATTTCTTTAACGCTACAAATCCAATCGATGGGCAATGCCCGGCGTTCACGGGTGGCAACGAAGGCGGCGGTGGCGAAGGCGAAGCGGGGCTACCGTGAATCCTTACCAGCAACCAGCAAAGCAGCAGACGCAAGGGTTAGCGTTGGCTATTCAGGTTTTCCAATTGGCGGTTCTGATGATAGGCGTAGCCGGCGTGTTTGTAACGCTTGGCCGCAAGGACGCCATTTTGGATAGACAAGATAGGGACATTACGGAACTTAGGGCCATTGCTTCGGACCTGGTTAAATCCCAAGTCTTGGGGGCCGCTAACGATTCCAAACATGGTGAAGCGCTGCAAGCCGTTGCCGTTCGCCTAGACAGGTTGGAGGCGCGCCGGTGATTCGGATAGCCGCCATGCTGCTACTAATCGCCCTGGCGGCTTGTAGCCCGTCTAGGGCCATTGCGGTAGCCGCTACAGACGTTGCGGACAGGGCGGCGGAAATCCATCGGCTAGCGAATGAAATAGGCAGCGTTTCAACCGATTCGGACGTATGCGCTATGGCCGCTGATATTGCGGTTCAGGCCACGGCCATTAACCACGCTGCCGGCAGCATCCATAACGCTTTACCTGGCGTGGTGGATTCGGTTCCGTTTTGGGCGGTGCTGATTAAGTACGGGCTTGTGCTTGGCGTGGTGCTTGCCGTGGTTGTGCTTGTGTGGCAGACCGGGCTAGGCATTGCGTTACGTGCATTCTTTGGGCTTATCCCTAAGCGTGTTCGCGCGGAAGCGGAACTAGCGGCGGCTACAATCGACCCGGCGCATAAGGAAAGCGCTAGGGAATGGGTTTCGGCTAGGCGGGTTGCCGATCCCCTTTTCGACAAGGCATACCGCCAGCAACAGAAAGGTACGGTAGACGATGATCGACGCTAATTTTTCGGCCTGGTTGGGTTCGGTTTGGTTTGCGTGCTTTACCGCGTTTGCCGGATACATTGCCGGCCACGTTTTCCCGGTTAGCCGCGTGGCAGACTTGTTTAAGCGCAAGGGTTAACCATGTCGCTAATGGCGGCTAGTTCTTGTTGCTGCGGGGGCGATTGCAAATGCCCGGCAGGAACGCCGAATCCGTCTAGTGTTACGGCAACTATTACCATTGTAGATTGCTGCGGCACTTCGCACACAGTTACGCGAATTCTTTCAAACGAGGTGACTGCCCCTTGCGGTACCTGCAATATCTGTCCACGTTACGTTTGGTATCCAACCGTTACCGAAGGCCAATCTTGTAGCGGGTTTCGGTGCGAAACAATCAGCGATTGGAAATGTAGCAATGATTGCAGCGCGAATGCGCTTGCAATGATCGACACTATTTCAATCGGAACAGACGGATCATTCGTCATCGATCCCAACTACCCCGAGTTGGGGTACTGTCAAAATTGGACGATCAGTTTTACGGTGACTAGTGCAATACCAGTAGAAAATTTGAATCCATCGGCAGATTACTATCAGGGTCAAAATTGCGTTTCTTGCCGATGGGGTTACGGATGTTTGTTCTACTTGGATTGCGATAGAACCACCGTAATAATGTGCAAGCAGGGCACGGCAACACCACTAGGCACATACGTCAGTTGCACCGGACTTTTTTTGGAGCGTTGCGGGACTAACGAGGGATGCATGAGCATTAGCGTGGTGATTTCGTGACCGAATGCGAGCATTGGAGCGACTGCGGCGTGCCCGGCGGCGGCTGCTGCGGTGCCGGGCATTACGGAGGGCGACCGTCCTTTGGAGTCTGCAAGCAATGTCCGCACCGCGTTGTATCCGGCGTGCGCGCCGAAATGGCCATAGGGGAAACGCAGCGCTTTGGAGCGGCAAGCCTGGCAGCGGCTTACGCCGCAGCGGAACTGAAGCACGCTACGCAGGGTCCAGCGTCGGACGCAGATTTTGAAGCCCGTAAAGCGCTTTGCCTAGCGTGCGATGCGCGCGCGCTGGAACTGCAAGGTAAAACCGACGCCGGCGGGCTTGGGTTTTGTACTAAATGCGGTTGCGGTGCGGGGCCGCGCGCGGCGCTTTCCGTGAAGTTGACAATTGCCGGCGCGGCGTGCCCGCTGAAGAAGTGGGGCCAGGTTGACGGGACCGGCGCGACCATTGGCGCAGCGGCGGAAGCGGCTATCGGTTTCTTGGGCACGCTAGCGCACCAAGCGAAAGCAAAACTAGGCAAAAACGCCGAGTAAAACGGGGCTTGACAGCGGAACGGGTTTAGGCAACAATTGCCCTCGCAACCGATGGAATACCGCGCTACTTCAATTTCAGGCACTACAGGGACCGCCGGCGTTCGAAACGCGCGGCGATTCGGTTGCAACGTCGGCGGTCCCTGCGGTGCCGGAGGTTTGGCTATGAAGAATGACGCAACGCACGCAGTTTCCCTAGCGCTTGGGATTCTAATGGACCCGCAAAGTAAGCAGCAAAGCAAGCGCCGCGCGGCTATTGCTATTCAGCGCGTGTTTTTCAAGGCTAACGATGGGCTTATGCAAGCCGCGGAAATCCTTGCATCGGTGGCAATGGGCGAAGTGGGTCCGAGCATTCAGCGCGAAGCGAACGCCTGGTTGGTAGGGGGTGAAAATTGAACAGCGAAACGCAAGAGTTTGGAAAGATTGCGGAAGATTGCGCGCTGGCCGTGCAGTCTTGGGACGCAGACGGATACACGCGCGAAGCGCTTACCATCCGCCTTGCAATGAACCAGCGGCTTGGCATGATGGTTGCGTTATTGCAGGAACAGCGTATTGGGCTTGGGCGTTCGCTAAATAGCGTGGACGTGCTGGCAGTTGCTAGGCGCATTCTTCGCGTCGATGAACCGCAACCGTTGGTTATTACAGGTCAAGGAACTAGCCGGAAGGAATACTACGAGGAAGACATAACCGGCAAGCCCGCCGGCGGTCTATCCGCCTGGTATCGCCGGCGCTTTTTGGGGGATCGAAAGTAATGAGTACGTTCGGATCAAAAGTAATGAGTAGCAAATCCTTGGAATCGAAAGTGTCTGGTAGCGCAACCTTTCATTTGCTGCGCGGCTTGTCGGCCGCTGAGTACCACGGTAGCGTCGCGCTAGGTTCTAGCGTACTTCGCAACGTTCTTCGGGCTACGCCGGCGCACGCGCTAGCCGCTATGGAGGAAGAATCCAACCAGGCGCAGCAATTAGGTACCGCGATTCACGCCGCGATTTTGGAGCCGACTATCTTTTCCGGATTGGTTGCCATTGCGCCGGACGTGGATAAGCGCACCAAGCAAGGTAAAGCCCGGTGGGAATCCTTTCTAGAAACCACGGACGGGCGCACCGTGATTACGGCGGAACAGGGCGAAACGCTGGCGCGCGTGATGGATCGCTACAAGGCGCTTAACCTGATTCCGCGTCTTATTGACTCTTGCCCGGATCGTGAGGTATCCGTATTCGCGCACGATAAGGAAGCAGACTTTCCGATTAAGGCGCGGCTAGATGCGTACGATCCTCATACCGGGCTTGTGGTTGACGTGAAAACCACACGTAGCCACGCAAGCCGCGATGATTTCGAACGCGCAATTGCGTCGGTCGGATGGGGTTACGGCCTACAGGCTTGCCACTACCGCCGCGTTTGCCGGCTTGCTAACGTGCCGTTTAGCGATTTCGTGTTCCTTGTTATTGAAACCGTGGCGCCGTTTGGGATTGCAGCGTTTGCCCTGGATGCCGACGTTATTGATATGTACGAATCAGAAGTTTCGCGCGGCATTGCGCTATGGGCCAAGGCTTCAAAGGCTAAGCGTTTTGACGCGTGGCCGGACGAGGTGCAGAGAATCGGTGTTCCAGCGTGGGAGCGCCGCAAGATCGAAGGCGGTACGCCATGAGCGATTTGGTCGCCAGGCTACGGCGTTTATCGTTTCACGCCAAGCACCTAGCGGATAACGAAAACCTTCACGCGTTGTACGTGGACGCGTTTCAGCGTTGCGAACAAAACGAATTCGAAGCCGCTAACGAAATTGAACGGTTGACGGCAGAGCATGACGCGTTGCGTAGGACGTTGGCACTCATTATGGAAGGCTTAGAAGGTACTTGCATGACGTGCGTACCTATCGGCGTTCGAAACCAGCAGTTGCAGCAGGATATAAAGACTTTGCAATCTATGGATGAAACCATGAAACTTCGACAGCAGGTAGCGGAATTGCGTGCAGAGCGTGACGCGTTGCGTAGGACGTTAGCGCGTATGTATATGGACCCGAACGCGTTTGCTACCGCTAAGGGTTGGGATTGTTTCGAAAGGGAAACAGAATGAGTATTGCAAGGGTAGTTTTAGAACCGTCCGCGGTTGAACGCATCGTTGATAGTGTCATGCCGCGGAACGCCAGCGACGTAGATAAGTTGGCGCTATCGGAACTAATGAAGGCGTACAACCTTAACCCGTTGTGCAAGGAAATTTACGCCATTTCCTACGGTGGCCGGCTCAGCGTTGTGGTGGGCGTTGACGGGTGGCGCCGCCTGGCGCATGAAACCGGGCGCTATCAATCGTCGGACGTGCGCTACGGGGAAGATGAACACGGCGAATACTGCACGTTCACGGTGCATACCACGTTGGGCGGACAGTTTTCGTTTACGTGCTGGCTACACGAATTCAAGCAAAGTAGCCCGACGTGGAACAAAAGCCCGCGGCATATGCTGAGAATCAAGGCGGAAGTGCATTGCCTGAAGGCAGCGTTCGGGCTTGCTGGACCAACCGAGTACGAGGTAGAAGCCGAAGCCACTAGCGCCGGCGCCGAGGTTGTGCAGACTTCCGGGCTTGCCGCGTTGAACGCCAGGCTTGCCAATACAAAGCCGGCTAGCGCTTCGACGGTAGCGCTAGAAGGCATTCCCGAGGTTTTGCCGTCGGCGGAGTCGGAGTCGCCGGCGGTAAGCCTTGGAGAATTGGCGGAACGCGTGGCGCAATTGGCGCGTGAAATGGGATCGGCTAGGTACACGTGGCAGAAGGCAATGGCGAATGCCCGCAAGGTAGTGGGCGACGACGACGCGCAAGTTACGAAATATTTGGAAAGCCTCATTCAGCGGGGCGAGGAACAGAAAGCAACACGAAAGGAAGCAAGCAATGGTTAAGGTAATTCACGGCAGCAAGGAAAACACGCCAGGCGGAAACAAGCCCGAGGTTCTGCCGGACGGTACGTACACGTTCGAAATCGTTAAGAGTGAGGCACGCCAAAGCCCATTTGAAAACGTCAAGACGGCGGACAATCCCGAAGGTTGGGAAGTGAACCTTTGGTTGGATACAACCGTTAACGGAAAGCGCTACAGGCTCTTCGATTCAATTCCAGTAACCAAGATTTACCGCCTCAACGAAGTGTTGCTTGCGGCGGGTTTCCCGCTGATTACGAAGGACGCCGGACAGTTTGAGGAATCAATCCTTGAAGGGCGTAGCGTTATTGCCCGTAGTTACGTTGGCAAGAATGGCAAGGCGCGCGTGGGTGAATACCTTAAGGATATGGCGCGTACACTTGACGCCAAGCCAGGCAAGGCAAAGCCTAAGGCGTCGGCTACCGACCTGGCCGATTCTGATATTCCCTTCTAACCGAACCCCCGGAAGCCCCTAGCCGCTGGCGAAAGCCCGGCTAGGGGTTTATTACCTATGGAAAAATACGATGCACTACTAAGGGATTTGCAGCGCATAGCGCTTGCGCCTAACGGTCCCATCTATCGGGCTATTGAGGCTATCGCCACGCTACGCGAGGAAGCCAAGACGTGGGAGGAACGCGCAGATTATTTGCGCGAGCGGTGCGAAGATTTCCGCAAGCGAAACTTGTACTTGGAACAGAAAGCGGAACGCGATGCAGGAACCAGGGGAAACTAAGTGCATTGGCAATATCGGCGAAGCGCTGGTTATGGCAATGCTTTCCGCGCGTGGATACCAAGTAAGCAAGGGCGGCGAAGGCTTTTCCTACGATTTGGTTTTGAGCATTCCCGAAGGCGACAGGCTTAGCGCTACTTTTGTTTCCGTAAAAACGTCGCGGTTAAATTGGGACCGGAGTTTGTTGGGCAAGGGCGGAAACAAGAGAAGACCCGGTTTCAAATTTAACGATTGCTTTTGCACCGCGTGCGATTGGATTTATTGCGTGTGCCTATTTGCGGATGGGCGCTACGCAATAGTTGAGCATAAGCATTTTGAACGCGGTAAAGTGAATTGGTTTTTTGTACCGCTAGCGGAAGCGGAGGCGTTGGTATGCGGAGGTATTCCGGCGCTAGACGTTGCACAAAACTTAGGCGTCGCGTACAACCCCGACGAATTTCTATTCGACGTTAGCGCGTTTCATTAAGCAACCGAAACGAAAGGCAAGGAAGCCATGACAGTAGAACCGGCGGCAGCAATCGAAGCCGCGTACCAATTGTTTGGTTTCATATTTGAACCGTCGGACCTAATCGAATTCCGCACGCTAGGCAAAGTGTGCATCCGGGAATGGGTTAACCAGGCTAAAGCCGCGAAGGTGATTACGCGTATTGCGAATGCCGGCGCCGACGTGCAAGCCTATTACGGCGCTAACCCGCGGCTGAGGTACGGCGGTACGGCGGCAGACGTCGCGCTAGCGCGTTGCCTATTCGCGGATTTTGACGGCGGTACAACGGTTGAACAGGCGCGCCAGGCGTATACCGATGCGTGCATTCCGCACCCTACGGTAACGGTTCTAACGGGCGGCGGCGTACATATGTACTGGCGCCTAGATGAACCCATGACGGACCTAGCGTTGTGGACGCGCTACCAAAAGGCTTTGGCCGCACGGTTGAAATCTGACGCCAGCGTTACCGATGCGCCGCGCATTCTTCGGATTCCCGGTTTTGTTAACTGGAAGTACCCGCACCGGCCAGTATGCGTGGTGCATGATTGCGTACCCGAGAACATTTATTCGCTAGACGAATTCCCCGATCCGGCGCATTTTGAAACGGCAGACGAGCCGGCGGCACCCGTTGCACCGCGTAGCCTTTCAATGCTAGCGAAACGTTTCTTAGATGATGGCTACGTGATGACGGCGTATGGCCGGCGCACTACGATTTTTACGGTGGCGTGCGACATGGCCGCGCGGGCATGGCCGTTGGCGGAAGCAAAGGCGGCTATCCAGCGCCGAGCGGAAACGCTAGGGCTTAGCGCCGAGGATTTGCGCGACGTTGGGCGCCAAGTGGAGAACGCTTTTAAGGCGCCTAGGAAGCCGTCTAACGGTCCTGCGGAAGCAGCGGAACCCGTGGAGGAATCGCGGCCGCTGAAGCCCGTACGGGCGCCCGCGCTGGTTCAGGAATTCCCCGAGTTGCGGCGCCCAATTATTGAAGGCGTCCTACGTAGCGGTGAAACACTTAACCTGGTTAGCCAACCAAAGATCGGTAAGAGTTGGCTAGTTACTGGGCTAGCGATTTCCTGCGCTACTGGCCGGCCGTGGTTGGGGTTTCGAATGGAAGCGGGCCGCGTGCTGCTAGTGGATAATGAGTTGCACCAAGAAACTACGGCGCACCGTATCCCAAAGGTTGCATCGGCAATGGGGGTTAACGTCGAGTCGCTAGGCAACCTGGAGGTATTGAACCTTCGCGGCAACCTGAAGGATTTTAATAGCCTTGGCGCGGCAGTCTTTGACCATATCGAAAGCGGTTGCTATTCGCTAATCATCCTGGACGCGTTCTACCGTTTCATTCCGGCAGACGTGGAGGAAAACAGTAACGGCGGTATGGCAGGGCTATACAACCTAATCGACGGTTGGGCGCGCCGCCTAGATTGCGCGTTCGTGCAGGTGCATCATACGAGCAAGGGAAACCAATCGGAACGCAGCGTAACAGACGTAGGTAGTGGCGCCGGCAGCATTAGCCGTGCCGCGGATACCCATATGATTCTTCGCCAGCATCGTGAAGAGAATTGCGTAGTGCTGGATTCTGCGGTGCGATCCTTTGCACCCATTGCGCCCAAAGTGCTGCGGTTCAATTGGCCGGTATTTGAAGTGGACCCAATGGGCGATCCAGCAGACCTAAAGAGCGCCAAGGCGGCGGAATCGGACGGATGGAACGCGCAAAGGTTTGCGGAGGAATTCGTAACCTTTGGCGGCGTTGGAGCCGATTACATGGTGGGCAAGGCGGAGGAGTTTGGGCTAAGCACGCACCGGCTACGCATCCTGCGCAGCGCTGCGCTAGGTAAGGGGCTGATTCGCAAGACGGGCGCTACCAAGGGTGCGGTTTGGATTCGCAACCGGCTTACAGACGGTACAAAGGAAGTCTAAAACTAGTCCTATAATAATTGTGCGAATTACGCAACACAATCCACGCAACACAATCCGCGCATTGCTTTTATTTGTGTGTGTGCGCTCTAAAGAGACGCACAACACAATAAAAAGCGCAATGCGCCAGGGCGCAGAATGACGGGCACGCACAATAAAACCGAACAGCCAAAGCCGGCGCCGCCGAGCGTGGTTATTCGGATTTTGGCAAGCCTTGAAAACGGCACCGCAGACCAAAGTAGCGTGCAGGATTACAGACGGCACCTATCCAGGCAGCGCCAGCAATTGGTTCTAGCCGTGGCGGTATTGGAACGGGTTTGCTGTATTGACCATTGCCAGGCGTGCGAAGCGCTGGAGGTGCGGAACGTTGAGCGCTGCAAACGGGCCGCACGTACGGCGGTTGTAGACGAATTCGAATTACGGGAAGTGTTGCGCCTAGTGCATTCTTACCTACGGCAAATGCAAGCGCTAAGGTTGCGGGCGCAGTTCCGGGAAAGGTTGCAAGGGTGAAAAATGGCTAGAGCGTGGCACAATGCCAATATGACGTTGCCCGAAGTAACCCTACGTTGGGGGCCATGCGATGGCGACGTTATTACGTTGGAGGATGCCGAGGTACTAGAAATCCGGGTTCCTTGCGTTTGCGGGACGTGCTTAGACGAAATTCCCGAGGGGATTAAAAAGGACGCGTATACGGAAGCCGTGTACCTACCCGATTCGCTAGGGAACTGGTTTTACGCCGGGCGCATTCGCTACGGAGACGATGCTAAACCGTTTTGGTCTGCGGGTTAACAAAAGGGGCAATATGGGCAAGATGCAAAGGCAAAAGGGCAAGGCGGGGGAACGGGAATGCGCCGCGGTGCTGGCGTTGCATTGGAACGCAACAAACGCCAGGCGAAGCGTCCAGTTTTGCGGCCGCGCGGGCGATGCGGATTTAATCGGGGTGCCAGGCTTGCACGTCGAATGCAAGCGCTATTCAAAGGTGGCCGCGTTGAAGTGGCTACGCCAGGCTATTGCCGATTGCAAAGACGGCCGGGCGCCGGTTGTAGTGTTTCGGGAGGATGGGGATACCGAATGGACGTTTATGGCACGCGTTGCGGATGGGCCGGCTATTGCCCGCGCTATTGCCGATATGACGCGTAGCCATGTCCAAGGGGCTTCCGATGGCGCGTAATGAACTGGAACGCGTTTTAAAGACGTTGGACGGGCATTACTGGCGCGAAGGCGTGAACGGTAGCCGCTGGACCGTTGAAAAACTAACGCGCAACGTTCACCGGGTAACGATGATTTGCGATACGCCGCACGCGTTCGAATGGAACGGGTTGCTTAGCAGCGACAGGCATCACGATAACGCGCATAGCGATTGGGAGTTGGAGCGGAAGCACCTAGATGAAATCGCGCGCCGTAAAGGCGGGGTTATCGACGTGGGCGATTTAGCGTGCGCTATGCAAGGAAAATGGGACCCAAGGGCCGATAAAAGCGCATGTAGGCCGGAACACCAATGCGGGGATTACCTAGACGCTGTAACGCGCGAAGCAGTAAAGTTTTATGCACCGTACGCGGATAGGTTTGTGGTTATTGGCCGCGGAAATCACGAAACAAGCGTAACGAAACGGCACGAAATTGATCTTACCGAGCGGCTTTGCGCCGGGCTTAGCGCTGCTGGACCTTGCCCCGTGTATAGCGGCGGCTACGGCGGTTGGGTTCTATTCCGCCTGGTAAGCGCCAAGGGCGGATCGTTTTCGTTTAAGGTCCGATATTTTCACGGTTCGGGCGGTGGCGCTTTAATGACGCATGGCGTGCTTGATACCCGCCGGCAAGCCAGTTTTTACCCCGATGCCGAAATGGTCATTACGGGCCATTCGCATCACCATTGGATAGTGCCGATTGCCAGGGAACGCCTACGGCAGTTTAACGGCCAAGTTGCGGTAACTATCGACGAGCAATTGCATTGCCGGTTGGGTACGTACAAGGATGAATATGGCGATGCGTTTGGGGGTTGGAGCGTAGAAAAGGGAATGCCGCCCAAGGGGCTTGGCGCCGTCTATATGCGTTTGCATATTGCGGGCAAGCAAAGCGAATACAGGCTTGCGGCTGAGGTGATTCGTGCGACGTGAGTTTAAAACCAAGATCGCCGGCCGTCTTTGGCGTATCCGTTTTGAAACGGCGCGCGTTATGGGTTCCGATTGGGGGCGCTGCTGGCTACCTGCGGGCCGGCACCCTTTGATTCAGATACGCGGGGCATTGCGTGGCCGGCGAGCGCTAGACGTGCTTTGCCATGAGGTATTGCACGCTGCCAAGCCTGATTTAACCGAAGCAAGCGTTGAGGAAACCGCTACCGCATTGGCGTTAGCGTTATGGCGCGCTGGCTATCGAAAGGTTGACGTATGAGGCTTCCGCCTAGGCTTAAAACGTCCAAGCCAAAGGTTACGCCGCGTATCGTGTTCAAGGACCATGACGCCAGGCGCGGGACGGCGCACCAACGCGGCTACGGCGTCAATTGGCGCAAGTTGCGCGAAGTAGTGCTTAACGCTGAGCCAGTATGCCGGCATTGCGCGGAACGCGGGCGCGCGGTGCCGGCGGTGGAAGTGGATCATATACGGCCGTTACGCGACGGGGGCGATAACAGCCGGGAGAACCTACAGCCATTATGCTGCGCGTGTCATGATGCCAAGACCATGCGCGATTTGGTCAAAAGGCGGCACCGTGCGTAATGGCGATATCAAAGCGCAATCGGCACCCCTTTTTACGCTAAAAAGGGCGTCCAACGCCGTTATTACCCTAAAAACAGGGCCGTTTTTTACGCTAAAAAGGGCGTTAGGGTCGATTTTTGCGCTAAAATCGGCACGGCGATATTGGCCTAAAAAGGCAGAAAGTGGCGTTTTTAGCGTGAAAACCGGGCCTGATTTGGGGCTAAAAATGGCGTTAGGTGCCGTTTTTGAGGCCGTAGGGGGGTGCCGTTTGGCGCGTTTGTGGGCCGGGAC
>Ga0209400_1000906_pt1 | contig 25323 bp, 25 predicted proteins | sample M_130807_EF_Meta_FD_187313 | JGI IMG/M metagenome (GOLD analysis project Ga0209400, IMG submission 187313) | Freshwater microbial communities from Lake Montjoie, Canada to study carbon cycling - M_130807_EF_MetaG (SPAdes) (version 2) | ecosystem: Environmental > Aquatic > Freshwater > Lake... | reverse complement strand
CCTTTCCTTCGGCAACTTCAGTACCTACACCAGCAGGGGTAAAAAAAGCGGGTATTCCTGCGCCTCCAGCACGAATTCGTTCAGCAAGAGTACCTTGAGGAAGGAGTTCTACCTCCAATTCACCTTGCAAAAGTTGACGTTCAAACTCCTCGTTTTCTCCGACATAGCTTGAGATCATTTTTTTGACCATTTTTTGATTGAGGAAAAGGCCAATTCCAAAATCATCCACGCCAGCATTATTCGAAATTATCGTTAGGTTTTGAATTCTCCTTTTGAGTATGGCAGCAATGCAATTTTCAGGAATTCCGCTCAATCCAAAGCCTCCCATCATGAGTGTGGCCCCATCCTGAATATCCTTTACTGCTTCCTCAGCATTCTTAACTGTTTTATTGATCATTGCCTTTCTTTTTTACAAGATAAAGATAGCTTGTTCTCTGTCTTGCATCAACTGATTTTTGAGGGCATCCAAACTAGCAAACTTTTTTTCTTCTCTTAAAAATGCTTCGAAGTAAACCGTAAGTTCTTGCCCATATAAATCTCCTTGAAAATCAATCAAATGTGCTTCAATTGTCTTTTTGTCTCCTTCGACAGTAGGTCGATCTCCAATGTTTAACATGGCCTTGTAGCGGTGGCTATTGATTTCCACATACACTGCATAGGCTCCATCTCTAGGAAGAAGCTTGTACGGATCTTCTACTTGAATATTTGCGGTTGGAAATCCTATAGATCGTCCTATTTGTTGCCCCTGAACCACCAAACCACTCAGGCTGTACGATCTCCCTAAATATTTACTGGCAGTTTTGATATCGCCTTCTGCCAAGGCAATTCTTATTTTGGTGCTCGAAACTCCCAATTCATCGACATCCTGTCTTGAAATTTCTTCTAGTTCAAAACCGAAAAGATAGCTGTGGCTTTGGAGGTACTCAAAGCTGCCTTCCCTGTTTTTACCAAATCGGTGATCATAGCCAATCACCAATGTTTTCGTTTGAATTTTGTCCACCAAAATTTTCCCGATAAACTCTTCCGAACTCATTTGGGAAAATTCCTCCGTAAAGGGAAGCACCAGCAAATGATCGATTCCCATTTCAGTTAAAATGCTCACTTTTTCTGAAAAAGTAGATAGGAGGCGAAGCGTATTGTTTTTCGGCTGTAAAACTAATCTGGGATGCGGCCAATAGGTGAGGAGCACAGTTTCTCCTTCTTTGCTCTTAGCCAGTTCTTGGAGCCTATTTAAGATTTTTTGATGTCCCAAATGCACCCCATCAAAAGTTCCTGAGGTTACTACGGCATTTTTAGGTGGATGAAAATCAGTTAAGCCCTGGTAGATTTTCATTTTGCCTGGATTTAATTTCTTCAACTAGCTGAGGCAGCTCATGGGCATCTGTCAACGAATGATCTCCAATACGAGTTCTACATAAGGATTTTAGGTACGCACCTACGCCCACTAGTTCACCTAAATCTCTAGCCAAACTTCGGATATAGGTTCCTTTGGAACAACATATTCGAAAGTCCACTTCGGAATTTTCAAATCGCGTTAGTTCAAATTCCCGAACCTCTACGGGCCTCGGTTCCATTTTCACCTCAATTCCTAAACGGGCAGAAGCATACACTCGCTTTCCATCCACTTTAATTGCGGAATGCATCGGAGGGATCTGCAAAATGTTGCCACTGAGTTGCTGAATAGCCGATTGTACTTGTTCCAAGGTGATGGAGGAGGGGTCAGCTACTGGAATGATGGGTTTTTCTAGGTCAAAAGATTCTGTGGTAGCACCAAGCACAAATGTGCCTGTATATTCTTTTTCCTGTCCCATGAATCCCTCAATTTGCTTGGTCATTTTGCCAGCGCAAACAATGAGCAATCCCGTCGCTAAGGGGTCAAGGGTGCCAGCATGACCAACTTTTTTGATGCGCAAGGCATTTCTGACTTTTTTGACCACATCAAAGGAGGTCCATTCCAATGGTTTGTTGATTAAAAAAACTTCACCGTAAGCTTCTTGCTGCATGGGTAAGGGATTGCCTTCGCTGAGAATTGGGAAATTACGATTTTGAAGACTTAGCAAAAATGGCGTAAAACTCAAGGATAAATCCAGAAAGCGTGATTACTGGGCCAAGTGTAAGCCCCATAAAGCCGTTGCCATGTGGTGTGGTATCCATTCCCATGATGACAAAACCCAACACAATCAAGCCTAAACCTAAGAATAGGAGAAGGTAATTTTTCTTCGAAAAAGGAAATGAAGTATTGCTCATGAGTTAATAAAGTTCGTCCAAAGACATGTTTAAATATTTATTCACCGACCGTAAGGTACTGATTCCAGATAAGAAACCGCCGGTAACTGTCAAACCTGCAAATAGAAGAAGCATGAGTTCCGTGTTTTGTAGGGAAGCAAATCCTTCAATATTTCCTTTGGTATATTCTAGAAGTGCATAAAGAATTCCGGAAGCCAAAATTCCTGCCAATACGCCAAATAAGAATGCTCGAATAAGGAAGGGCTTTCGGATAAATCCACGAGTTGCACCGACTAGTTGCATGGATCGAATCAAAAATCGTTGAGAGAAAAGGGCCAATCGGATGGTATTGTTGATCAGCATGATTACAGTTATAATCAGAATCAGAATAAATCCTCCCATAATTAAAGATACTTTGAAGAGGTTTTTATTGATAGAATCCACTAAATCTGTCATGTAAGAAACTTCAAATACTCCTGGTTGAGTTTCAAGCTCCTTTGCGATTAGGGTAAGCTGCTCAGAACTTTGAAACTCTTCAGAAACCGAAAACACATAGCTATCTCGAAGGGGGTTGTCTTCTAAAAATTTGGTAAAATCTTCCCCAGTGTTTTCGATAAAAGTTTCAGCAGCTTCTTTATCAGAAATGAACCGAAGGTAAACGCTATCTTCCGTGTGCAACACAAAAGGTCTTTCTGATAAATTCTTGCGTAAATCTGCAAGTTGCTTTTGGCTTAGCCCCTTATCTAGGAAAACCTGAATCTCAATATTTTCGCGAATAATTTTGGTAAGGGAGCTCGCTTGAATCAAAATTATTCCAAAAAGTCCAACGATAAAAAGTGATAAAGTCGTGCTAAAAAGGACGCTACCAAACTTAAAATACCCAAGTTGTTTTTTTGCTTTTGCTGGATTAGCCATGAAATATCAAATTCTAGTCAAAAATAGAAAAGCTTAGGCGATTTACCCAATAACGGGTGGAGAAAGGATGGGAATAAGTCTATCTTCAGAAATTCCCCATATAAAGTCATTTTTTTCTCCTTTAATTAAGGACAGGCCTGTGAAATTCCCAAAGCTTGGCAGCACCAGCACATTGTCAGAATAGTGGAAGCATGGGATTCGAACCCGTTGCTTTGCTCTTCCTTTGAGTAATATTCCGGGATGAATGTGTCCACAAATAGTAAGATATTCATCAGGAGGGAGGATTGGCTCATGAGAAAGTAGCAAAGGCCCTAAGACTATAGGGTGTGTATGCACCTTTAAACGGGGGTCCTGGTACTTTTCGGAAGGCAAAATATCATGATTACCAACCACCAAATGAAAGGATGTGGTTGGAAAAAATCCTAAAAAATTGAGAAGTTTATTCCATTCTTCATTCCAACTACTATGAAACAAATCCCCTAAAAAATAGATTTCTTTGGGAGAATACTTCGAAACCAAGCTAGTCAGTACCTGGTAATCTTGATCATGCACCTTTTCAGAAATAGGGATTCCTGATTTTCGAAAGTGGGATGCTTTTCCAAAATGGAGATCAGCAATCAATAACACACCCATAGAATCTATCCAAACTGCCTTTTCTGGCAATAAGGTCAATTCTATTCCCTCATAATCAAAAACTATTGAGCCCATAGGAATTTTTAATTATCACAACTATACAAACAAAAGCATTCCTATTTAGTATTGCATAAAACTAGAACAAATGAAAAAGATTACGCTATACACTTCCCTTTTACTTCTTTTCTTTTTTACTGCGACAGGTGTCAAAGCCCAATCTGAAAATGCCATTTTGGGACTGTGGTACAACACAGAAAAGACCGCTCAAGTTGAAATTTTGAAGAGAGGGTCCGCATTTATCGGTAAAATTGTGTGGTTGAAAGACCCTAATCCAGGAGGTAAACCAGCAGTCGATAAAGACAATCCAAACCCCAAACTTAAATCTCGTCCCTTGATGGGATTGAATCTACTGGAAGGCTTGAAATTTGATTCTGGAATGTGGGAAGATGGGACCATTTACGATCCGAAAACAGGGAAAACCTATTCTTGCCAGGTGACTTTGAAATCCAAAGATGTCCTAGAGGTAAAAGGATATATTGGATTTTCTTTGATTGGCAGAACTGTGGAGTGGACTAAGGCGAAACCCTAAACGTTCTAAAATTTCTATCCTTTAGCTTCGGTAAAATTCTTCAATCAGGCTTGTAAGCTGGGTAAATTCAATCAAAAATGCGTCGTGGCCTGCTGTTGATACAATTTCACCATAGCTTCCGGAGGGTACAACTTGGCTCAAAAACCGAGCCTCTTCTGCTAAAAATAGCAGATCAGAATTAACTCCTACGGCAAACACTTTTGCCTGGATTGATTTTAGAGCCATTTCAACACCCCCACGGCCTCTACCGATATCGTGACTGTCCATGGCCTTGGACAATGTCCAATAGGAAAACGCATTGAATCGTTTTGTCAACTTGGAACCCTGATAGCGTAAGTAGGAAGAAGCTAAAAAGCCATCTAATTTATCAGCTGTATCTTTCTGCTTGGTGTTGAGGTCCTGAGGATTTCGGTAACTAAGCATCGCCATGGCACGTGCCGCTTCAAGTCCTTTTAAACCAGCATCATCTTTCGGTGACCCCCAGGTGCTATCCGATGAAATAGCCATTCGTTGGGCTTCGTTAAATCCAATTACCCAAGGGGAAGTTTTGGCGGTAGATGCGACTACAATTGCATGCTGCAACTTATTGCCCAAGAGGTAAGCCCACTCCAAAGCTACTTGCCCACCTAATGATCCACCAATAAGCGTATGGATTGAATCAATTTTCAAATGGGTTCGAAGCAGTTCCAAACTATTGGCCAAGTCTCGGGTAGAGACTAAAGGAAAACGATCGTAATAGGGTAGACCAGTTTTTGGATTTTCAGAAAGTGGATTGGTAGAACCATAGCAGCTTCCAATCAGGTTGGCACAGATGATAAAGTGGTTTGAAAAGTTGTAGATCGCTTTTTCACCTACAAGCCCACTCCACCAATCTGCCGCATTGGAATCTCCCGTGAGGGCATGAATCACCCAGATGACATTGGATGCGTCCGCATTCAGGCTTCCATAAGTGGTGTAGGCCACAGTGAAATCCTCCAAAATCTCACCTGATTCTAAGTTAATTGGGACTGAAGATTTAAAATATCCGGGATGCATTCAAAAAAACTAGAGAATTGGAAAATTAAGAAACGAAGAAAAGGACTGGCACCAGTATCATTTGCGGATTACTGTTTTGGATTAAGAAGTGCAGCAATAGCAACATCCATCACCTCAAAGTTAAACTTAGAACGGATGTTTTCTAATTTTGATTGGATATCTGGAATGCATAGATTCCCAATACTTCCTTCGTGGCTGTGGCTTACTTTATCTTGATTGGGCACAAAGCGCTTCGCTTCTATATCCTCCCCAACCTGCTTGTATGCATCCCGGAAGGGAACGCCTTTTAGCACCAACTCATTGACGACTTCCACAGAAAATAGATGCATGTAAAATGGATCCTCCAGGATATTTTTTCTCACCTGAATTGATTTCAGCATAAAATGGCTCATCTGAAGGCAGGAACGCATGGATTCGAGTGCTGGAAAAATTTCTTCTTTAAGCAGCTGCATGTCTCTGTGGTACCCAGTTGTAAGATTTGTTAGTAAGAATCCAATTGTCCCCGGAAGGCTTTGAATTTGATTTGTTTTTGCACGAATCAATTCGAAGACATCTGGATTCTTTTTGTGAGGCATAATGCTACTTCCCGTGGTCAACTCATCTGGGAAAGCGATAAACCCAAAATGGGGATTGCAAAAAAGAACGGCATCTGAAGAAAGTTTATTCAATGTTCCGGCCATTCCCGCCAAAGCAAAGGCAATTGTTCGCTCAGTTTTTCCTCTGCTATTTTGTGCATTGATGACATTGTGGTGTAGGTCAGCAAATCCCAATAGGCGAGTAGTCATCGTTCGGTCAAGTGGAAAGCTCGATCCATAGCCTGCAGCAGATCCCAAAGGATTTTTATTGCTTAGCTCAAAGGCAACTTGAAGTAGGCCTAAGTCTTCACTCAGACCTTCTGCAAAGGAAGCAAACCACAACCCAAAGGAAGAAGGCATCGCCAACTGGGTGTGGGTGTAGCCTGGCATCAAATCATCCTTGTGTGTCTCAGCCAATTGAATCAACTGATTGGCTAAACTATTGGCCTCCTCAAAAATCTCACGGATTGCATCCCGATAAAATAATTTTAAATCCACCAGTACCTGGTCATTTCTGCTTCTACCGCTATGAAGTTTTTTTCCAATAGCTCCATAGCGTCGGGTCAAAACAAGCTCTACCTGTGAATGTACATCTTCAACGCCCGCCTCAATGACAAACTTGCCTTGCTTTATTTCCTCGTAAATTTCCTTAAGTCCCTTTTGAAGGAGCAAATTTTCTTCACCAGTCAATAAATTGATACTTTTCAGCATTTCAGCATGTGCCATCGATCCCAACACATCATAGGGAGCCAAAAGAATATCAAATTCAGGGTCCCTTCCAACCGTAAATTGTTCAACCTCCTTTTTGCTGGTTGTAGTTTTTTGCCAAAGTTTCATTGCGTATGCTTCGTTTGGAGGTAAAGGCTTGCGTAGTTTTTAAGAATTGAAATGTAGGTGGTGATGCCATCCTTCACTTCTTGCGTAAAGATAAATTCATCAGCCGTATGGGAGCGAGCCGAATCTCCTGGGCCAATTTTTGCCGAGGGGTAGGGGATTAGTGCCTGATCAGATAGGGTAGGGCTTCCAAACTTTTCTAATCCCATGCTTGTTGCCACTTGCTGCAAAAGATGCTCCTCAGGTAAGTTAGAGGACCTTAATCGCATGGATCGAGGAACTAAATCGGCTGTTATCACTGATTTCAACTCCTCCAAAACCTCCTCATGAGTATACAATTCATTGATACGAATATCTAAAACGTAACGACACATGTCAGGAACCATATTGTGCTGTTCCCCAGCGTGAATGACAGTACAAGAAACCTTAGTAGGGCCTAGAAAAGGAGATATTTTTTGGAATTGGAAATTTCTCACCTTCTCCAAATCGTTTAAAGCCAAATAAATTGCATTGATTCCTTCCTCTCTAGCAGCATGTCCAGCTTGCCCTTTCACGGTTCCTTCCAGTACTAAAAGGCCTTTTTCTGCTACAGCTAATCTCAGTTGAGTTGGCTCACCTACGAGCACAAGATCGGCAGGTGGAAGTATCGAAATTAGGCTTGAAATGCCTTGAGGACCGGAAATCTCTTCCTCAGCAGAGGCCACAAGTAATAAGTTGAAGGGTAAATCTTTTCCTAAGAAACTACAGAAAGTAGCAATTAAAGCAACTAGCGGGCCACCAGCATCATTGGAACCGAGTCCAAAGAGTTTTCCATCGTGCTCTTCAGCTGAAAATGGATTTTTAGTATACCCTGTATTGGGTTTTACCGTGTCGTGGTGGGAATTCAACCAAATGGTAGGTCGATCGGCATCAAAAGGGGTTAAAAAGGCCCAAACATTATTTCCTTGCCGTTGGGGAACGATTCCTTTTTTTGTTAAAAAATTTGCGATAACATCTGCTGTGCCTCCTTCTTCCTTCGAAAAAGAGGGGATAGAAATCAACTGCTTCAGTAAAGCGATCGCTTCAGCTTTCAGTTCCTCCATCAATACAATTCGTAACGTTGTCTTTCGATAATGGTCCCTGCTTTTTTCCCTTTCACAGCCATCAGCAAATTTTCCGCTTTGCCTATCCAGACACGTTGAACTCCTTGTTTTAAGGCTTCAAAGGCATTGTCCAGTTTAGGGATCATGCCCGAATGAATAACATTTTCCTTCCGGAGCTCTTTGTAAATGTCTTCGTTGATCAGCGGGATGATGGATTGATCATTTTTTTCATCGACCAATACCCCTGCTTTATTGAAACAGAAATACAAATCTATGGGATACTCCTTGGCAAGGCTTGTAGCAAGGGCAGATGCGATTGAATCTGCATTGGTGTTCAATAGCTGCCCTTTTTTATCGTGTGTAATCGCATTCACTACTAGAGTGAGTCCAGCTTGAAGGAGCTGCTGAATCAAGGCAGTATTTACTTCTTTTATGTCTCCGACAAATCCAAAGTCTATCTCCTTTACAGGTCGCTTTGTAGATCGAATTAGGTTGCCATCTACGCCACTCATTCCCAATGCATTTACCTTTAATGCCTGTAACTTGGCCACAACACTTTTACTGATTAAGCCAGCATAAACCATGGTTACGATATCAAGGGTATCCTTGTCTGTAATTCGGCGTCCATCCACCATTTCTGGCATGATACCCATGCTTTCACCAAATCGAGTAGCCATGACGCCACCCCCATGTACCAGGATTTTATATCCCGGAACCTTGGCAAAAATGCTCAGAAACTCATCCAGTTTTTCTGGATAGTCAATGACATTTCCTCCGATTTTGATGATAGAGATTTTCATAGCACCCCTAAATTAATACAATTACTCCAGAAGTTTGCTTAGGACTGCCTGAGCTGCATAAATACGGTTGAGTGCCTGCCGCTGTACCAATGACCGGGGACCGTCAAGGACCTCATCCGATAACTCTACATTTCGACGTACAGGTAGACAATGCATGACTTTGGCTTCTGGTGCATTTTTTAGGTGTGCTTCGGTAAGCATCCATCGCTCATCCGTACACAAAATTTTCCCATATTCGTTGAAAGCTGACCAGTTTTTAACATACACAAAATCAGCATTTTGAAGTGCTTCGCTTTGATCATTGGTGATAGTAGCTCCTTGGGTAAACTCGGGATCTAATTCATAGCCCTCTGGGTGGCAAATGGTGAGGTCATGGCCCATGCCTAAACTCCATTCCGCAAAGCTATTGGCTACTGCATGTGGTATCGCCTTGATATGTGGTGCCCAAGTAAGAACCACCTTTGGTTTTTTATTGACTTTACTGAATTCCTGAATGGTGAGTTGGTCGGCCAAACTCTGCAAGGGATGTCGGATGGCAGATTCTAAACTTACGACCGGTATTTTACAGTACTTGATGAATTGATGCAGCACAAAGTCAGCAACATCCTCTTCCTTTTGAGTGAGCGAGGGAAAAGCACGAAGTGCCAAAATATCAAAATAGGATCCCAAAACCCCCGCAGCATCCTTGATGTGTTCTACTGTCCCCTTGTTCATGATTGCACCTTCTTGCATCTCCAATGCCCATCCTTCCTTGTCCATATTGAGCACGATGGCTTCCATCCCCAACTGCTGTGCGGCGATCTGCGTAGAAACACGTGTGCGTAGGGAAGGATTCAAAAAAATACAACCCACTCGTTTTCCTTTACCTTTTTCAGCATGTAGACTTGGATTTGCTTTGTACGCTGCTGCCAGATATAGCAATTCCTGACCGAGTGCTCTAGATTCAAACTTGATAAAATGCTCCATGGTAGGGAAATTTTAGTGAATTTAACTTGCCAACACTTCTTTTAAAGCCGTTACAAATGAATGTAACTGATTCCATTCAACCGATAAAGGCGGAAGGAGTCGAATCGTTTCTTTTCCTGCTGCCGAACCCGTAAACATCTTGTATTTGGATACCAACAGGGAACGAATGGGGCCCGCGTCTTGATTTAAATCTAAGCCAATCATCAATCCTTTGCCCCGTACTGCTACCACGCCTGGGATAGTTCGGAGTTCGGCCATCAGCCGCTCTCCAAGTTCCAATGCTTTCTCTTGCAAACGCTCGGCCTCAAGTACCTCCAATACGGCAAGACCTGCCGCGCAAGCGAGATGATTCCCTCCAAAGGTGGTTCCTAAGAGCCCATAGCTGGCCTTAAACTCAGGGGATAGCAAAAGCCCACCAATTGGGAAACCATTCCCCATACCCTTGGCGATGGTGATCAGGTCTGGATAAACACCGTCTACCCATTGGTGTGCAAAAAATCTTCCTGTTCGGCCATAACCAGACTGTACCTCATCTAGGATGAGTTTGGCCTCGTATTTTTTCGCTAGTTCATACAGGCCAAGTAAGAAATCTGGATTAGGCACTTGAATTCCACCCACACCTTGGATTCCTTCCACAATGATTCCGGCAATGGATTCCGTAGAAAGGGCTTTTTCTACCGACACCAGATCTCCAAACGGAAGAATATGAAAATCCTCACGTGCATTGCAGGGAGCGACTAGTTTAGGATTGTCTGTGAGGGCTACAGCAGCGGAAGTTCGGCCATGAAAAGAACCTGAAAATGCAATGAATCCAGCTTTCTTTGTTACAAATGAAGCCATTTTCAAAGCGTTCTCATTTGCCTCTGCACCTGAATTCACCAAAAATAGCTGGTAGCTATGCAAACAGGATAATTCAGCAAGTTTGTCCGCGAGTGTCTGTTGAATTGGGATTTGAATTGAATTGGAATAAAACCCCAGTTGGTTGACCTGCTCGCTGATTCGTTTGACATAGTGGGGATGACTATGCCCAATTGAAATCACCGCATGGCCTCCATACAAATCCAAATACTCTTGACCCTGTTCGTCCCATAAGCGACATCCATCGGCTTTGACTAAAGTAACTGGGATCAGGGGATATACGTCGAATAAATTCATCTGTTAAGGTCTAAGTAGGTTGATTTTTGGAGGCCTATAAATTTAGAATGCAATTGATTTCAGGTTTAAACCCATTTTCTCATCCAAACCAAAGGCTAGGTTAAAGTTTTGAACTGCCTGTCCTGATGCGCCTTTCAAGAGGTTATCTATGGCAGAATAGATCACAAGCTGTCCTTTTTCTACCTGAAGGGAGAGGAGGCACTTATTGGTATTGACCACCTGCTTTAAATCGAGTTCCTGACTAGAAACATGTGTGAATGCCGAATCAGCATAAAACTCCTGATAGGCTTCCATTGCTTCCTCCTGTGTTCCACTGAATGGGAAATAGGCAGTGATCCAAATCCCTCTTGTGAAGTTGCCACGATAAGGGACAAAAAGAAGGTCTACTTCATTTGTTGGATTTAGCTGCTTGAAAGTTTGCTTGATTTCTTTCAAGTGCTGGTGTGTAAACAACTTGTACACCGAAACATTCGATGTTCTGTAGCTAAAATGAGAGGTTTCCGTCAAACTTTTTCCAGCTCCAGTCGAGCCAGTTATTCCAGATACATGTACCGCTCCCTGGATCCAACCTTTTTGTATTGTGGGAGCGAGTGCCAGCTGTATGCCTGTGGCAAAGCAGCCAGGGTTGGCAATACGAGTTGCATTTTTGATTTTTTGGGTGTTGACCTCGGGTAGGCCATATACAAATCCAGCTGACTCATCTCTAAAATCCGTGGACAAGTCAATGATAACGGTGGAATGCGGAAAGGAATTCTGCTTGAGAAATGTGGATGCTTCCCCATGTGGCAAGCACAAAAAAACTGCATCAAGTCCTGTAGTAGGAATTACATCTGTGAAGTGTAGGTCGCAATCCCCTAACAAATCACGATGTACCTGATCTACACGGACACCTTTTTGACTATTGGAATGCAAGCAAACCAATTCGCAGGCTGGGTGATGGACTAATAGTCGAATCAACTCAGCTCCGGTATAGCCTGCTGCTCCAATGATGGCTGTTTTTACCTTAGTCATTTGAATGGTTCACCTTGTGAAAAATAGCAGTTTGGTTACCTAAAATACGGGTAAAGCCTTTGACATCTTCTCCCGTGTAGCCTTTGTTCATTTCTCCGTAGGAACCGAATTTGGCAGACATCAAGTCGTGCTCAGAGGTAATTCCAAGCAAGGTAAATCGATAGGGATGAAGCATCACGCGTACTTCACCTGATACCTGGTCTTGTGTACTCTCCAAGAAGGTCTCGAAATTACGCATCACCGGATCTAAGAAGTGGCCCTCATGGAGGTGGTTTCCATAAAATTCAGAAATCTGTTTTTTCCAGTAAAGCTGCCACTTGGTCAAAGTATGCTTTTCGAGCAATTGATGTGCTTTGATTAAAATCAAGGGAGCAGCTGCTTCAAAGCCTACACGGCCTTTTATGCCTATAATCGTATCTCCTACATGGATATCTCTGCCTATTCCGTAAGGAGCCGCCAGGGCTTGCAATTTTAAAATTGCCTCTACTGAACTTGAATATTGGGTGTCGCCGATTCCTTTAATTTCTCCTTGAACGAAAGTCAATATCAATTCTTTGGGCTCAGTCTCAGTTACTGGAGTAGGCCAGGCTTCTTCAGGAAGGAACTCGGATGAAGTCAAAGTCTCTTTTCCACCTACAGAAGTACCCCAAATTCCTTTGTTGACCGAATAGGCTGCTTTTTCAAAGTTCATGGACACTCCATGTTTTTTGAGGTACTCAATTTCTTCCTGCCGGCTCAATTTTAGATCTCGTATGGGCGTGATGATTTCAACCTCCGGAATTAGAATTTGAAAAATCATATCAAATCGCACTTGATCGTTGCCAGCACCGGTAGAGCCATGTGCTACAGCTTGTGCACCGATGGATTTGGCATATTCTGCAATGGATTTGGCTTGTACAATACGTTCGGCAGATACCGAAAGGGGATAGGTGTCATTTTTGAGCACATTTCCATAGACCAGGTAGCGGATCACCGACTGGTAGTAATCCTGAATAACATCTAAAACACGAAATGAAGCCACTCCTAAAGCATGCGCACGACGTTCAATGTCTTGGAGTTCATTTGTCGAAAATCCACCCGTATTCACTAAAACAGCATGAACTTCATGTCCCAAATCTTTGGAGAGGTGAAGTGCACAAAAGGTGGTGTCTAATCCACCGCTGTAAGCTAAAACTACTTTTTTCATGAGGTCAACTGTTGTGGAAAGGAGCGGAAACATGTTTCGAAAATCAAGAATTCGAAAGTTTTCAGCAATCCTTTCCCATTAATTCATTATTTCTTTGACTTTGGATCATACAGCATGGCTGTGCACAAGCAATTCTGACGATTCTTGGACATCAAAATTTCGTAGTTGATGCAGCTTTGACATCCCTTCCAAAATTCCTCGTCATCAGTTAATTCGGAGTAGGAAACAGGAATATAGCCCAACTCCGAATTGATTTTCATTACTGCTGCGCCTGTAGTCAATCCAAATATGTTTGATTCAGGGTATTTCGCTTGACTAAGTTTGAATACTTCCTGCTTAATCTTTCGTGCCAAACCGTACTGCCGGTATTCGGGAGCTACAATCAAGCCAGAATTCGCAACAAATTTTCCATGTCCCCAAGCTTCAATGTAACAGAAACCTGCCCATTTCCCTTCATTGGTCAAAGCAATTACAGCTTTACCTTCCTCCATTTTAGCTTCCAAATAGGAGGGACTTCGTTTGGCAATTCCTGTTCCTCTTGCCTTCGCAGAGTTTTCCATCTCGACAGCAATTTCGTTTGCATAAACTTTATGGCTGTTGTCAGCTACTCTGATTGAGAATGATAGTTCTTCCATCGATTAGTTTACTAGATGCCGCCCCACAAGTAGGGTAGAACGTGTAAATTGATAATTATAGTTTTAGGGAGTTATTGGAGTTTTCCGCTGAGGAAAGCAAAAGTATATCTAGGGTTATACCCTGTAGGACTGCCTCAATCGTGCAGCTAAAAAAGTATTGGATAGCAAAGCACATCCAGCCAAAGTTTTTGGTAGGTGTAGAGTAGATGCGATAATTGCTTGGTTATCCATAATTTTAGGGTGCAAATGTTATACCTCTTGCAATGAATTGCAAGTATTTATTTCAATTTTTTATAGAAATCCCAATTTTTTTTTCAAATCATAAAAAAAGGTCTAAAAAATCAATTCTAGACCTTTTAATATGAAGTACAGCAACTTATTTGGCCATATCCTTTAAAGCGGCTACCAATGCATCACAGTCTGCAGTGCTGGTATAAATATTTGGGCTTACACGTACTCCTTGAACTCCCGCTCCATCGATCGGTGCAGTAAATATTTTGTATTTATCCATCAATATTTTCCCCATCTCAGCAGGACTATACTTTTCTACCCATACATTCCCAATTCCGCAGCACCTGGCAGGGTCTTCAGGCGTATTCACTCGAATTCCAGGAACATTTCTTACCTGGTCTGACCAGTATTTTTGGATATAACGAAGTCGCTCTTCCTTCCGCTTGGAGCCAATTTTCTCTTGGAAAGCAATGGAGTCCAATACCGTCAAATCAGTAGCAGCGGGGTGAGTTCCGATATGATTGAGGTAGGAAATGCTGGTCAAGTTTAAGTTACCTGGCGCCAGAAGAGGTTGAATTTTAGTGATCTTATCTTTTTTCACAAAAAGCAAGCCTGAACCTAAGGGAACACTCAACCATTTGTGAAGGCTAGATCCGTAGTAATCACAATCCAAGTCTTTCATGCTAAAGGTAAAATGCCCTACGGCATGCGCTCCATCCAACATGACTTCTACACCCTGTGCATGTGCCATGTCAGCTATTTTCCGCACGGGAAGAATGTGTCCCGTGATGTTGACAATATGTGGCACCATGATGAGCTTGGTCTTGGTAGTAATCGCCTTTCGGTACACATCTACCACTTCTTCATCTGATTTAGGGTGCAAGGGAATATCCACTTTTACCGTTTTGATGCCCCATCTCTTGGATGCCAGTTCAAACATGGTTTGCATGGTTCCATAATCCTGGTTAGCGAAGATCGCCTCGTCACCAACTTCCCAAGGGTAGCCAGAAATAATCAAGTCCAAGGATTCGGTCGTATTTCGAGTCAATACCACCTCTTCTGGAGAAGCGCCTACCAAAGCAGCTAGCGCCGCAGCAGATTTAGCTTTATTTTCAAATTGAACCCCACGCATGTAATGTGAGGCTTGGTAGTTGATCTCTCGGATATGGGTAATGTATTTTTCTAATAGCTCTTGCGGTAGAAAACAATAGTAGCCATTCTCAAAGTTGAGGTAGTCAGGCTTGAGGCGGTAGCCTGCTCGGAGTTGATCCCAAATGTCCTCACGTTCCCAATCCAAGGCATCAAAATCAAAAGCTTTCAGTTCGGAAGGAAGTAATGATCCCCCGAGGCCTAGGGCAGCAAAATACTTTAAAAAGGAGCGCTTTTTCATGGAATTGATATTAAAGGAGGTAGGAAAGTAACCAAACTAATAGTAAAAAAATAGCCATCCATGTAATCCAGGGTGCTCGTTTTGGAAATTCAAACTGGCAAATTGGACAAATGGAAAGAGATTGGTCAACTTCCATCGCGCAGGAGGGACATTCTTTAGTTTTCAAAATTTGGGAACTCTTTGGTGTGGTGGCTGTTTAAGACATTAAGTAACAAAAAATCAGATGAAAATAGAAATTTGGTCCGACATCGCTTGTCCGTTTTGCTACATCGGTAAACGGAAACTAGAAAAAGCTATTCAGCGATTATCCGACTCCGAGGGGATAGTTTTGGAGTGGAAAAGCTTTCAGTTGAATCCAAGCCTTCAAACTGATCCAAATCAAAATACATTGACCTATCTATCGGAGACAAAAGGTTGGACCATGGAACAAACCTTAAAAATGACTGCACAGGTAGCCGCAATGGGGAAGGAGGAAGGGTTGAACTTTAATTTTGAAAAGACTGCTGTAGCTAATACAAAACGATCCCATAGGTTATTGCATCTGGCAAAAGGATTTAATTGCCAAAATGAATTGAAAGAGCAGCTGTTTAAAGCCTATTTTGAAGAGGGCCAAAACGTAGATGATGTTGAAACGCTACTACAGTGTGCCGAGCACGTAGGAATCCCTCGAGCCGAAGCCATAAATGTATTGGATACGCAAGCCTTTGAGGAAGAAATTGATCAAGACGTGTATGAATCCAGATTGATTGGCGTGCAAGGTGTTCCGTTCTTTGTTTTTGACCGTAAATACGGCATTTCTGGAGCGCAGCCAGATGAGGTATTTGACCAAACCTTGCAGCAAGCCCTACAAGAATCCAATTAAAGTACGAACACTTTACTTTATAAATTTCAAAAAAAAGACGGGAACAGATCCCGTCTTTTTGTCTTTTATAATTAGCTGATTTGCAACTAGTAACAAAAGGAAAAAAAATTTGAAGTTCACTTAAATCGAAAGCGGACGGTCGTCTGTCTACCGCTGAATATTATTACCAGACCCCTCTACTTTTCATTTTCAGTGTGTAGACGGCATCGGATGCAGTAATAAACAATACGTTGCGTTCAAGGGTGCCAAAGGTAACATTAGCTGTCCAGCCTTCAGGAACTGGGATATGGGCAATTTGCTCTCCATTTCGATCGAAAACAGTTACTCCCTTGCCCGTTAAGTACACGTTGCCTTTGTTATCGATAGTCATCCCATCTGATCCCATTTCGCAAAACAAGGTTTTATTGGTCAAGTATCCATCATCCTGAATATCATACTTCCAGGTTTTGGAGGCCCCAATATCAGCTACAAACAGGTGCTTTCCATCTGGTGTACCGATTATCCCATTTGGTTGCTTTAAATCTTGAGTTACCCGGAAAAGTTCGGTTCTATCCTCAGATAGGAAATACACATGCTGACCATCTTGCAGCATTTCCTTGGTTCGAACTCCCTCCCAATAGGGACGTGGATACAAGGGATCGGTAAAGTACAGACCTCCACTTGGTCGAACCCATACATCGTTGGGGCCATTTAATTTTTTGCCTTTGAAGGACGGTACTAAAACGGTTTCTTTTCCAGTTTGTAAGTCCATCTCTACCAACTCGTTTCGTAAGTCTGCTGCTGCAATCAGTTTGCTATTCAATTGAAAGTACAAGCCATTGGAACGTCCGGTACCTTCTTTAACGAGGGATACCTGGTTGCTATTTGCATTCCATACGTAGATTTTATCGTTGGGCTGATCGGTGAAATAGATGTCTCCAAAACGATTGACAGCTGGGCCTTCGGTAAAGGCAAACCCATCCTTTACCAATTCAAGTTGTGCACCTTTAGCTATTATCCCACGCTTATCATCCACTTGTGCAATAAGTGATTGACTTAGAAATAAAAGACCTAGTACGAGGCTATGGAAGTAAATTTTTGGGTTCATTCGTAAATTCATTTTCTGTTAAGTACTAAAATAAGTTTATTCAGATCAGGGCTGTAAGCCAATCTTGTAATTCCTTGGTGGCTCGAAGATTCTATTTTTCCCAGAGAATGCCAATCAATTTCTTGAATATGTTTGGTGAAGACTTCATTTCCCTTTGCCATCAAGAGGTGATTTTTGTCCAGCCAAATGAAATCCTGAGACCCTGGGATGGCATACCCATACTCCTTTTTTACCCCTGTTTTTAGGTTTATTGTGGCGATACCAAATGCTTTGCCTTGACTAGTCTCTTGACTTTTTTTTCGATCCAAATAGGAGATTTCAGGGGTTGCAGGTCGTTTTTTGACGGTTCTTCCAATATCCGTATCCAAGGTATCTACACTTCCTTTTCCACGTACATACACCAAGGAATTGGGTTCGCCAAGTACAAAAAGGGCGGCCTTCCCATCGTAAAAATCGTAATAGCCCACTGGAAAAATGTCGTCATACAAGAGTTCTGGAGCTTCTCCACCAATAGGGTACAACCACAGCCGTTGGGTGCCATCTGGCTCAACGACGATGGCTGAAAAATAGGAACCACATTCTGTTAGGCTCGGCGAAAACTCACTTCGATCCGGGGTTTGGGTCAGGTTGGTGAATTTTTGTGTTCGAAAGCTATAGAGGATTAGGTCGTTATTTCCTTTGGCATCGGCAGCAGAAAAAATCAATTCGGAATCGTTGATGAAACTGGGTTGATTGTCGTAATCAGGTCGGTTGGTCAGTGGCTTGGCGGTAGCAGGTATGAGTTTGATTTTTCCACCCTTGCCTACCACATCCATCACCCAGAGGTCAGTGGATGCCTGTGCAAGTCCTTTCGTGGTCTGTATCAGTAGGCATACTAAAAGTGTGAAATAGATTTTACAGTGGATTCGCATCTCTTGGCAACTAAAGTGTGAATTTTTGGTTAGGTAAAGGTGAATCAACTTGCGCAATACAACAATCCTAATTTCGATCAATTACGGCTCCAACAGGATACTTTGGCAGATCGAGCTGTTGAAGTGTTGGTCTCTCAATCCAATTTGGCTTCAGAGATTAATTCTTGGCTAGTCATTCCAGCAAAGTTTCCGGACTATTTTCCAGAGGAACTGCGGCTTTATTTTGAATTTTACCTTCACAAAGAAAAAGAATTTTCTGGAGGGGAGCATCGGCTAGCACAGGAGTTTTTCGAACAACGAGGGGATATGTATCTCGCAATGCTTGGATTCTATTCCTTGCCTTATTGCTATGCTTTCGCTGATGGTGCCCAAGTGCTCGTTCGATCCCAACGAATCCTTGATAAAATCGGTGAAAGGCTAGGGGAGACCACACGTTTCGTTTTGGATGTTTTTAAACCAGGGGCATTTACTCATCAAGATGAAGCCTTTTTGACTTGTGCCAAGGTTCGCCTGATTCATGCCTACAGCCGCTATTTTATTCGAACCTATGCCAGGGATTGGTCACCTGCATATGGAGAGCCAATCAATCAGGAAGACTTATTGGGTACCAATTTGGCATTTAGTCACCTGGTGCTTCGCGGAATGACCAAGTTGGGCATGTCTCCTAGTGCAAAGGAACACCATGCGGTGCTTCGTTATTGGAAGTGGATTGGGGAGCTGATGGGGATCGAGCCTTCTTTGTGGCCATCCACAGCCAAAGAAGCATTTGAGCTGGATCGATTGATTCGAAAAAGACATCTCAAACCTTCGGGAGCTGGAAGGAAACTAACGAAAGCCTTACTGGAATTCTATCAAAAAAACATTCCTGATTCCTTTTTGACTAGCCAATTGGAATCCTTGCTTTCCTTTTTTCTTGGAAAAGAAGCCTCCAAAGCAGTTGGGATTTCTGGGGATATTCAAGTTCCGGGTGATTTTTTAGGACTATTTTTAAAATCATCTGGTTTAAAAACTTTTGGAGTAGTGAAAAACCACGAATCGCTGCGTAAGAACCTCGAACGCCAACAGATTCAGCAATTTGGACGGGTACTTCAACTCCAATTACCCGTATTAAATCGTTCATAAACGGACAGTTAGCTGTTCAATTATCCTACATGAACAGCGAATCTATTTTGCATAAACCGCTTCCAGCGCTTTTTTAGCGGTTTGGCATCATTTTAGTAAATTGAATATCCATGAAAGAATTGAGGCATCGACTGCAAACTATCCCGGTAGAATTAATTACCTGGATTGGGTGTATTCTTGCAATCCTCACCATCAATCCGTATTCAGAAGCCTTCAGCCTTTGTCCTTTGGATAATTTAGGCTTGACCTGGTGCCCTGGATGTGGATTGGGGAGAGCCATGAACCTGCTTGTTAGAGGCGAATTTCTAGCTTCTTGGGAAATGCATCCCTTGGCAGCTTTGGCTTATGGGGTCATCTTTCATCGTATTTGGGTATTAATTAAACAACTAAAAAACACGGCACACTATGGCTAATGTATTGAGACATCTTCCAGAATTGGAGGGCATGGAATTGGGTTACATCCAAGGTTTAATGAAAAGCATGGATGAAGAAGAAGCGGCTTTATTTGCTCAAGTGTACCGAGCAAGACGCAAAGACCCGCAGATGATTTTGATTTTGACCTTGCTTGGTTTCTTTGGCTTTGCAGGCCTACATCGCTTTATTCTAGGACAAATTGGTCTTGGAATCTTGTACCTTCTCACGATTGGTTTGTGCTTTATTGGTACGATCGTGGATTTGGTGAACTACAAGAGTCTAGCCTACGAATTCAACATCAAAATGGCACATGAAACAATCAACATGTTGTCCTACTCTTTCCCAGAAAAAGGAACTAAAGAAAGCTAAACCAACGCCACAATTTCCTTTTTGCCTTTGGTCTCCTCGGAAGCCAAAGGCTTTTTTTGTGCTTACCAGGTATCGTCAGCGTCTTCGGGAATACTCGACGAAGGGATTGAGAGCAGTTCTTTCCCTGTTGGAGATAGGAGCAAATGAAATTGCTGTAACCGCAATTCCAATTCTTGCAATTCCTCGTAGGAGCCTTTGGTAAAGGGATAGGGGAGCTCAATCAGCTCAGGTGATTTGGAACTGAAAGGAGGTTCCACCTCCCCATCAAATAACAAGGGCCACATCGTTTTGGCACATCCTAGCCCCCAAAAGTAGAGCGGGTATTGCTTGGCATACACCTGTAGGCGCTGATTGATTTCTTTAAAAAACACCTGGGTTTCTTCTAATCTGATACGTGAACCAGCTCTAGATTTTCCTTTAGTTTTCAGATACTTAAACTGAGATTTACCTTGCTTTTGACGTACCAAGTAACCTCGGAATACTTTGTGATCCAGAAGCTTTCCTTGATGAAAATAGCCCACTGCAGCTTGTCCTGCTCTTACCAGGGTCAAGCAGAAGTGGACATCGTCCAATTCTTGAAACCTTTGTTCAGGATGCCAGGATAGGGTCCACGGTAGAAAAAGTTTGATCAACCAGCCCCCCTCATATTCAACTAGGAGCTGGTTTTTTTCTGCTAAAAAGCGAATTTCCCATCCCTTTTCTACAGCTTGATCCATAAGGATAAGAGCTTGAGCGTAGGATACAACTTGAGTTTGGGGTATTTTCATCGTAAAGCCAGTTCCATAACTATCTTTGCACAAAGAAAGAAAACAATATGCAGGAAGACATACAAAAAGTGCTGAATCGGATGTGTGATCCCAAAGAAGAGGAGGCATACCACTTTGCGGATAAACTTGGAGGCATGGCCGATGAAGAAACAAAGGACCACCTGATTACCTTGGTTAAGGGAGATCAATGGGAAATTGCCTATTTGGCTTGTCGGGCATTGGCCAAAACTTCCTGGAATGAAGAGTCACTAGACGCTATTTTCGAAGCTATTTTTGATAAGAAAAACAAAGCCATCCAAGGCGCTTTCGTTCAGATTTTAGAAGAATTCAACCTAGCTGAACGATTTGTAGATGTTTTCCGAGTGTACCTTTTTGGCAACTTTAAAGCCTCTACACTAGGAAAAGCCTATCTTGACAGCGTGGAGTTTGATATTACTCCTAGGACGATACGGAAGGCTGAAAAACATTGGAATCACTACCTGCACAATCCAGAGGACGAAGAAAGTCTCGCTTTGAAAAAGCTTGAAGTAGAGCCGATGCTACAAGAGCTAAAAGACCTTTTTGAGGAGTAAACCGTGCTTATTCTCTTTTTTTGACCCCTCGTACTGCCACTGCTTTGATGGGATCATCTGGCCAGGAATGTTTGGGATAGCGCTGTTTGAGTTCTTTCTTGACTTCAAAATATCCCGAGGTCCAAAAACTCTTTAAATCCTGGGTGAGCTGTACTGGCTTGTAACCAGGGGAGAGAAGTTCAATCAGTATTGGATTTCCTCCTTCATTTACTTTAGGAGTCTCAAGCATCCCAAAGAGTTCCTGCAAGCGCACCGCTAGGCGAGGTGCACTTCCATCTTCCTGGTAAGCAATCTGTATTTCACTACCAGAAGGAACTTGCAGACTCGATGGAGCCTTCTTTTCCAAATCTTGTTGTTGTTCAAATGAAAGCGAATGATATAAAAATTGACTTAGATTCAATTTCTTCAATTCCTCATTCTTTGTAATTCCCAAAAGGTAGGGCTCTAACCAGTTTGCGGCATTTTCACAAAGGGAATCCACATCCCAATCAGGCCAATTCTGTTCCGGATGCCAGATTGCCAAGGAACGTACCCGTGCAATCAGACCCAAAACATGGTCACTCCAATCCAATAAAAATCGTCCCTCTTCTTTTAGTGTTTCTAGCAGAAGTTGAACTGCCAGTTCAGGTTTTACTTTTGGTAGGGGTCTATTTCCCAAGACAATCGCACCAATTCGAATTTCTGCATGAGCTTGAAGCCCCCCTTTCTTTCGGTCCCATTCCAACACCTCTTTAGTTTTGAGCATGGGAGCCAAATCCTTGGGATTTAAGGGTGCTGCCATCCATATTTTACCCATCCCATCACGCGCATCCAAGTGGGCTACGGCCAACCAGGATTCATGCGCCAAATCATCCTTATGACCGAGCTGTGCGATTTTGCCGTTTGCGAGTTGAAACTGGGCATTGTTTCCTGGCCTAGCAGCAGCTATTCGTTCGGGATAGGCATAAGCGAGTAATAGTCCTGTAGCCCAAGGATCGACCGGAGAATTTTCAGGAACCACAGAAAATAGCTTCCGGTATTGGCCTGCTACCTGATCAATCTTTTTGTAGGCAAAAGCCCCATTTACCTGTCCTCGAAAGCGTCTCAAACCTTCTATTCGCAAGTTGAGGTCTACGCCAGCTTGGGATGCAAGAGGATCCTTTTCCTCAAGAATGGCGGCAATATCGGTTGCTAAAGGAAGGAGATTTGCCTTTTTTGCATACAAGAGCATGTGTGCGATACGGGGATGGGCAGGTACCTGGTGCAACTCTTTTCCATGAGTGGTCAGGTTGCCTTGGTCTAGTCCTTCGATGGCTTCTAGCACTTTTTCCGCCGAAACCAAAGCATGAACTGGGGGAGGATTGAGCCAAGTCATGCTGCGGATATCTTTTTTACCCCAAACCAGCATGTCCAGCACCAAGGGAGTGAGGTCAGCATCTAGGAGTTCGGGTATCCGGAAATCAGCCAACTGGGCTTGGGTGCCCTTGCTCCACAATCGGTAGGAATGACCTGCAGCTAGCCTTCCTGCTCTACCGCTTCGTTGATCCGCAGAATCCTTGCTGATGCGATGAAGTTCCAGTTTGGATAACCCTGAGCGTGCATCAAAGCGGTTGGACTTCACAAAGCCCGTATCTACCACCACTGTCACACCTTCAATCGTGAGGGAGGTTTCTGCGATGTCTGTTGCAAGTACAATTTTCCGCTTTCCACTGGGATGGGGGAGAATGGCTCGCTGCTGTTCGGAGAAGGAAAGTTGCCCAAACAAAGGCACCACCAAATCGGAAGGCAATGCCCTCCGCAAAACCTCTTCAGCTTTCCGGATATCACCTTGGCCGGGTAGAAACACCAAGAAATCTCCTGGATGCTGCTTGGTTAAAGGGATGATTTGTCGTGCTGCATCCTCTCCAATGGCATATTCATCTACCTCCTGTAGGTAGTTGACTTCTACGGGATACTGTCTTCCTTTACTTTGAATCACGGGTGCCTGAAGCAGTTTGGAGAGTTGCTCAGAGTCAATCGTGGCAGACATCAATACGATTCGAAGTTCCTCCCGCAGCACCTGCTGCACCTCTCTGCAAAGTGCTAATCCAACATCTGAGAATAGATTCCGTTCATGGAACTCATCAAAAATGACCATGCCCACATCTTCGAGCGCATTGTCTTGATGAAGCATTCGGGTAAGGATGCCTTCCGTAACAACTTCCAAACGGGTAGCTGCAGTGACGCAGGTATCAAAGCGAATGCGATACCCCACCGTCTGACCCAGTTCTTCTCCAAGCATGTTTGCCATTCGCTGTGCAATACTTTTGGTAGCCAAGCGACGCGGTTCCAAAAGAAGGATTTTTTTACCCGCTAGCCAGGGTTCATTTAGTAAAGTCAAGGGCAATAGCGTACTTTTTCCTGCGCCAGGAGGGGCTTGAATAATTAAGGTCGGAGTAGCAGAGAGGCTTTTTTTGACTGCAGGGATAATTTCCGCTACAGGTAAATCGAAGGAACTGGGATCAAAATCAGGCATGCAGCACAAAAATACAATCCAGAACCTGGATTCTAGAATTTAATTGATGCAAAAAAAAGCCCACAGGAAAACATCCCATGGGCTCTGTTTAGAAAATGAAGCGAATTAAGCGCCGATTTTGGCGGCAGCTTTTCCATATTCCCATCGAATCTCGAAGGAATCTCCTTTTACTTCGTAAACAAGTCTTTCCTCCATCGTTGAGCTTTGCTGAGAAGCGACATTCACACGAAGTACATCTTGTTTTTCATCGTAGGTGTAAGAGCCCCACTGCTTGGCTACTTTGTTGAAGACAAAGGTGGAAGTAGATTCTCCAGGAATAACGAAGAAGCTGTAAGTACCAGCTGCCAACTTTTGACCTTCTACAGTGATGTCTTTGGAGGTGGTAAAGGTGGTCGCATCATTTGCTCCAGCTCTCCAGATTTTTCCAAATGGAACCAAATCACCCCAGATGGTACGTCCCTTTACGGCAGGAGAGGAGTAGTTGATGGTGATTTTAGCACCTGCGACCTCGCCTTCCGCAGTTTTTGCAGGGCTAGGCTTGTCTTGTGCTGTTGCTGCCAAAGCAAAGAAAATGCTGAGGGAAAAGGCAAGAATTAGTTTTTGAAGTTTCATGTTTTGGTTTTTTAAAGTGGTTCAATGTATAGCCAAACTTTGAGCAGGCTTAGGATTTAACCTTCTCACTGAAGAATGGTTTAGCTTTTCTGAATTTTAAACTGCTCGGATAGTCTTAAACATTCACCCAAGCCTGCTTTTTGTTGCTTTCAACAATTCGCTCGCCAATCAATAACTCACGCCAGCCATCTGCAAAGGTTGGGAAGGTGGGTTGTTCAGGTTGCTTTCCTGCAGCTACTGCTGCGTAAACTTCCTTGAAGAGTTGCTTGGAAGTATCCGGGAAGCCTTCGTTGTGTCCACCAGGAAAGCTCACCAAGGAACTTACTTCTCGATGCACCAAGGATGGATCTTTCATCAGCTGTTCGTTGGCCTTTTCACGCTTGCCTATCCACAATTCGTTTGGACGCTCAGAATTGAATTCAAATGCAGAAACTGAACCAGCAATCTCAATATTGAGACGGTTTTTACGGCCAGCATTTACCTGCGATACGGTGATGGAGCCCTTGGAACCGTTGTCAAAACGAAGCAGTACCGTAGCATGATCTTCGGTATTGATAGGAACTTCTTGGTAATCTTCAGGAGTTAGCATTTTCCCAGAATAGGTTTCGATCGCTTTGAGCGGCTTCAATCTGGTTTTATGGACAGTGGAAAAATCAGCCATCACCGCAGTAATTTTAAGACCAGTGACGTACTCTGTGATATCCAATAAGTGTGAACCAATGTCAGCAATGGCACGGGAATCTCCAGATTTATCTGGTTCCAATCTCCAGTTGTAATCGGTTTGTAGGAACAGCCAATCTTGCAGGTAGGAACCCATGATGGAGTACACTTCTCCCAATTCCCCTTTTTC
>Ga0209400_1000905_pt1 | contig 25327 bp, 46 predicted proteins | sample M_130807_EF_Meta_FD_187313 | JGI IMG/M metagenome (GOLD analysis project Ga0209400, IMG submission 187313) | Freshwater microbial communities from Lake Montjoie, Canada to study carbon cycling - M_130807_EF_MetaG (SPAdes) (version 2) | ecosystem: Environmental > Aquatic > Freshwater > Lake... | reverse complement strand
AAATCTTTAGGCAAAAAAAAGAGAAAAGGCAATCCTGTCTTTTCATGCCCAGCTCATGATGAAAAGCGACCTTTGATATGGAAGAGAGGATCTTGTTTTGGAGGAGCAGGAGGGCAATATGGTACACAAAATTCAGAAAAATTAATTGCAGTAGATACAAATGATTATTTTTTAGTCGACTTTACAAAAGCTTTCACCAATCATTCTGGAGCATCTTTAGATAGAACAATGAAAAATCCTCACGGCACAACCAGAAACCTGTTAAGAACAGATGGTAGTGTGACAACAGAACTGGATAATAAGGCAAGGTAATGGAGTATGTGTCTGTATCACAAGCTATTAAGGCTGCTGCAGATCTTAATACGCCTTCCACTGAGTATCTTAATAATTTCTTGCCTGCTTATAGAAAGTATCATAAGAGGCAGAATGTCAGAAGAGCAGTTTGCAAAATTGGTTCAGGTCTTGCAGTCTTTGTAGTTGCATGTCTCTGCTATTCATCTATAAATAATGGTAATAAGCTGGACATTGATACAGCTTCAGGAGGCGAAATGGCACAAAACAATACACATGGCAAACAAGTGGTATTTGAAGGTGATGTAAGAGAAGTTACAGACTTTATAAGAAAGCATGTCAAAGAAAAAACTCAAACCATAGGTTTAAAAGAACATTTTGATGCAGATGTATGGGGGGTGTATGTAGAAGGTGAAGAGAAGTTTAGGTTTTATTATCAGTGCCTAGGACATGGCAGATATGCAGTCTTTGTTATCAATGAATAAGATTCCTTTGGTTGTTGGTATTTGTCTTGCTGTTAGTATTTTTTATACTGTTTACAGCCCACATGCATCCATGGTAAAGCAACACATGGACACATATGGCATGGATTTTGAATACGTGACTCCTGAAGGTTCTTGCTTTACACAAAATATAGAACCCATTGGTCATGACAGCCACAAATACATTTTAAGCTTGGGCAAACCAGTCAAACCTGCAATTGCTGAAGAGCCATTGTACGTGATGGTAGGATACACCATGAAACAAGTGCGGCTAAAAAATAAATCTAATGTTTTTCAGTCTCAACTGTCTAATACTTTGTATGATAAAACCATTAATTACTCTGATGGTGTTGACCCTGGTGGGTCATAGTACCTTTGCTTCTGTGGTGTCATTTGTGAAGAATGATGTGCACAGCATTCAAGACACAAACAAAGTTGCAGCCATTCTAAACGACAAATTAGAATCTGACACTCAAATAGGCACAGGAGACAAGAGCATGTGTGAATTGTCATTTGATGACAAGTCAGTGACACGCATAGGCGAACATTCTGTATTCTCATTCCAGGAACAAGAGCGTTTGATCAAATGTGGTGATGGTAAGTTTCTGGTGTCCAAAGATCCAGACACAGCTCCCATCACTGTGACTGCAGGAGGTGTCACTGCTGCTATTGCTGGTAGCACTGTGTTGTTTAATGTGCAAGGAGGCATAGCTCATGTGGCTGTGGTGGAGACAACTGCAGGAGTAACTGTGACTGATGAGAATGGCAAAGCTGTTACTCTACAGTCTGGTGAAGGCATTGCTGCTGCACCAGGAGGCTTGACATCTGCTGTACCCCGTCCTGTGGATGTGAAAGCAATGACTGAAACATCACCTTTGTTCACTGAAGCAGGATTGGCTCCTCTGGCCAATGCAGCTGCAATCAAAGGTGTAGCTGGTGCACAAGACATTGCCAAACAAGCAGGTGCATCTTTTGCTAGTGAAATAAATGATGTGATGTCTGGCAAGATGGATGGTGCCACTGCATTGGCCAAAACTGGTGGCATGGATGTGCCTGATATTGATACTGCTGCAGGAGCTGAGACAGCTGCAAGCAACAACAATTCAACACCACCAAACACACCACAACCAAATCCACAACTGGTGCCTCCAGTCAATTCCAAACCCAACCCATTTGAAGCTACACCCATTTGAGCTTGACTCAACTTAATTACACACAGTGGCATAAGTATTATTACCAGACAGGCTTTTATCGCACAAATTGAATTAACAACAGCCAGCCCAGCAACCATTGCAGGCATAAGAAATGCATTGAGTGCTGCTCCTATTGGAGTGCCAGTGACCAGTCAATATTTTGTTGATGCCAACAGAACTGATGATTACACACAAGATGGCAACATACTAACACCATACAAAACATTGAGTGCAGCATATGCAGCTGCAAAAATTGGAGCTGCCATGCTCAATCCCAAGTACATCAACTTGCTCAGTAGCATCACAGAAAATCTCACCATGGACACAGGTTATGTAGGGTTGCAAGGGTTCACCAATTCTGGTGTAAGAGCTCCATTGTATTTGAATGGTACCATCACCATTGCTCCTACTGCAGGCTTAATCACTGACAATTTTTTTGGCATCACAAATTTGGCCATTCTCAAGCCTGAAGTGACCAGTGGCAATTGCATTGATGTGCTGGGTGGTGCTGTTCCCTTGAGAGTATTTTTAGAATCAGTCTGGTTGCAAAATGGAAGCCCCAGTTCTTTTGGAGTAAACATTAATAACACAGGAGCATCAAGTGTCGTCAATGGGCAGCTGAATCAATTCAGTCCTTTTGCTACAGGCGGAGGAATTCAGGTAATTAATGGCATTTGCAACATGGTGGATTGTGATTCAACAGGAGGTTCTGCTTCCTGTGACAGCATGTTTGCTGCAGCTAGTGGAGGCAAATTAAACTTCGCTCGGTGTCAGCTGGAGGGCAATGCAACACACATGATCAAATGTTCAGGGGGTGAATATGGTACTTCTGGTTATAATATCACGCTCGGCCAAACTTTGTTAACCAACAATCGCTCCACTGGACATGGAATAACTTTGTCTGCAGGTTCTCTTGCATCCATTGGCACCTGTGGACTCAACATTCTCACTGGATCTGGTGCCAAAGCCATCAACGGAGTGGCTTCAGCAAATCTGGCTACTCTTCCATATTCACTGGTTCTGTTTAATAGTGTGACTTTCGTGAATGCCGCCGGCATTATTGCCCGGAATACTACTGTTACCACCAACAAAGTGGCATACTCAGTAATGAGTTAATGAGCAAAAGTTAAGTTGCCACCTTCAAACAAAAGGTCATTTACAGGTCCCCCATAAGTTATTTCATTATCATAACTAAAATTAACTCCGCCACCATCATATCCTCCTGTGGCATTGTCTGCTGAATGTTCATGCAATATTCTTTCTTCTTCAAGCATGCTCTCATAAATGATCTTTTTTTGCAGTTGTCTGTTATTGCATGCAATCACAACAGGTTGCACAGGCCTCTTGTCATGTTGCTGCAATGCATGTACATACATGTTCATATGTTTATTTAAGCTTGACATGCCCTTAGCTTGCTATATAATATGTGTATGAATAAAAAGGATACATTGCCATCCATCAAAGTAGGTCCATTCAAAGTGGTCAAGTATTACCAAGCAGATGTGACTGCACCAGATGAATGGTTTGACATCATTGCCAACATTGGCAGCAAAGTGATCACTCGAGAGGCATTGTTTAATGTGGGAGCCAACCACATTCTCACCAATGCCGTGAACAACAAGTTTGAGCTTGAATCTGTAAAAAAGAAGAAACTAAGAAAAAAGACAAAAAACGATGATAAGTGATAAGAAGGTGGATGAATTTCTAAACAAAGCCTTGAGCGAGATGTTTCAATGCGTGGGTCTCAAGTACTCTAAAAAGTTCACCAAGCAAGATGATTGGTACATGCTGCATGCATGGGATGCTGATACCATAGCCAAATACAAGACATGGTTTATTGCACAAGCCAAGAAGCATTTCAAATGGTCCAAGGCCAAAGCAGAAAAAGAGTGGGGTTATTTTTTTCTCATGTGGGGATGGAAGCAACATGAATAACATCAACAATTTGGTGGATGTGTGGTTTGATGTAAACCAATTGAAACTAATTCAAAAAGCCTTGGCATATTATTACAAGCATGCAGATAATGCAGATCAGCTTGTGCCCATCATGCAACATGTGGAACATCTCATTGCTCATTATGAAACAAACATTGCAAAATAAATTATTTAAAGCTTTTCCCAAGTTGTTTGCGCAAAAAGATGCAGACATGAAAGAGACCTGCATGTGCTGGGGTATTGAATGTCCAGATGCATGGTATGATGTGATACATGCTGCATGTGAATTGTTACAAACCATGACAGACAACAACACACATTCTGACAAATACCCACAAGTGCAATTCACACAAGTGAAAGAAAAGTTTGGTGCATTGTGCATGTACAATGATACAAACACAGACTATGTGGATGGTGTCACTGACATGGCTGCAGCCATGGTGCAACAGCTGGATAAAAATAATAAAATTAACAGAATATATAAACCAGATCTATGAGAACCATGATGCACACAGATCTATTGGATGCAGTCACATGCTTGCCCACAGACTATACTCCTTGGGGAAAAGTGGAGAGATGGTCTGATGATGCGGCACAATATGCAGATTGCAGCTGCGGGTGCAAGCATGCATGTGCATTGCAAGGTGAATTAGGTCAAGATTGGGTGGTATGCACCAACATCAAGTCAGCTCGCTTTGGCAAGCTCACATTTGAACATCAAGCAGGAGCAAGTTGTTATGAACCAAATGAAGAAATGCAGTTGTTAAGTAAATTTAAACCACTGCAAAACAATGCAGCACCAGTGGATGTCATAGGCAAATTCTATGCAGATGCTCCAAAGAACATTGGCAATTAATTTGTTTCATCCATATGCACAGGCACAAACCAATCATCTACTACAAAGCATTTTTTGATTTTGTATCTATAGCATTTCTCAATAAATTCTGTGCACATTCTCTCATATTGACTTCTAGCAGTAGCTTTGCCCACTAGCATAGTTCCCCAAACAGGATCATATATCCATAATTTGTTCTTATACTCAAATATGGATACAGCATGTCCAAATATTTGTTTATTATTTTTATCATCCCCTAGATAGTACGTGAACCCGTATATTGACGAATATGCTTCTACATCGGTCTTTAAAACTAGGCTGGCACGAGAAGAATGTATCAAAGCTTCAATAAAGCAGGAATTAGGTAAATCTGTATAAAACTTAGAAGATGTACCGTATACACGTTTACCTTCTAATATACCAACAATAAAGGAGACGTAGGTTATAGCACTAAAAACACCTAGTATAATAAGGGGTTTAATTAATCTCTTACAGAAGCTATATAAGCTTTTCGTATTATTATTTAGGCAATATAGTTACGGAGATTTATATTTCTATTCGTCCAACCTTTAAGAAATTTCTTTAAACTCGTTTTATTATAGGCTAAATTTTCGTAAAAAGTTTGGCGTTGATCAATAACTTTAAAAGCGAGTTTATAGGCATCTGCGCTATGAATAGCTGCTAGTGTTTTTGGTCCAATAATACCATCTGGATTAGTACCCACAGCACGTTGTAAGAATTTGTTGGACTGTTTTGCACCGGTATTCACACAGCAATCAAAATACACTTCACCAACTGGTTTAGCATATTGTTCACAATTATATTTTACCCAGTATTCTGTGAAATAGATATCTTTTGCTTCTTCTATAGTTAATTCTTTAATATTAACATCCGGATGACTTCTCTTATCAATACCATATTTTGTCTCACCACCGGGATCATCTGGATCGTTATCATAACCTCCCTCAGCATCTAAAACAAACTTAATTATCCAGTTAAACCGGTCGTTCATATTACGTAATTAAGAACGTATCAGTTGATTTAAATACATGGTATGTCACCCCACCGGTGGTAAAGATTTCACCGCCAGTAGCTTTAGCATTACCAGAATAATATAAAATAGCTATTCCTGAACCGCCGTTACCCCCTACCCCGCTTCTACCCCTAACACTAGACCCACCCCCACCGGTATTAGCTACACCGCTACCACCGCTTGCAGCTCCTCCTCCGCCTGCTCCTCCTGCAGCATCGCCGTATATACCTGCACCTCCACCTCCTCCTGCATAATAGTATATTCCTCCTACATTTTGCCCTGTATTAGTAGCAGCTCCAATGATTGAAAAAGCACTAGTACCTACCCCGCCTGCAGCACCTACTCCGCTACCAGATTGAATACAATTTGCACCCGGACCACCAGCACCTCCACCTCCACCACCACAATAACCTACACTAACTACAACACCACCGCTTCCACCGGGATATCCCTGCCCTCCAAGTGAGTTACCTCCGCTTGAAGTACCTGATGCTTGAGGACCGGAATACCCGCCTATACCACCATATGCGGAAACCCCTGCGACATATGTAGCAGTACCGTTACTAGCTTGAACATTATATGTTTGAGCTCCTAAACCACCTTGACCGATAGTCACTAGTGCGCTATTTGTTATAGATACATTACCAGTAGATAAAACACCACCACCACCAGATCCACTACCCCCGCCTGCCCAATTAACATCGCCGCCCCCCACAGAACCTCCACCCCCTCCTCCAACTAATAAAAGGCTTACTACTAAAGGATCAGCATTATAATTTGTAACAACTCTCCAAGAAGTTCCATTATAAAACTCTAATTGATTTGTGGAAGAATTAAATCTAATTTGTCCCGGTGTATTTACTCTTTGTGCAGTAGTACCTTTTGGTAATTGTATTCCTGCACTACCCATATCACCAGTTGCAGTAATTAAAGAACTAAGCTTTGCCTGATAGGTAGTTGTACCATCAGACCAAGGAACAACAATACCTGTTGTAGGTGTTCCTGTTCCTAATTGAGATATTGTTACATCGGCCATATTATTTAAAACTTTCCGGGGTAAATTCTTTTCTCATAGCATCTTCTGCAGATTGAAGTGTAGGTTCTTCTGTATTATATCTTTCTCTATCTTCTGCAGGAAATGATGCAACAGGGCATTTCGTTGGACTACAGCTAGTTAGCAAGATTATAGGTAATACTAATAGACACTTCTTCACAATATTATTTATTATAATTCAATAAATATTAACATGGCCGATACAACAATCTCACAGTTAACTACAACAAATACATTATTATCCACCAGCTATGTGCCTGTTTCAGATGGAACAACTACTACAAAATTAGGAACAGATAGTCTATTTGGTTTTAGGAATCGTATCATCAATGGTGACATGCGCATATGGCAAAGAGGTACCGTGATAAATAATCCTACAACATCCAATTTTTACACTGCTGATAGATGGGGTGTTAATAGAAATGGGGATTATGCAGCAGATTTATCAGTAGGTAGAGTAGCAGCTACAGGGTTACCTGGTTTTCAATATTGTATGGCATTACAAAGAAATGTGGGGTCTTCAAGCACACAAGCTATAGGCTTATGGAACTCTAATGAATCTTCTAATACATATGATCTTGCTGGGGGGCCTATAACTCTTTCTTTCTGGCTTAAAGTTGGAGCTAATTACAGTGGAGGAGCAATTACAGTAGCTCTGTATACAGGTACCGGAATAGATCAGCGTATATATCAATACACAAATCAAGCAAATATTTTAAACACTGCAATTTCGCCTAACACAACTTGGGCTAGGTATAGTTTTACTGCTAATGTAGGAAGCGCGGCTACTGAACTAGGATCATATTTTACGTGGACACCAACAGGTGTTGCAGGGGGAGATGATTCTGTTTATATAACTGGTGTACAGCTTGAAAGTGGATCAACCGCTACTCCTTTTGAATTTAGACCATATGGGTTAGAATTATCTTTATGTCAAAGATATTTTCAAAAATCATATCAACAAGATGTTAAACCAGGTACAGCAGGTGCATACTTTAACGCTATTAGCCACGTCTATGGCTCAGGTAGCTATCAAAACATATGGTGGCGTTTGCCAGTAACTATGAGAACTGTTCCTGTCCCTAAAGCTTATAATCCTCATACAGGAACTGTCAATGAAATATGGAATTCGTCAAACGGAGTAAGTTATAGTATAGTTTTTAATAACCAGTACCCCTATACATCAGACAGCTTAGTGGTAGGAAGAACTAGTATAAATCAAACAGTACAAAACGAATTAAACGTTCATTTTACTGCAGAAGCGGAGCTTTAATTACTTGACTAACTCTTTTGCTTTGTCCCAAATGGAATCAGGCTCTTTGCCATCTTTGCGCCAGCTGTTCAAAATGGCATAATATACTAAGTGCTGCTGATTTATAATATAAAGTTTATTACCCTTTTTATCCGTAAATTCCTCAATACCTGCATTAACATCTAGATCTACCCCTTTATACGTTTTAAACCGTATCTTATACGTTTTTACTAGTGTATTATAACGAAGTAAACCAAAAGGTGTTATAATGCCACGCCCGTCATCAAGAAAACCAATAAATCCAGAGTTTTGAACATCATACCCCGAAGGCGTTGACGCATCATAAGAAGCAATTTCATCTGATACCTTATCTGGTGTAACTGTGGTACATGAGCAAAGTAGAAAACTACTCAGCGAGAGAATCGCGAATTTTTTTAACATCTTTCTCCTTTACTGCTTTTTCAATTTCACTCTCATAAGCAACTTCTTTTTGTTGCTGTTGACGGTCTTTCATTTCCTTTGTATTCTTAGCTCCAAACACATTATTAATAGCCTGGAATATCCCGCTTATGGCTCCTATTACAGCGGTAAATATACTACCCATTAGTCTACGTATTGTTCAGTAGCTGTCTTACACCCCTTAGCAATCGCGTTAAGAACATCGACGCCTAGCTTTGCATCACCATTAAGCTTTGTAAATTGAGCGGCGTAGATGTCTTTAACAACAACTACGTACTTAGCCCAATGTGTCTTATCTTGAGGAAGATAATCGGTAAGAGCTTTCTGCAATTGATCGGGTGTAGGCGTATTACCATTTGTTAATCCCTCAACAATAGTAGCAACATTATTAATCATCTTAGCTTTTTGAGCTCTATCTTCAGGAGAAAGGGCCTGCTCTAATACCACTGTACAAGCAAGCGTAACAGCTGGGGCAATATAGGGAAGAGCGTTTTCTACCGCTTGCTTAGGTGTTGTTCCGCCAACATTAGCATCACCTCCGGTGTTGTTTGTTGCACATCCCGCGACAAGAAAGGGGATTAAGATAAAAGGTAGGAATTTGTTCATGTAATTATTTAGCTTGCTCGTTTATTAGTTCAACCTTTTTAGGGTTCTTTTTATCGTGAGATACACGGCTTATTGATTGGTCGACAAAAGCGCGAACTGCGATAATACCTTGAAAAACACAATTTGCTAAAATAATAGTCTTAGCTATAGGCGAAATATCATCAAAAGTCTTATACTTACCAAGCTCGGCAATAAGCGGCGGTAGGGAAGCAATCAAAAAATAAAGTATAGCACGAAACCATACACAGTCTTTCATAAAAGTATTTATTCTGTCGTTCACGATAATGACAACAAATACTTCAATCTATTCAAAACAGCTTTCATTTCATCTCTAATATTCAAAAGATCAGAATCCTTTTCAGAATCAAGCTCTACGTTAAGGGAATCTAAGTAAACGATATAGCTATTGATATAATCTGTATAATTTTCTCCAAAATTATCTAATTCAATACTGTATGTTAATTTAGCCTTTATCTTACCGTTCTTACCCATATACACTTCTACAAAACTATCAATTAAATCACCTAGATCCTCATATGCTTTACCGAAAGCTTTGTGTTGTGAATATTTCTCTGACTGCCAGTGAAAGACACGGAGCTGTTCTTGAATTCTAATTAAAGGAGATACAATTTTCATTTAGGAATATTTACTCCAAATGCTTGACAGATCAATACAATTACTGTCTGTTCTTTATCAATAATATTATATGATTCATAATCACCATAAGGGTCGGAATCTGCGCCACCTAATGTTGAAGAAGATTTTTTAATTTTCTCTGTTATAAGAACTAATAGCTGATGGTGAACCATATCTGATAGTGCTGCTTTAACAAATTCAACAACATCATTATATTCAAATTTATTTTTTAAAACTTCAAAAGGATTAGCATACACTCCAAACACATAGTGTGGAAGATATTTGATTGCTATTGTAGCGCAATCTCTAATAACATGAAATGCTGCAGGATTAAGAATTGTAACACCAGTTTCCGGGTTAGTACTCGCTTTAGTTGCCGGACCAAGAAGCTTAGCTTCTTTTGCCTGGCTATTCTGTAGTATGATATCAATAAATTTCATATGCTAAATTATGTACCTCTTCTCTCATCTCATCCTTACTTATACATTTATATTCTATTCCATAAAAATCTAGAATACCTAAGCCGCCTTTGTCAAAATCATATCTCATAGAATAAACAACCCTTTTAATCCCGTATGCAGCTATAGCTTGAGCGCAATGTGAACATGGCTGTAAAGTGATAGCTAACGTTTTAGCTTCTCCAGGTTTAATTCTTGCTAAAAGATTAGTTTCTGCATGAATCATAAACGGTCTTCTTTTATCACGGTCAACCCAAAACTCATCACTAACTTCTTTCCCCGGAACTAATCCGTTATAAGCAACACCTAACACTTCATTATTATGACCAAGAGCACAAGCCCCTACTTTCATATATGGATCTTCACTCCTACGTGTAGCTGCCCATGCAAGAAGAAGAGCGTGATTATCCCACGAGATTCTTTGCATATTATAATTTCCCTGATTTACTAAGAACAGTTAACCCGTTTCTAAACGGAATTGACGGTGTATGTTTATGTTTTTGCGGGTGCAAGTGTAGTGGTCTCCATCCACAATCGACAAGCCAATTAACCAGCTTTCTCTCTTCCATATTAATTGTATTTAAATTTTCAAAATTGTCTTTAAAAAAATTTAATAGATTTAACTTTATAATATCAATTAAATTTGAAGGAAGTAAATTAGTGTCATGAACTACTAAAATAGTATCGTCTGTTATTTTTTTTGAAATAGTCATTTTTTCAAAAAACTGTTTTTGTACGCGAAAGTCATGTGCATCAAAAAAAATTAAATCTATATTCCACGGAATGTCGTCACTTTCAACATTTTCTATATTTTTATTAATGAATACCAACTTATCTATTTCTTTATTACATTTTTGTTTATCTATACCTATAATTGTTCCAGTTTCTCCTATAGCTTTAGAAAAATTTAATGTAGAGTACCCCTCACCTACACCCAACTCAACAACATTTTTTATTAAAAGTATTTTACATAAAGAGAAAAGAAAAAGAGCTTCGTCATCTTGAATTATACCTGATACTTTTTGATCGTCTTTTTGAATTAAATGACTTAAACTATAAATCATATTAATTGCAATTTTTCTGATAATAATCTAACATTGCTGCTACATCCGCCTTTAAGTATGGAGTAGGGTAATAGAGAAAATCTTTATCTTCTTTGTTGTAATAAATTACTCCTAATTGATTTACATTTCTACCTGTCATACCTTGATACATAAATGCATATAAAGATAGCTGTAAAGCATAGGTGGTATATTCACATGCAGTAAGATGCGTAAGAGGGTGTAATAGATATTCAGAATATTGATTAAACAGATTAAACTTTTTATTTGTTTTAAGATCAAATACACTAAAGCCACCTTTATCCTCAAGCCTTATAATATCAGCTGTACCCGCTAATTTATAGAGATGATTATATAGCTTCTCTTCTACCAATAATGTATCATCATCTGCAATGACTCTTAATTTCTTATATGCATTAATAAGATCTTCATACCCATCGGTTACAATCTTTGCACTATTATAATCTTCTAGAACACTGTGTATTTTAGATCCAAATGTTTTACTGTCTGAATTTATTTTTTTCCAACGCTCTTTAATCTCTTCCTGCGATACTCCTTCCTTAGCAGCTACTCTTTTGGAAATTTTCTCTACATCAAAAGGCTTTTTAAATTTTGAAATAAGCTGGGTAGTAGAGATATACTGCTCTTCAGTATAAGGATTTAAATACGTATGCGATACAGGGTCAAATTTTAACACACTAATATTGTAAGATACAATTTTTAAAAATCAAATTCTTGGAATATATGCACAAGTAAAGCCATTACCAACTGCAGACTTATGAATACATTTAAATCCAATTTCTTTTAAGCGTTCATTTAAAATAGAAAACCATTCAGCAGCTACATTTACAATAAAACTATTGTGTTTACTGTCGACTAAAACCGTATCAGTAAACTCTTCGCATACCGCGGTGCATGTTGTCACCGATTTCATACATACTAATATTTAATCTTTTTAGTCGTCAGTATCCAGATCAAAATCATCTTCTTCGTCAAAAATATCTGTCTCTAGTTCAGTCTCAGAAGAATAAATACCTTTTTTAAGACATTCGATTAGAACTTCTACTTCATCAGTTTTAAGATATAAAATACCTGAATCATTACCATTAATTAAAAGCTTAACATGCACACAATCGCCGCTAGAGTGTACTCTCTCGAGTTTAATTTTATTCATTAGCAGAAGATTTGATAACCATATTTATTTTCTCGTAGATTGAACCTATTGTAGTAAAGTCTGTGGGTCGTATTAATCCTTTTGCAGATACTAGCTCTATAAGATTATTTATAATCTTCATATCTGAAATTGTTAAGGATGTAGAAATTTCTTTATCTTCAGACATTTATAAAACCATCATTTAGCGTATAAACTACTTCATTTTCCGCATTTGTAATTTTTACAATATCTTGTGTTAATTCATTACAATAGGGCAATGCTTTGTAATGAGCATCGAATGGCGCATCTGCATCAATCTTAATACGCTTACTTTTTCTATTGTATATGTCTTTTACTAGCACTATAAATTTATCAATGTACATAAATATATTATATAGTTTTAATTTGAATATTCAAGTTATACCTTTAAAACTTTTATATATGCGTGTTTTTAAGATTAAGCCTACTGCTAAAACAATACCTTGGCTTAAAGAGAACTTCATAGATTTAATTGCTCTACAAAATTCTCTTAATATGCTATATGCAGAGATTAAGCCGCAAAAGAGATATACAGAAACAGAGTTAACTCTTCAAACAGATTTTAACAGCGATAGTAGCGGTTACCGTTTTGGCACAAATAAAATATATATTTGCAGCGACCCTGACAGTAGAGCTAAAAGTAGAAAGCAAAAAATTTTTGTAATATTTTTACACTTTTTACATGAATTTAGACACTGGATGCAATCTGAAGTATTAGGTGTTAAGGATTCGCAGTTACACTACACTGATAAAGATATGTATTTAAACAAAAAAAAATATTGGAATAACAAATATGAGGTTGATGCAAGAAAATTTGAAAGAAAATATGTAAAAAGATTTATGCGCTATTATATTAATTCTAAGCGCGTTTGTCTATAATTGATTTATATAAATAACACAACGAAGGATACGTAAACCAAGTTAAAAACGGGAAGTAACCGGGTAGATCGAATATTTTATAAAACACTGACCCTACAATTAAAGACGTCCAAAAAGAAAAGCAAATATAACAGCTTAACAATTTACCAAGCCAGATATTTTTCAACATTAATGCTGTTTCTACTTGATCATTAGAATATAGATTCTTATCTATAAAAAGCTGACCTAAAGTAACCTTTATCGGACTATAGAACCAAATGAGTAGAACAGTCCATGTTACAAAGAGGCCTTGGATGTAAGAGATATTACAGCTTCCTTCCATATTGCTTGTAAATATTTAGCTTTTATGTTGTTTTTTGCACATTGTGAGCAACCACTTTGTGAGGCTTTACTCACTTCTTCTAAGTATGCTTGTCTAACCTTTTCACATAGAGGTATTTCTTTTGGACATGGTCTTGTTATGTCAAAAAACGCGTCAACAATTTCATTCATAGAATTATTTATAGTCCGTTCTTTCTATGAAAATTATTTAACTTAATTAATGCTCCAAAAAAATTACTTTTTGTAATTTTATAGAATTCCCTAACATCTTTAGGCAGGCAGTGTCCTCCCCACCCACGTCTACCATCTCTACCAGGTACTTGTGAATGAGATAACCCTATTCTTTCATCTAATATTAATAGATCTCTCATTTCGTTAAATGTAGAAGGTAAGCGCGTTTTTTTATGAATATTATAAAGTTCATTAAAATATGTTATCTTAAAAGCTAAAAAGCTGTTACTTGCGTATTTTATAAAAGCTGCTGTACCTATGTCAGTAAAAAAGAAATTTTTAAGTTTTGAAAGCCTGCTAGAAAAAATATGTTTTATTTTCATACAAGATGGTTTTTCGCCACCTAATATACAAAACGCTTGTGATTGAAAGTCAGCTATATTAGAGTGATGGGAAAGGTATTCAGGACTATAAACTAACTTTATATTTTTATATTTTTTTGAAGCGTTTATATAAAAATCAGGCAATGCTGTAGACTTGCAACACACAACAGTATTTTTCTTAGTATATTTATTAATATCTCTCAAAACCGCATCTAAGGTTTTAAAATCTTCATTTAATGGTGTATTTACACAAACAAAAATTGCATTAAAATTTACTTTAGAGAAATCTTTTATTTGTGAGATATTAAATTTAGGATCTATTATTGTAAGCTCCTGTCTTTTAAAAATAGATGCTACCGCTTTTCCAACATAACCGTAACCAACAACTAATACTTTCATCTTATACTTCTTAGCTGCATGAATGACTCTGCATATTTAGCTAATACTTCAGATCCTCTACTTATAGCACGCGCTTTAACTACTTCAGAACATCTTGGATGCGGTGGTTGATTTATTTCTGTCGAATAAGCCTGTAATGCTAATATTTTTTTATTTAAATGTTGTTCTGAGAGGGTTTCATATACATTAGGAATAAATTCTTTTCTTTCTGATCCGAACGATTGATCATTAGAGGATATTACTTCACCTGAATAAACTTCTCTAATACTCTTACAGGGCCCTACTGGCCTGCTTACTACAGATATAGCCCTATAAAGAGTTTTATGATCTTGATGATTATCTGAGATATGAGTTGTATATATAATAGTGGGGTTTATTTTTTCTAAATGTTCTTGAACAGTATGAATAACAGTGTGTAAATCATTACTTAGTGTAACGCTAGAAAGAAATAAGTTATACAAGTTACTATAACCTAAAATTTCTTTAGCTTTATGGATATCTTCTAATTGTCGCTCAGCTCTAACGCTCCACGGTGATTGTAAAACCGTTACAGAAACATCATGCCCTTGCTCGACTAACTTAGCTATTGTACCACCGAAACCTAAAACCTCATCATCAGCATGAGGGACTATAAAAAGGTACTTCTTCACCATAACATTATATAATGACAATACTTGGTTACAACTAAATTATAGAGTTAAATAGACCTTGTAATTTGATTACGTTCAGTCCTCCCTGAGTTAAGAAAATAAACTCATCAAAATTTTCTATCAACTTTTTAGAATTCCAAGGTTTCTTAGATCCAACATATTGTAATATAGATATATCTCTATGTCTGTTATATTCTGACGTAAGAACGTTATATTTTTTAGGCAGCCAAGTTATATTATTAAAAAATGTATTAAGCACAGGTTCATCACTAGTCCAATATTTCTGCTTACTTATATCAATTAAAGATTGTTTTGTTTTTTCGTTTAAATACTTTTTTGAAATAACCATAAGCCCGCCATCAAAGTATTTTTTATCAGGGTGATCGAGTTTATATTCTAAAGGCGCTTGTACTGCACCAAAATCACAATTTGCGGTTATAACCTCATCTAAATTAGTAAAGCATATCATATCTAAATCAAAAAATATAAGTTTATCACACTCAACTAAAAAAATATCAAATCTGTTAAAGCAGTTATAACCCCAATCTCTCCATTTTTTAGACAACGAGTCGTATTCATAATCGTTCTTTATTATATTTTTAAATTTTACATTTTTATAAACACTGGAAATACTTTTTTTGTCTTCATCGTCAAGGCTATTATCAATAATAAAAAAATTATATAAATAATTGTAGTTAGGGTTGTGTAGCTTTAAACTTTTAAGAAATTTAATAGCACCCGGTACATATTTCTTATTAATTGTTGACGCAAACTGTATATCCACTAACATATTATATAGCTTGAAAATGTCTTTTCTACTATTACAATAAATTGTGGTAATATATTCATTATACCAGATACATAATAATACTTTGCAAGAAGATTATAAAGATAAAAATAATAGTTTTTGGTGTTTGAATTTAGTCAAGCAAAAATTAAATTATTACTCTAATTACGGTGTAGTACATAATAATAGAATTAATTATTTAAATAAATTTGACGATACCCTATGCAATAACTTAATTTATAAGCATATTAATACAGCAGTTCAAATTTTTGATTTTATTAGAATAAACAATAGTGGTCGCGAAATTACAAAGTTACCTAAATTAAATTTTGACGTTTGTATAGTAGATGAAACAAATGATGATTTTTTGATTAAGAGAAATGAAAATAGCGTTTTTTACTTCTTAGTTTTAGAAAAGTTTTTTTTGAGAGCGCACGGGCTTCTTGAGAAAAACAACACACCCCTTATAAAGCAGATCTATAAATTAAATGATATTGAAAGTATAATTCATGATGATATGCAATTTGGGTATAATTTAAATGGATTGAATGCAGGTCTTTTTGATTATAGCCCATCTATGCTCCAAAAAAAACTTAATATAGTTAAAATATGATTACTTCAAATATTATTTTAAAAGAGCTAAATGAGTATTTAAACAGTAGTGAGACAGCACGAGTTTATTATTATGATACTCATGGTATGCATTTAAATTCAAAGCTATTAAAATGTAAAATTATTAAAGAAAGTTGTTTATTATTTAAAAAATGGTTAAAAGAAGATAGTATTATTAAAGCAAAAAATATTAGCTTATTTGTTGATGGCCGTCGCTCTATAGTACCGTTCCATTACATGTATAAGAATGAATTTAAATCTACTATTTTTAATGAAGACTGCATTTTTAACGATAAATTCTTTAAAACCACATTAAAACAGTTTCGCACAAATAAGAGCTATTCGTGTGCATTTATAATTATAAAACCCGGTGCAACAATGGCTGTACCTAATGCATACTGTCAGCCGTATGTGATTTGCGAGCTCCATCACCTGGAAGGCTGTGCAACCCTGACAACTGATTATTATACATCAACAGTAAGTAAAGAGCAGCCTTTACATAGATTTTATTTTAGATCAAACATAAATTTTGTAAATAACAGTAACACTAATGCTGTTTTTTTTGTAAATTGTAATTTTATGTTTAATAAATTTGATGTTTCAGATTCTTGGGAGTCCGATTATGCAATTATATAATAAATTTATTGCAGAGGCGCGTCACGGGCCCTCATGTATTTTGCCCTTTAATCAACTAGTAATAGATGCTAATGGTGACTGTTATCCTTGCCAAGCATTAAGAGGTAAAAAAGAGTTTAAAATGGGTAATATTTTTAAAGATCAATTTAATGATATATGGAATGGTGAATTAATAAAAACCTTTAGAAAAAAGATGATTAATGGTGAAAAGACATTTAAATGTGATTTTTATTGTCATAAAGATTATGAAGTATCGTGTAAAAGCTTAAATCCTATAAGTTTTTTTCCAAAATTTATTGAAAACATCAATAAGATTAATTCAGATGGTACGGTAGACTATGAACCATCTATTTATTTTTTAAAAACTTCTAATATTTGTAACCTCTCATGCCAGTACTGTAAAGAAGACTCATCAACAACATGGGCTTCAACAAACAATAAGCTGTTTAATAAAGACTTCTCTACTGAAAAAAAAGACGCTATAAACGATCATCTCATAAGCACAATTCTTAATCACAGTAATGACTTAGAATGTTTATATTTTTCTGGAGGCGAACCGTCTTTAGTTCCAAGTTATAATAAAATGCTAGAAGAGCTTTTAAATAAAAAAGGAAAAAATATAAAGGTTGCTTCTGCTTCTAACATATCAGTTTTAAATAAAAACAGTATTAAGTTTTTTGATCTCTTAAATCGATTTAATAATTCAATGTTATTTTGCTCTATAGATGCCATAGATGATACTAATGATTTTATTAGAATGAATAGTTCATTTTTAGAGACAGAAAAAACCTTTACTCATATTAAAACTAATTTAAAAAATATTAACATTTATATAAATTCTGTAATATCTATTTTCAACGTATTTGATATTTTTAAATTTCATAGATGTTGGTATGAAAAAAATCTTTTAGAAATCGATGATTTTAGATATGTTCTATGTCAAGCACCTAAAATCTTTAATTTACTCTACTTATCAGATGAATTAAAATCTAGAATTGCTACTTCTTTTAATGATTATATATCGTGGTTAAAGCAAAACGAGAAACAAAATGACGACTACCCTAATAATGGTATTCGAAATTATGATTATTTAAAAAAATATGTTATTGATATGCTTTCAAACCAATTTCCCGATATTGAGGATTTTATTGATACACGAATGAAACAAAAAGAATATTTGTATAAAATATGCACTAAATACGAATTACCAGAAAGTCTTCTTTATTTAAAAGAAGAGTTTAATAGACCTGTATTGAGAATCAATAAAAAATTAATTTATGTTAACACATAGTTTTATGAGGCGTTTATAATTTTTGCTCTATAGTTTAGTCTTTTATTTCTATATATAGGGTATTTGTGGTTTTCTAGATATTGTATATAAGGTTGCTTATATTCTTTAATAATAGAAGAATGTAGATATTGTGATTCTTGATATAACGTTTTGTCGCATAAAATAAATCGCGTTTCTTGATTATTAGGACAAATACTAGCACGTGTAGCTAAGCATTGTTCAATGATAGAAAAATTAATATTATAATTTTGAGTAAAATTTGGAAGATAAATTATATCACCGTTTACCCCTGTTAATAGAAGATTAGAACTATTTAAAGAAGAAATGCGACACACTTCTCCTAATCTATAAAAGTCATTTAAATTATTATTTAAAATGTTTATTATTCTTTGCTCTTTTGACATAAAAGTCCATATTTGATAATCTTCATCAATAAAATCAAAAATATTTTTACCTAAAACAATTTTTTTATTAAGAGCAGGGTATTTCATTCTTTTAAAAAGCGTATCAATAGATTCAATTTTAAAACCATCTTTCCATACAGTATATAAATTATATGGTATTTTAAATTTTTCTAACCCGCAATGAATTATACCTGTATCCATTCCTTCTGTTAAAGTTAGAGATACAGGAGAAAAGCCACTAGTTCTTCTTAATAAAGATGTTTCAAAAGCCGTATTCCAGTCATTAAAATCTTTTTTATCTTTATTAGCAGTATCAAAAGAATTTATTATTTCTATATCTAATTGTTCTTTTTTGATGTCGTAATAAAATGCAGTATTAGCATATACCTTAAAAATATTTTTAAACCCTAATAATTCTAATTCTTTTTGAAAAGAACTAACACCAATATATTTACCGTCAATTCCTAATGATATGTGGCGTGTTCCAAAGGTATCAGAAAATGCGATTAATTTATTTTCTTTTTTATTCAGTACAAAACCACAGTATTCACCATCAATTTTTTTTAAAAAATCATCATGTTGTTTATATGCTGAAAGAATATCGTCATCAAATAAAAAGCCATCTATACATGCAACAATTTGTGAATCAAATATTTTTTTATCTTCAAACAAATAATTGTACACTAAAGTATACTTGTCAGAAAAAAATGTTTCTGTTTTTGATCCAAAAGTTTTGCAATAAAAATTACTATTTTTATGTAAGGGTTTATTTGTAAATAAAAAACTACTCATTTTAATTTTATATGTTTATCTAATTTAGAATCGTAAAAAAATTTATAGTCATTAGTTTCTATTAAAAAAGCGCTACCCCTTAATACAGTTATTTGGTTAAACTCAACAGAAAATTTATCTTTAACTTTTTTAATAATTAAACTTAAATCGTCTTTTTTATCAAAAAATTCTAATATTTCATTTTTCATAAAAAGATACGCCAAAAGCTACCATATTTGTTTGTGCTATTATATTAGCACTATGTAAATCACTACCTCTGAAAATTATATACCTATTATCATAATCTAGTGAAGATTTAGCGTTATTGCATGTAATAAGCATTTTATCTGATTTAGATGGGTTGAGTAAAAAATGAGCAATAATTACATTATCATGCACATGAGGATCAAAAATACAATTATTTTTATATTCACCATAACCGCTTTGAGTTAAATTAGGTATATTATCTAAATACTTTAACGTTCTAGTAAAATATTTTTTATTTTCGTTACTATCAATATTATAATAGAGATCTGGAAATTTTTTCTCAAAAAAGCTTTTCATCGATAAAAAATTTCTATCCGGCATAAAATAATTAAAATTAAATAATCCGTTAGTCACTTGCCCAGTTCCTGTTTTATGCTTAGAATAAACACACATTACAAAGCTTGTAAAAAGACGGTAATTTTCTAAATTTGAGAGATGCTTATTTAGTTGCTCAAACTGCTTATTAGATCTAATAACATCTTTATAATTATTATATTCTTCTAAAAGAATTTCTGTGTTATCTATTAAAGGCCTAAGAAAAGAAAAGTTGTCTAGCGAATAAAACATTATATCCTCTTAAACATATTTATAATGTCGCTTTAAACTTAAACTATATATATTAGCTCTCATGGTTTTAATATTTGTACTATACCAAATATAGAGTAAATAATCCGGCTTGGTTAAAAATATAAATAAAAACATATTTTTAAAGTTAAAAAATATGTAGTTTTTTGTTATATTAGAAACTTTTTGTCTATCTTCTCTAAATGAAATTATTTGTACTTTATTTTTTAAAAAATTTAAAACCATTTTAAACGGATAAAAAAATATAAACTCTCTAATTAAGATATCTTTAGGTTTGTCTTTTTTATTAACAGTTTTTTTATAAGATATTGACGAAGAGCTAAATTTTATTTTAGCTAAGTAGAGCTCTTTTAAGTTAACAATGTCACACTGTTTACAGTTAGTAGCCGTCATCTTATCATAAGTTTCAAAATACTTCTTTCTTAGTTCTAGGCAATCGCTAATAATATCAGGGCACTTTTTATTAGCATCGAAAAAATCTAGTAATGCGCTCATTTTATTTCTTAAAATACTTATTAGCAGGTAAAAATCTACTACACAAAGATAATCTATTCTCTCTTGTGCTAGCGTCAACAAATAAATTATGAAGCATAGGTGGTATAGGGTGATAAGATATATTTTTTGTAATATGATAAAAAGGAATATGACTACTTATATCTAATATTTTAGCATTAATTCGATTACATATATAGCCAATTGATATATCTTCCTGGGGTATTTCTGTATGTAAAGTATCGTTTTTACAAAATTGAAGAATTTTATTAATAATATCTTTTTTAAAAATGCAAAAATTTCCCATAACATATTTAAAATCTGATAATTTTTTGGTATAATCAAAATTAATATCTTTTTTAAGCGACCGAGTAATTAAATAGTCTTTATAAAATTTAAAATTCTTAAGATGATCGTTTAATGTAGATAGACCACCAATATATTCATAATTATTGACATCTAAATTATATAATTCATCAATATCTAAGAATGTATCATCATCTATTTTTACTAAATAGTCAAAATCTTTATTATTAAAATAGTCTAACATTTTATAGGTTTTTGCTGTAAGATTGGAATAACAATCACTAGTGTGTAGATTAATAAATCTTTCATCACAGTAGTTACCTTCACCATAATAAAAAAAGTAATTTTTAAAATTATATTTCCTAAAAACCTGTTCTAGATGTTTAGCCCTATTAAGGTTATCCTTATACGTACATATAGCTAATATAATATTTTTCATTGTGAAGTAAATGAATAGTATACGCTAACTTCATTATTGTTATTAATACCGTAGTATACTGGTGTTTTATTAAACAGTGAATTAATAGTATCGAGTTCTTCAGTTTTAAATAAATTATAGTCAAATTTTTTAAAAATATAATTTATTTTATAGTTATTTGTAGAATTAGAATAAATTTCAAAATGATTAATATTATTAATATCAGTATTGAGATTAAAAATAGAATTAATTAAAGCTTTGTTACCTGTATCGTGTATATAGAAGTATCTCTTTCTTAAAGCTTTTTTATCATTAAATTCTTTTGAAAAGCCAAAACTACACTTATCTAAATCCAGTAAATTCAGTTTAAAGTAAAACTTATTAAAATGCATTTTATTCTTAAATTTTACATGATAATAATCATACTCTGTAAGATTAGAAGATATTTTTTTACCTATTGCATAGCTTGACGGTTTACTAAAGTCTGCATAACTTTTAAATTTAATAAATTTATAAAACTCTTTTTTTAATAAAGAACTATATATATTTAAATCGTCAGATTCTTTTACTTCTAAATAAAATTTCAAAAGATAAGTTTTATTAGGAAAAATAGTAACACCTATACCCTTTCTATTAGGCGAACTAAAAAAATTAATTTCTTCTAAAAATGCTTGGCTAGCATTAGATTTATATATATCAGCGACATTCATAACCAGTGTTGAGGGGAGAAATCTTTATATAACGTTAAAAACTTAAAATAACCGTATTTTTTAAAATCTTTCTCATAAGTGATATTAAAAAATTCTTTAAGTCTTTTTTTATTTTCTTCTGGAGAAAATCCATGATGACCTCCTTCGCCGGTATTCATTAGCTTAATAATTCTTTTTACATACGACCCGGGTCGTTCGTGATTTGCATATAGGTCTGGGTTTTGTTCTTGTTCTAACCATTCGATATAATTATAAAGCGTTTCAGTAACCATTAACTTAATATTATCAGGTAGAATGCTTATTCTATAGAAATCGGGATCAGTAAGGGGATAATATCTAACATTATCTCTTTTAACTAATCCTTTTTCAAAAAGACGTTTGTGAAAACTATACAAATAAAAAATGTTAAAAATTGAAATTACAGGTTGCAAATAAAATTTAATATTTAAAGAATTTATATAGTTAATAGTTTTATATACTGTATCTGAATTGCTATCCTCTCTAATATATTCGCCTACAGGGCCGTCCATATCCCAGCTTCCATATACAATAGCATTTTTAAAATTTGACAATAGTTTATAAAAGTCTTTATTTTTTAATTTAGTAGAGGATAGATTTGTAATTACTCTTATTCGAGTATCTAATCTATTTTCTTCTATTAATCTTTCTAGAATCTTATAGCTCATATCATGAAGCACGGGCTCTCCTCCTGCAAGCCAAATCTCTTTTAAACCATCGAAATATTTTGTATATAATTCGGTATTTTCTCCTACACTCTTTATTACAGTTCCATCGAAATGCTTTGAACTGTAATTCTTATGACAATAAACGCATTTATAATTACAAAGATTGCTCTCTATTATATTGGCCCCCAAGAGAGTAACTGTCCTTGAAGTACCATCAGCTAAAGTACCAATTATGTTAGATTTTACATATTCTAATAAATCTAAGCCTACATGAGCCTTGCAAGAACTTATATTTTTATTACAATGAATGTCACATTCTAAAATATATTTATTTTGAAGCATTCTCATTCTCATAGTTTTTAAGACATCAGAATTCCATAAGCTTTCTACACTGTCCGTATTTTTTCCGAGAATAAATTTTTTATCCCCTGCTAATTTAGGACAAGGATATGCATTACCGTCAGTAAAGAAATAAAGATGTGACCATGGCAAAATACAGAAATTTTTGCTGTTAAAGTCCATACTAGATTATAGTGTTATATTTTTAATTTCAACTACTTATAGATATTTATAATATAAGAAATGTAATAGCGTCATATTCTTAGGATTATTAAAATCATATAATGCTTTTAAACTCCAATTACCAGTGCTAAATGCAGATCTGCATAAATGCACACAATACATATCTTTAATGCTATTTTTAGTAGATAGGAAACTATCGAATAATATATGATGAGTAAATTTATCATCATCATTACCCAGTAATTCTGGTTTTAATATATAGCAATCTAACCCATATTTTCTTACAAAATCAAAAAAAAGTTTTAAAGGGGTTGTCCATACAGAATTATCTTCATTAATAGCTAATTCGGTCATTTTTTTTATTTCTTTAAGAGGCTCGTAATTTTTAGGAAACCTGCAAATATTACTAACAGCACCAAACTTTTCATGCGGTCTTAAAACTATCTCATAGGATGATATACTAGAAAGATTTTTTAAATTAATCACGTCCATATCAGAATACCAACCTCCAACTTTATACAACAACTCGTATCTAAATATATCAGAAAACCCTACTACTGAATTCCTAGGACAATCGCCATTACCTTTATAATAAAATCTTTCCTTAGCTTCTATAATTTCATTAGCGTTAATAACACTTAGATTTTTATGTTTAAATATATTTAAATCTGGTTTATATGTAAATAGATTAACTTTATGGTTATTAGTTAAATAACTCTTTAAGCAAGTAATTTCTAAGTTGCTTAGTTCTGTATTATCCCAAAATAAACTGACTGAGTCCATTATTCAACTACGAGTTCTTCTGGAATAGGGTATAAATACACAGGCCAATATTTTAAGATGTCTCTTAAAGAGCTATCAATATTAATATCTTTTTTATAAATTTCAATTGCTCCGTTAATCTCTTCTTTTAGGTTTAAAATATCGTTCTTTATATCATCAGCGGTTGCAGTTGTTAACTCGTTATCTAAAAATACAAAAATCTCATCTCTCTTTTTTTCAAAGATTTTTAATTTTTTATCAATTAACTCCGCTTTAGTTTTTTCTTCATCTTTTGATGATTTTAAAAATTCGAACTTCTTTAATGATATAGGGGAGTTTACATACTCTTTAAATACCTTATAAAGATTAAAAAACGGTGTATTAGCAACAGAAGAAATTAAAATCTTACCTGAATTTTTATTTTTCTCAATTGAAGTGGTTATTACATATTCACCCACAGCCAAGTCAACTGTAAATGGCCAGTATAAAATAAGATCGTTTTCGTTATCTATATAGGTAAGATCTTTAGCAAAATCAAGCTCACGTATCTTGTTTATTTCAGTATCGAAATTTTGAATAAGGTAATTCTTTTCTATACCGGTAAGATCTTTAATAGATTTTTCTTTCTCTGTTTCGAGATATGCTATATTTTTTTCTTTTGATATATTTAAAAAATGCAGGTATATTTCTTTTAATTTATTAAATCTAGAATTAAAATCAGAATCTTCTAAGACGTATTCCTGTGTTTCTCGATCAAAAAAAGATAATACAATTGCGGGTAAGTGTCA